>Ga0316209_1002714_pt1 | contig 13547 bp, 13 predicted proteins | sample 6monopyrite_MG_FD_204945 | JGI IMG/M metagenome (GOLD analysis project Ga0316209, IMG submission 204945) | Microbial mat bacterial communities from mineral coupon in-situ incubated in ocean water Damariscotta River, Maine, United States -... | ecosystem: Environmental > Aquatic > Marine >...
TTAGGGGATATAATAAATCTGGTTTTAATTAAATCAAGTATATAGGTTCTGATTAGGGAACCGAAATGGATTTTCGCAAGTGGCAGGAGGCTACGATGACTAAACCCCGTCTTATTGATCAGGTACGCAGTATTCTGCGATTGCACCACTACAGTATTCGCACTGAAGAGACTTATGTGCAGTGGATTAAGCGTTTTATATTTTTCCATAACAAGCGGCATCCTAAAGAGATGGGCGAAAAAGAGGTTAGTGCCTTTTTGACTCATCTGGCTGTGGATAAGCATGTCTCAGCTTCTACCCAGAATCAAGCTTTATCTGCGATTCTTTTTCTATATAAACGTGTTTTAGAGATTGAACTGGAATGGCTTGATAATGTCGTCAGGGCTAAAAGGCCTAAATATTTGCCTGTGGTTTTGACAAAAACAGAGGTGATGAGGGTATTAGATGCCATGACAGGGACCAATGCTTTAATTGCAAAGCTGTTATATGGCACCGGGTTGCGTTTGATGGAAGCCTTGCGACTTAGAGTTCAGGATGTGGATTTTGAGCAAAATCAAATCATGGTTCGATCGGGTAAAGGTGGCAAGGATCGGATAACTACTCTGCCAGAGACAATAAAGAATGATCTGAGGCTGCAGATAGGAAAGGCGCGGGTCTTGCATAGTAATGACTTATCAGAAGGCTATGGGCGTGTATATCTACCTTTTGCTCTCGACAGAAAGTATCCTGGTCAGGGCTGGAGTTTGGTTGGCAATATTGCTTTCCTTCGGTTAATCGTTCGACAAATCCAGGGTCGGGTTTGGTAGGGCGCCATCATTTGCATGAAAAAAATATCGGTCGTGCGATTAAAAATGCCTCACGCAAAACAGGAATAAGCAAGCGTGTCAGCAGTCATACCATGCGACATTCATTTGCGACCCATCTGCTCGAAAATGGTTACGACATACGAACCGTGCAAGAGTTGCTTGGGCACAAAGATGTATCAACAACAATGATTTACACGCACGTATTAAACAAAGGTGGGCGAGGGGTGAAAAGCCCGCTTGATGTTTAGATCATGCCTTCGCCTTCATTCGGCTCCGGCTGGTTTTGTGGTTGAGGTGATTGACGTTGACGACGTTCTTTCATTTTGTCGATTGATTCATGCATTCTTCCATTGAGTTCGTTCATCATATGCAGGAGTGAGTCGCCCATTTCTTTTGAGCCATCACGTAACGCTTCGTTTAATAATTGCATGCCTTCGTTCATGGCTTCATCAATTGACTCGATGTTGTCCTGCATCGATTCTGATAACTCTTCAGCTAGTTGTTGTAATTCTTCTTCTGGTGCAGATAGCGCGGGTGGAATCTGTGATTCGTTTACGTCTACTCGCCATTTCCCCTGTTGTAAAACTAAAACGGTGTTGAACGTTTCCGTGTAACTGAGCTGGGTTTCGGGGTTTATAGTCGTTATCGTTGTACTGATAATGGTTTTTGCGTCACTGTTGTTTAATTGTGCGATTGAAGCAACTCGGTTGTTATGGTCGGTAAAAGCGCGCTTACTATTTGTGGAAATTAATTTTTCAGCCTCAGTAGTGTTACCGCTTTGTAAGTGTTGCCAGTATTTATCAGCAATTGATTTTGGATCTTCTGCTGGTTTTGTGCAGGCCATTAAGAACAGGCTGAAAATTAAAATGATAAGTGAATTAAAAGTTGGGTATTTCTGAGTATGCATATGATCTCTCCTGTGTTGAGACGGCAATTTCTGTCGAGTAGACGGGGTTTGTCGTAATTACAGGTGGGTGTTATTAATTTATTGTGCTCGAATTCTTTTCGTCTTCCAGCATCTGGTTGTCGTATGCATCGAGGACTTTTTCGAAGATATCTATTTCATCGAGTTCGCCTTCTGTGAATTCGAAACTCTCTGGTTCAGCCCCTAAAATTTGTTCGAAGCGATTGATTTCATCTTCTAACTGGTTATTGAACTGCAATGCTTTTTTATACATATTTCTTGCTTCAATTAAAAAAGCATCACGGAAGTCCGGATCACGATTGATGCGATCTCGGGTTTTTAATTTTTTTTCGTCACTCAGTGGCATGGGGTATAAACCTCAGTGTTTAAACTTGTGGTTGTGTCTGGATCATCGTATATAGAATGACTGATCCTGTTAATGGGTATTCTATCGCAAAATCAGTGCCGAAATCGCTAACAGGCATTCGCCCATTGTGGAGGGTAGGGTCGACTTTTATCTACCCCAACAGGACATCCTTTGCGTTGTTAATTTGTGCCGCCAGGTAGTCTGAACCGCCCCGGTCCGGGTGATTTTTCTGCATCATCCTGCGGTGCGCCTGTTTGACATCTTCATCTGTGTAACCAGCTTTTAAGCCTAAAATGTCCATGGCTTTTTCTGCGCTCATGGCCTGTTTGCGTCCTGGTGGTGTCGATTGTTGTTGATTCTCGCCAGTTTGCCCTTGCGGTTGTCCATGTTGTTTATAGAGGCGGCTTATAAAAGGCAGATATTTTAGAAATTGCAGGGCGCGGGGAGCGAGCGCAACTAAAGCGGCAATAGACGCAGTTATGACATTGAGGTGGCCTGTCACCGCGAGAATGCCCAATATACAGGCGACGATGCCGATTATGCTCCAGAAAATCAGTTTTTTGCGTTCATCGCCCTGTGCTCTTGTGATTTTGTGCCACAGTATTAAACCGATTCCCACTACTGCAATTAAAATGATTAGACGTGCCATCAGGAATTAAGTATTTCAATAAGTTATGAGTGATGTGTATTCTGGTGCATTTTTAATTTTCATGCTACCCCGCAATTACAGTTAAGAATGTTGGCGTCAGGTGTTAATTGTGGTGAAATGCATTCTTTAATTTATATATGAGTTTGTTATGAAAAAAGTAGTTGGTTTAGTATTGTTTGCGGCTTCGATCCTTAGTGCGCCAGTGATTGCACAGACAGAAGGCCTAAAGCTGGATGCGAAACGTTTTTATCTGGGTGGCGGTTTAAATTTTAATAGCTTGCCGGGTGTTGGTAGTTCGCGTGGTTTTCAGTTTATGGGGGGATATGAGTTTGCCTTCAAGCTTAATGAAGATATTTCGACTTCACTAGAGCTGGGTTATATGGACAGCGGTGATTTCGATCGTTTGAATAGTTCCGGTGATGCTGATGAAGCCAGTGGTGTATGGGTGGCTGCAGTAGAGTCTGTTCCATTGACTAGAAAAACAGATATGCTGGCACGCATCGGTTACGATTTTGGTGATGACGATGGTTTTTTGTTGGGAGCCGGTATGCAGTATAAATTTGATACCAAGGTTGCGTTACGTATGGAATACGTTACTCGTGAACATGTTAATGGCTTACAGGTAAACGTGCTGTTCAAGTTTTAAAAAATGAGTTTTAAGTTTTAAGTAGTAAGTTGCAAGTTGTAAGAAAAAACTTAGAACTTACTACTTAAAACTTTTCTTATGACAAATCGTATTGAAGATATTCTCGAGTTCTGGTTTGGTTCTTTCCCCACACCTTATACTGCCGATGTTTCTAAAATAGATATGTGGTTTAAAAATGGCGCATCCTACGATAATGAAATATTTATTAATTTTGGTGTGGATTATGACAAAGCGATTAATGGCGAATTAGACCATTGGGTTGATTCTTATCGCGGTCGTCTTGCATTAATTATTTTGCTGGATCAGTTCTCTCGTCATATTCATCGTGGTACAGCGAAGTCTTTTGCGCAAGATGGAAAAACACAAGCTTTGTGTGTTGATGGAATAGGCGCAGGGGACGATTCTAAAATGCATGCAATCGAACGCAGCTTTTTTTATTTGCCGCTGGAGCACGCAGAAAATTTAGAAATGCAAAATTTAAGCATTAGAGCGTATGAGCAATTAGTGCAGGACGTACCTGAGCCGTATCGAAAAAACTTTGAAGTAACACTGAGCTTTGCCAGGAGTCATCATTATGTGATTGAAAAATTTGGCCGCTTTCCAGAATTAAATGATATTCTGGATCGCGAGAGCACAGCGGAGGAGCTGGAATTTATTGCCAGTGGAAAGTATTCGTTTCTTTGACTAAAAGCGACAGGGAGATAACGCAATATTGCTAAACTGCTACGCTAGCGCACAAAAATTCAATGCGTTCTAATTAAGTTCCCGTAATGTATTTATCACGTAACTCGCGGCGTAAAATTTTTCCTACATTGGTCTTAGGTAGTTCGTCAGTAAATACAATGGATTTTGGTATCTTGTAACTTGTCAGGCTCTCACGGCAATAATCTTTTAATTCTTGCTCTGTGATTGAGTTATCTTTTTTCACAACGATAGCCATCACGACTTCACCACTGTGTTCGTCAGGTTTGCCGATAACGCCAACTTCAATTACACCCGGATGTGAAGCAAGCACTTCTTCTACTTCATTCGGGAAAACATTAAAGCCAGAGACTAATACCATGTCTTTTTTACGATCGACAATTTGTACAAAGCCGGCTTCATCCATAAAGCCGATGTCTCCGGTGTGTAACCAGCCATCATTACTCAATACACTAGACGTTTCTTTAGGTAGCGCCCAGTAGCCGCGCATAACCTGAGGGCCACGAATACAAATTTCACCTTGTTCGCCTATAGCTAACTCATTCCAGTCATCATCCTGAATGGAAACTTCGGTTGAAGAAATAGGTAGTCCGATTTTGCCGTTAAAATCTTTTAAGTCCATCGGGTTCATGCAGGCAGCGGGCGAAGTTTCAGTTAGGCCATACGCTTCGATGAGTGTGGTACCTGTGACCTCTTTCCAGCGTTCAGCTACACCGCGTTGTACTGCCATGCCGCCACCGAGTGCAAAATGGAACTTTGAAAAATCAATATTTCTGAAGTCATCATTATTCAACAGGCCATTAAATAATGTATTAACACCAGTAATGACTTCAAATTTTGTGGACTGTAATTCTTTTACAAAACCTTTTATATCGCGCGGATTGGTAATTAGATAATTGCACCAGCCATAACGCATAAAGGTCAGGCAATTCGCTGTTAGAGAGAAGATATGATAGAGCGGCAGAGCAGTAATAATAGTGCCTTTGGTATCACCGATGCAATCATGTATCCATGCAGCTGCCTGTTGCATGTTAGCAACCATATTTCTATGTGTCAGTACGGCGCCTTTAGAGACACCCGTGGTTCCACCTGTATATTGCAAGAATGCGATATCTTCATGGTTGGTTGGTACTGTTTGAAACCGATGTTGCGAACCCAGTCTGAGTGCTTTCTTGAAACTTACCGCCCCATCCAGTTTAAACGACGGCACCATCTTTTTAACGTATTTGACAACAGCGTTGATGACGAAACCTTTTACTGGAGAGAGCAAATCGCCCATCTTGGTTGTGATGACATGTTCTAATCTTGTTTCAGCGATAACTTCCTGTAAGACGTGCGCAAAATTTTCGACAATGATGATGGCTTTTGCGCCGGAATCATTCATCTGATGTTTGAGTTCACGTGCGGTGTATAAAGGGTTGGTATTTACAACGACTAAACCAGCACGCAAGATGGCAAAAATAGCAATGGGGTTCTGTAACAGGTTAGGCATCATCACTGCGACGCGATCACCCTTTTCCAGTCCGAGTTCATTTTTAAGGTAAGCGCCTAATTGTGCGGTATAAATATCGACATCATAGTAGGTAAGAGTTTTGCCGAAGTTGGTGTAGGCGGGTAAATCTTTATATTTGGAAACGCTGGAATCGAAAATATTGGAGACAGAAGAAAATTCATTGATATCAATTTCTTCTGCCACGCCCTCAGGGTAACTCTTTAACCAGGGTTTGCTCATTCATTTCTCCATGTCTCAAAACGAGTGATTATTATCTATACATTTATAGAGCAAGAATAGCGCTGTCAGTTCTTTTTTTCACCTTATTTCTTATTAATATAGTCATTAAATTTGATTTAGTTAATTTATTGCCACCATAGCGATAATTCAGGTAAATAAGTAATTGCTAATAACCAGACGAGCATAATCAGTAAAAATGGGATAGTTGACTTAAATAAGGCGTGTATTGGCTTGTTAAAGCGCTGGCTGGCGATAAAAAGGTTGATGCCGACAGGTGGTGTTGAATAGCCAATTTCTAGATTCGCTATAAAAATAATACCCAGATGAATGAGGTTGATGTCATAGCGTACAGCCAACGGCAGGAGTAAAGGTACGACTACGAGCAGGGCAGAGAAAATATCCATGAGTGCGCCTACTAATAACAGAAAGATATTTAACAAGATTAAAAATTGAATTTTGTTATCAATAAACCGTTCGAAAAAGTCGAGTAAACGACCGGGGATTTGAGCATCGATTAGCAAATTGGTTAGCCCAAGTGCAATAAGCAGGATGATAATTAAGCTGCCAAACAATAAACTGGCTTCGGTTAATAACGTTAATCCCTGTTTTTTAAGTGAGATGGTTTTGTACAGGGTGGTTTCAATAAATAACAGGTAAGTCGCTGTTACGGCGGCTGCTTCAGTCAGGGAAACAAACCCGCCAAAGATGCCGAGTACCAGACCAAATGGTAATAGCAGGTCGAGGAAGCAATTTTTACAGGTGTCTATGGCGTCACTGAATACATAAGCATGATGTTTGACATTATTTTTTCGACCGATATACGTGCTGTAAATACTTAACATTATAATGAGTAAAAGGCCGGGCATCAGGCCTGCAAAAAACATATCTTCAATACTGACTTTAGCGACGATGGCATAGATGATCATGGCGAGGCTGGGTGGGAATAATAACCCCAGTGAGCCTGAGGTGGTTAGTAGCCCTAAATTGAAGTTTTCCGGGTAACCTTCATTTTTTAAAATGGGATACAGTAATCCGCCCAGTGCCAGAATGGTTACGCCTGATGCACCCGAAAACATAGTAAAGAAGGCGCAGCTAATTAACGTGACCACGGCGATGCCGCCGGGTAAAAAACCAAAGTTGGCGCGGTAGAATGCAACCAGTCTTTTTGGTGCGCCGCCGTGTGCCATGATGACGCCGGCAAGGATAAATAAAGGCAAAGCCACCATGTTTGGTGATGACGTCAATCGATTCATTTCAATGATCAGGATGTCAGGACTAATTTCTTCAAAATAGCTGGTAAGTAAAGCGCCTGACGCTAATACGGTGAATAAAGGTGCGCCAATGAGTGCGAGTAGGATAAGAAGTGTTGCGAAAATTACCATGATATTAAACGTGACTACGTTCTCATGTTGCTAATATCAGATGCTTCATCACGTGGCTGCTGGTCTATCATTTCGTTTAATAAAAAGTGACAGGCCATTAGAGTGAAACTGACCGGGTAGATAAGCGTGAAGGGTAAGATCCAACGTTCGTTGATTGGTATGTGCACCCATTCGTCAGATACAAAAATAACGGAGTAATAGGCAAGTATTAAACAAACGCAACTGGCAAAGAGTGCGAGCGGTAGTTTAAGCTGGCTTTTTAATTTTGAGCTTAGTAGAGTATTTAAAGCATCCGTTTTTATATGTGAGCGATTAGACGTGGCAAGAACTGCACCTGTCATACCACACAATACCAGCAGGTTACGGTTTATTATGTCAATCTCAGGATAACCAAAATCAAAAGTGTTTCGTAGTAAAATTTGAAAAATGGATAGTAGCAGTAATAAAGAAAGACTTGCAGCAGCAAACCATGATTCTGCCACGTGTAGAAATTTGTTTATTTTAGAGAGCAATGGTCTTCGTTAATTTTTGGGTTTGTCTGTTTTATTATCGCTTCGATATTGGTCTAAATGATAGCGCGTCGTTTCGAAAAAAGATTTCGGGATATAGTTTGTTTCGACCAGGTGCGCGGCAGCCTTGTCTCGAATATCGATAAATTCTTCCATGTTGACCTCGTCCCAATCCCATAAAAATTCGACACCGTTGTCGATTAACAGCTGTTTGCTTTTTGTGTTTTCTTTTCGCGTCTGTTCACGGATTTCAGTACTGGCAATTTCACCGGTTTCTTTTAGTAATTGTTGTAGATCTTTAGGTAGTTTGTTGAAAAATTTATTACTGATAACCACTGCACCAATGGCATTGGTTACTGATATATGGGTTGCGTAATTTACTTTTGAATACCATTGTAATGCAATTGCACCAAACGTAGACATATACACCGTATCAATGCTGCCATGTTTTGCCGATAGTTGCGGGTAAACATCAATGATGGATAGTGGTACGGGTTTGACATTGGCTGCATCAAACAACGCTTCACCCAGTGGGTCGCCCTGCCATAACCAGATGCGACTCTTTTTTATGTCGTCTATAGACTGTATTTTATGCTTGGAAAAAAAATGAATGAAACCGACTTCGGGCCAGCCAATTAATTCAAAACCACTGTTGCGAAAACCGACTTCAATCTCTGGCATTAATTCTGTTCTCACATAATCTGACTCATCTGTATTTTGAAATAGAAAGGGAAGTTCGAGTATGCGAGCTGGTGAGTATATACGTCCAATGCCATAACCGCTGAATAGACCGCCGTGAAGTTGCCCTTTGCGGATCTTACGTAGGACATCCGGTTCGTCACCCATGACACCACCTGGATACATCTTGAATTTAAGTCGGCCCTGGCTTTTTATTTCGACTTCTTTAATCCAGTTATCAAACGTATTGGTCCAGCTTGTTCCTGTCGGTAGTAAAGTAGCAAATTTTAATGTGTAAGTTTTTTCAGCACTGGCACTGGCAGAATGACTGCATAACAATAATAGTGTCGTTATAAAAAGGCTGAATAGTCTATTTGTTATTAGAACCATTTTCCTTCCTGTTGAAGCAATAATTGTGCTTTGCGTTTTGCGATCTGATTCAGCAATGTTAGCTCGGGATAGATGTCTTCGGGTGCGTCGATAACTTTTGTAAGTCGCGTATGAAAATCATTTTGATCGTACATTTGTCGAGACAGATATTGCGCCTGTAACAGATCGACGATTAGAAGTTTATCGTTATTGATGGTGCGTGCATGGTCAAAGTGTTGTTTGGATTTTTTAAAGTTGCCACCGAACGTGGGTGCGCGCCCACCATAATAAACACCGAAGTACATATGTGCGCCGCCGTAATAAAAAGTATCGTCCAGTTCAAGCACGCGTTGCATCATGGCAGTTGGTTTGGATAACTGAATCAGGCTGGCAGGGTCGTTTCGATTGAGATCAATCCACTTTGCCCAGTTACTGGCTGCCCAGAACAAAGCAGGGACATTATTTTTATTGAGTTGTTGTAGACGTTTTTCTAGTTCATCGTCTCTGAGTTGTTTTACATTGGCTAAGCCATCGAGTTCGAGTGCTTTTAAACCGTGCTTTAAACCACGTAAGTAAAATGAACCCGCACGCTTGCGACTCGTGTCTTCATTAAAACCGTAAGATAAACCGTAATAAGCTTGTGCCGCGTAGACATGTAACTGAATATTTTCAGGATCCAGATGAATCATGCCGTTGAGCATGCTGATGTTTGCTGGCATGGATTCTTCAGCCAGTTGTAAATCCGGTTCCTGATTCATGGCTTCGATACCGCCTTCAATCATTGGTAAAGACATGTTGACCATCATTTTATTGATTGAGCAGGCAGATAATGTGAGTAACATTATTGCTGTAATAAAAATGTTTATTAGTGGGAATCGTTGCATAATAAATTGACAGTCAGCAGGGTTAGGTATGTATCGTTTTATGTTTTAAAGCATTCTGTATGAAATTGCTAGTAAAAAACAGTTAACCACAGAGACACAGAGGTCACAGAGAAAAGCTTTATTTGAGATTTACGCGCCGTAGGCGCGATTTGAAAAAACTCTGTGACCTCTGTGTCTCTGTGGTTAACTAGCTTCTACCTGTTTAGTGAAAAAATAAATAACCAGCAAATATTGCAGTCGTTATTCCTGCAAGGTCTGCCAGTAGTGCACAGGCGAGAGCATGACGTACTTTTTTAATACCGACACTGCCAAAATAAACCGCCAGTACATAAAATGTGGTTTCAGTACTGCCCTGCATGATGGCAGAAACGGTCGCTGCAAATGAATCAACGCCATAGGTGTTCATGGTCTCCAGCATCATGGCGCGTGCGCCACTTCCGCTTAATGGTTTCATGAAGGCAGTAGGTAGGGCCTGAATAAAATCCGTATTAAATCCCAGAGCAGTAAATAGAAGTTGGAACAGTGATAGCAATGAATCGAGTACGCCGCTGCTGCGTAATAATCCAATGGCAACCAACATAGCGAGCAGGTATGGAATTAATTTTATGGCTATTTCGAAACCCTGTTTTGCGCCTTCTATAAATGCATCATAGACATCTACTTTTTTAACGTAACCGGCACCAAGAAATAACATAATGATGCTGAACAAAATAAAGTTGCCCAATAAGCTGGATGTGGCAGCCATTTGCTCTGTCGGCAGGGATGCCAGAAGACTGGCAAGGCCGGCAAGGATAACAGCAAAAGCGGTAAAATATAGTGCGATGGTTTTATCAAACAGATTGATTTTTTGAACATAAGCAACACAAAGCAAACCGGTTAAAGTGGAGGCAGACGTTGCCATTAGTATAGGCAGGAAAACAGCTGTCGGCTCAACTGAGCCTTGTTGTGCACGGTACATAAAGATGGTGACAGGTAATAATGTAACGGCAGAGGTGTTCAACACTAAAAATAAAATTTGTGCGTTACTCGCCGTTTCTTTTTCAGGGTTTAACGTTTGTAAATCCTGCATCGCCTTAAGGCCCATCGGTGTTGCAGCATTATCCAGTCCTAATATATTGGCTGCAATGTTCATGGTGATGCTGCCATGTGACGGGTGATCTTTCGGTACATCAGGCATGAGCTTTAAAAACAAAGGCTCCAGTATGCGCGAAAGAACTTTGACCATACCTGCTTGTTCTGCAATTTTAAAAAAACCTAACCAGAGAGCCAGAACACCAATTAAACCAATTGAGATTTCGACACTCAGACTGGCCATGTCAAACGTAGACTGGATGAGTGCTGAAAAAATTTCAGCTTGACCGTGTATCAGCCACTGATAACAGGCGCTGATAAATGAAACGGCAAAAAAAGCAAACCAGAGATGAGTTAGCATGATTTTTGTTTTTAGTTATTATTGTTTGAGTATATACAGATAGTATGTTTTTAGACACTGGAAATTAAAGATTAGATATTTTAACCACAGAGACACAGAGGTCACAGAGAAAAGCTTTATTTGTGTTTGCGTCGCCGCAGGCGCGCTTAAAAAGTGAAAACTCTGTGACCTCTGTGTCTCTGTGGTAAATTATTTTTATGTTGAAACTAGGCTAAAGCATTAACAACTGCCGTCCAGGTCTTTGCGATATTGTCATGATTGTAGCCCCCGCCACCCATGGTGAGTACTCTACCGTTGCAATATTTATTTGCTATCTCACACAGTCTTTTGGCAGCGTAAGCGTGTGCATTTTCGGAGTATTCCATATGTGTAATCGGGTCATTTTTAATACTATCAGCGCCGCACTGAAATAAAATAAATTCAGGCTGATTTTTTTCAATAAATTTTTCAAGATATGCCCACATTTTAAAAAAAAGTTTGTCATCAGACTGAGGTGGCATAGGAATATTAAGTTTAGTACCGGATGCATCGCCTTTGCCTGTTTCGTTAATGGCACCTGTGCCAGGGTAGAGAAATTGACCGTCTTCGTGCATGTCTGCAAAGATAAGTCTGGCATCATCTTCAAAGCTATAAAATACTCCGTCACCATGATGTGCATCGATGTCGATATATGCTACCCGTTTTAACTGGTATTTTTGAAACAGGGTTTCGATGGCTACACCACAATCATTCACCACGCAAAAGCCAGCAGCAATATTACGTCGCGCATGATGCAGGCCAGCAATAGGGATGAAAGCGGTTTTATAATGGCCTGCCATTAACTGGTCAATGGCATCAAGTACGCTACCCGTAACATTAAGTACGGCTTCGAACATACCGATAAAAGCAGGCGTGTCGCCACAATCCAGGTAACCAACCCCCAGTTTGGATTGTTCAATGATTTTTTGAATGTATTCGTGGCTATGAAATAACTCTAGACTGTATCTATCGGTTGCGACTGCTTCAAGAATGTCAACTTTTTGGTCGAGGTTTTGTTTATAGAACGCCAGTTCGAATACGTGATGACGCTGGGGCCCGAATGGATGGTTATCGCCAAATCCATAAGCCGCCAGCTTGTCGGATAAATATACACAACAGGAATGTTTGCTCGTTGTCATTAAACCAAGTGTATCGCCAAAATAAGCTGTATGTTTGTATTGTAATGATTTTTAAGTATTTTTCACAAATAAGTAGGGAAAATAAATAATGTTTAATATCATGGTATGTTTATTGCTTGTTTATTTGAATGCTTAGTCCGTTATAATCGCGAGCTATTGCATTGACGTGCAAAGTTGTTTCGACGTAACTTCAGTGAGTGAATGACGCAAAATGTATACAGGTAAAACAATAAAAACGCTATTCATGCCTCTCTTTTTGGCATTATGTTTTAGTGCGTCAGTCCATTCGGCAGACGCTGTAACTGTCACTGTCACTGCTGCGGATAAGAGTAATAATCGTGCAGCGGGATTCAAATTCTCTAAAAAGAGTTCCACTGACCAAACTGTGGCTGGAATATCTGCGCAGCCTATTGTCCATTATCAGCAAAATATTCATATGTTATCTGCGGTAAATGACCGGCCGACGTTCCAGGTTTTTGGAGATGGGCGTGTGTTGGTGCACTATCCTGTTTATATGAAAATGGCAGGTGATTATGAGATGCAGTTAGACGAGGTTGAGCTGATCGATTTACTGCACTCTCTTTCAGATAATGGCGTGATGGATTTTGATTCAGATAAACATAAAGCAGGAAAGGAAACTGAAAAGCAATCGTTAAAAGCCAAAGGACAGTATTTTGCAATTTCCGATGCGGTTGAAACCATCATTGAAATCCGGCTTGATGAATATCAAAAAAATAATTCAACAAAAACAATCAGCAATTTTTATAAAAAATTCAAATGGGAAAATTTAGAACATGATGCTAAACGTTTTAAAAAGTTAAAAGCATTAGAGCAATCAAATGCATCTGTTAGTGAACTAAAACGAATGATGAAGGATCCTCGTTTAACTAAAAGGGATCAACCGTAATGAATACAAAGTATCTAATATTTGTTTTTTCATTACTGGGTTCCAGCGCAGTTTTTTCTGGCGCGTACATTTTTGCGGATGAAACTAATGGCGTAAATATTGTCACACATCCGAGTACTTATACTGGAACTGAAGATGTTGTAACCGTTCGTGTGTGTATTGATCCTGCTAGTCCAAATGCGACTGACATGGAATATTCGGTGCAACAAAATATTGCTGAATTTAATCAACTGACGCCTACAACTGGTAATGTTTTGTTAGGCGGTAGTAATAATATCCCTTCTAACTCAATCGATTTTGAATCGGTTGCGTTACATGAAATAGGCCATTGTTTAGGTATGGCGCATGTGAATGCTGCAAGTGAATCTGGGCTAACTGGCAATCAACAAAATTATACCAGGGCAACGGATGGTGTTGATGATA
>Ga0316209_1002715_pt1 | contig 13543 bp, 11 predicted proteins | sample 6monopyrite_MG_FD_204945 | JGI IMG/M metagenome (GOLD analysis project Ga0316209, IMG submission 204945) | Microbial mat bacterial communities from mineral coupon in-situ incubated in ocean water Damariscotta River, Maine, United States -... | ecosystem: Environmental > Aquatic > Marine >...
TTTGGTTGTTGCTCCCCAAGACGTCGCCAACGAGGCTAAGGTGAAACACATAGCTGGCCTGGCGTGGGTGGGTGATAGGCATATTTATACATTAGGTGGCGAGGTGAACATTGAAATCGCCGCCGACACTTTCGAACCCGCTAACCTGGTACTGAATGCCGAGAGTCCTTCTACTATTCTGGTGACACTATTACCTAGCCCTGGGGTGATTAATGCTAGCGCAAGCAGCACAGCAGAAAATTTCGGACTTTTAGCCGCTAGGAATCAATGGTTTTTGAATAATGAACTTATCCACGTTGGTGCAAATCTTACCCATAGCGTCCCTGCTGGCAACTATCAACTACGGGTAAGTAATCCGTTTTTTAACGACGTCACCCAAGAATTGAGTTTAGCCAGAGCCCAGCATCTATCCCTGAGCCCGGTGTTAGTGCCGATCCACGGTAGCATCAATATTCATTCACAGCCGCAAGGTGCCCAGGTAAGTATCAATGGGCGTTCTGTGGGACTAACGCCTATTGAGGTTGAATTAGCGGGAGGGGAACATGAGGTGGTGGTGAGTAAAACCAATTTCCAGACCGTAACCGATAAGGTCAATATCGTACTCAGCGATACTCTGCCAAGCCGCAACTATCGCTTAGCGGCCAAACTGGGGGTATTGCGTATTAGCGCCCAACCCAGTGATGGCCTGCTGTTAATTGACAACATCGAACAGCCCTTAGGCGCTGTTGAACTTGCCATTAATCGTGACCACAAAGTCGAATACCGCAAAGCGGGTTACAGTCAATTTAGACAAAATATCCGAGTGACAGCCGACGAAACTCGCCCGCTAGAGATTACCCTGAAGCCTGAGTTTGGTACGTTAGTTATTAATAGTAATGTGCCAGCCGAGGTCAACATTAACGGTAAGCGCGTGGGGAAAATCCCCTATAACGGGCGATTATCGGCCGTCACTCAAACTATTCAATTATCCTTAGGGGGTTACCGCTCCGTGACACGCAGCATCGTGCCGGTAGCCAATAAAACTAAGTCCCTGACGATTACGCTACTCACTGAATTTGCTGCCCGGCGCCAGGAAGGTAAAGCCTTGTTTGTGGATTCCCTGGGGATCAACATGCGTCAGTTCAAAGGGAATGCCTTGACTTTGGGCTCAGTGGCTAACGAAACTGGCCGCAGACGCAATGAGCACAGAGTAGACGTGGATTTTAGTCGCCGGTTTTGGGTTTCTGCCCAGGAGATCACTGTGTCACAATTTGCCGCAGCTCTGAATGGGAAAACGCCTAAGTCATCAAAACTTCCCGTAACGGGTATTTCATGGCTGCAAGCTGCTCAGTACTGTAATTGGTTAAGTGAGCAAGAAGGTTTGCCGCTGTTCTATCGTTTTAGTGCCGGACGTTATCTAGGAGCAGATGCCTTATCTGCTGGATATCGCTTGCCCACAGAGGCCGAGTGGGAATGGCTGGCTAAGAAATCCAATCGGGCCAGCAGCACCCGTTATGTTTGGGGTAATCAGGATACCATACCCCACGATGCAGGGAATTTCGCTGATAGTTCTCGTAAATCTGAACAAGCCATTGTGTTACAGAATTATACGGATAAGCACAAAGGCCTGGCACAAGTGGGGAGCTTTAAAGCTGATCGTATTGGTTTGTTTGACATGGCAGGCAACGTCAGTGAATGGGTACATGATTACTACACTAATGCCTTCCCTGATATGTCCCAGCGCCATATTGACTATCTTGGAGCGGCCACTGGTGATTCATGGGTATACAAAGGTGGTAATTATCAGTCAGGAAGAGTGCGGGAATTACGTGTGGCCTATAGAGAATTCGGATCGGGCGGCAAGCCAGAGGTGGGATTTCGCATCGCACGTTATGACAACTAGCGCGGTTACCCAAATGGCTAAAACATATTACCGCAGCGCTTTAACAGCCGCTGAACCAAGCGAATTCGATTTATCCGGAGACTTTTATGCGTGACCCTAAAACCCCGCAATCTAATAATAAGCATAAAAAATTTGCACTTATTGTAGTGCTGGTACTTGCTTGCTGCGCCGCTGTTGCTGCTACTCAGATCAGTCTTGATTCTCCCGCTACATTACCAAGTGACATATAAAAAATGAATAAAACCTCTGCTCATCAATCCAGTATGAATCCCAAACCGATAATGTCGATGTTGGTGTTTTTAGGCATTGTTGCAGTAATACACCTTTTTTATCAGGGACTCGTTCGACCCTTCGCAGAAGCGGCCATTGCCGCTTATGGTAGTGAGGCCACCACTAACATTTGGGTGATTTTTAAGGACTTTGAACAACAAACGATAGTGAGCCTTGGGCTGTTTTGCGCTTTTTTGATCATCTACAAATATCAACGCATCGCGTTTCACGAAGAACCCTTATTCACTATGGATTACCTGAGTGCATACGATAAAAGTGCTGCCCTGAATGTGCCGATGGTATTGGCTGAATTAGAGCACAGCGCGTATGCAGAAAATAGCTCAATGGGGACCTGGATAAACTGCTTACGTCGTTATAAAAATACCGAAAATGTGCAACACGCATCTGCCGCCATTACCGACAGTGTCGAGATACTAGCTGCGCAGCTGGAATCCGGAAACAGCATGATCCGCTATTTTATTTGGGCCATTCCCAGTATTGGCTTTATTGGTACGGTTAGGGGAATTGGCTCTGCCTTAGCAAAAGCAGAACAGGCAGTCGCGGGAGATATTTCCGGGATGGTGGATAAGTTAGGGGTCGCGTTTAACTCCACCTTAGTGTCTTTGGTGATTTCAATCATCTTGATGTATTTGTTGCATGTGCTCAATAACCGTCAAGACGAAATGGTCATTAACACGCAAAAAAACTGCGAAAAACACTTATTAACACACCTGCACACCAAATAGTCACAGGTCGCTAGTCATGAGAAAACGACAGGAGAACGCCTTTAATCTGGCCTTTTTGGACGTAATGGCCTGTGGCTTAGGGGCGGTCATTTTGATCCTGATCATCATTAATTTTAATGACGATAGTTTTATCCCCAGCGAGGAAATTGATCGTCTGCAGCAGGAACTGGCGGCCACTGAAGAACAGGCTCAATCCCTGAAAAGTAGCATCGCTGCACAAGTGCAAGCCACCCGCTTGCAACAGGCTGACTCACAAACTCAGGCACAATTACTTGCCAGCCTAAAAATTCAACTTAACACCCTGCAACAAGCCATAGCGGATAAAAACGCAGTGGTAGCAAATTTGGAAGATGCCATTGCGGCGACGGCGCCACTGAGCGCCAATGATCCTGTAAATTTGCCTCAAGTGAACGAAGAGACTTATCTTTTGGGTCTGGTGGTAGAAGGTCAAAGAGTGGGTATTCTGTTAGATACCAGTGCCTCTATGACAGATCAGGCCCTGATTAATATCATCAAACGCCAGCTCTCTAGCAAGCAGAGCAAACAAACGGGGGCTAAGTGGCAACGTACCTTGCGTATTGTAAAATGGATGCTGGCGCGTTTGCCTGCAACGACTCAAGTGTCGGTGGTGGCATATAACGAAACCGCAAAAGTCCTTGGAGTAAAAGCGGTTAGCAGCGCCAACGCCAGCGCGAGTCTGGTTAACATAAATAAAGAATTGGATGAACTCGTACCGCAAAATGGTACTAATCTACAAGCGGGATTGGCCCAGATTAGCCGCATTATGCCCAATATGACCGACCTGTATATTATTACTGATGGCCTGCCTTCACTAGTGCTGGCTAACAGTGGTTTTGCAGCCACTCGTCACTGTAATCCTATAAAAGGTCAACAAGCGACGATAACCGGGCAATGTCGCGTCGAAGCCATGCAGCACACAATGAACACCTCTCCTGTGAAAGGCGTACGTACCCATGTGGTGTTATTGCCCCTGGAAGGCGATCCCCAGGCAGCGGCCTTTTATTGGCAAATGGCAAATGTGACCGGCGGCACGTTTATTAGCCCCGCGAGGACATGGCCATGATGAAAAAGCGCCGCACCAAGGTCGAGATATTTAGCCTGTCTTTTCTAGATGTGATTTCCTGTGCTTTTGGCGCCGTTGTCATGTTGATTTTACTGGCTAAAAACGGCGACCAAGGGGATGTTAGTCAAAGTGCAAATGTGGACGATATTATCCAGACAGTAAAGGCCCTATCGCAAACGGCCACTCAATTGCAGAACTTAGATGCTGAATTTCAATCTCAGACAACTCGCTTACAACAGGCCGAAAATGCAGGATCGAGCGCCAGCAGCCAAGCTCAGGCTCTGCAAGTAGAGATTGCTCGGGCACAACGGGCGTTAGTACAACTGAACGACCAAGCTTCGGGGTTGGAGATACTTAAACAACAACGCCAACGGGCTGCCATAAGTGTGGGGACGGCAAAACAGCGAGATCCAGAAGTGGGTGGTATTCCGGTTGATAGCGATTACGTGATTTTTGTTATGGATACCTCGGGGAGCATGAAAAGTATGTGGAGCCGGGTACTGAAAAGTATGCAAGAGGTATTGAACAATCATCCACAAGTACAAGGATTTCAGGTGCTCTCCGATAATGGTGAATATTTGTTACCTGCGACCCGGGGGCGTTGGCAAAAAGACACCAGCACACGACGCAAAGCTATTTTAAAGGCAATGCGCTCCTGGACGGGAAGCTCTAATAGTTCTCCAGTTGAAGGGATTGAGGCTGCGTTACGCACCTATGGACAAAAAACGGATTCACTGGCCCTGTATGTGTTTGGAGATGACTACTCAGGTGGCTCTTATGATGCCACCCTCGCCAGTATTAATCAGTTGAACACTCATACTCAAACGGGCAACAAGATCGCACGTATCCATGGGATTGGATTCCGTCACCCGCGGCAACAATTAGATTTTGTCAGTCTGCGCTTTGCCACCTTAATGCGAGAAGTTGCCCTGCAAAATAATGGTACTTTTATTGCACAATCATTGGAGTAACACAGCTCACAAAATTACATTCAATAGACGTTTGATATGCGATTTCAGTAGGAAGCTCGATAAAAAAGCTGAGGTGTTTTTTTGGTATGCATATTACACTTTTGACTCTCGCTCCCCATATCATTGAGTTGATAAAAATGTCATTCCAACAGACTGGCTTTCCTATCAAAAGTAACAGTTACGGAACAACCAGCGTCTTTACCTATAGTGACAATCAAGGCATCTGAAAAATCACCAACACTCTGTTCATATATCTTTAAAGCGCGGAAGCATGATTCCGCCTGCTCAATGGAGAATTGTTTGATTTCCAATATCATCCTAATCATTGTGCATATTCTTTTTTGCCAATCCCGTAACAAGATTTAAGCACCCAAACCATTTCAACCAGTGTGATTAGAGTGATGTATCCAGAGCTGTCAGTCGAAATTGCATTTTATTCAACCTAGAATACACCGTGCTTCCGTCTTCACGGCATAGTGGAGTATCGTATGGGCCGCCATACTGATGAAAAATCTTCGGTTCGAAATATAACAAAAAGGAAAGGCTGTAGTCATTTTGTAGGCAAGAGGCCAAGAACAAAACGATGTTGTGGACTCAAAGGTATTTTGTTGAAACGATTGTCAACACCAATTAAGGCCTCATTGAATTAAAAGGGGTCGAAGTCAATTTAAAGCATAGTTTTCCAGGCAATTCGTTGGATTTTCAGAGAAATTAAAAATTGATACCGCTTAGGTCAGTTATCAGGCAATTTTTGTCTTGAACCAATACTTTTTTCAAAGGGAGTAAAGAGCTTTCCTTTACCAGTCGCGTTTCATTCAGTCGTATGAGCTGTTTATTGCCAGAGGCAAAATAAATGATGCAAACTCACAGTCCGCTTTCTGCAAAAAAGCACACCTTTCACTCTGTAAACAAAAACGGCGGTATTTCTGCAAATAACGCCGTTTCTTTTCTGCAAACTAAAAGCTAGCTGCTGTACTTAGAGTGCATATTTGTCTTTCATCAAATACGCATATGCCGTATTAAAAGCGACTTCTTGAAACATTTTTAAGCCGGTGTCGGGCATAGGTACAAGCACAGGGTTGCGCTTTAGTGATTCTTTAATCGCGGTGGGAGTCAACACTGTCACTTCAACATTATCCAGCAACTCTAGTGCCGCTTCCAATTTGAAGCCTACGGCACCACCAGCAAATTTACCTTTCATGGGGCGTTGACGTATAACAATTTCATCTATTTTGTAGTCTTGTACTAACTGCGCAAAGGTTTTTTGAAAATAGCGTAACTCTTTGGCCTTTGCGTCTTTAGGCAATGACAGTTTACGGGTGCGACAATCTGGAATTTGGAACACTTCATCTGCCAAAGATAACAAACACACATTGGCATCATTGCCACTTAACTCAACACCTATTACACGCATAACACATTACTCTTAAATTTAATTGTGAGGATTATAACGTAGATCCCAAAAATCAGTGATACCTATACATCAATAAAACCATCTTGTTTGAATTGATGACTTGTACCAAGATATACAATCTTCAAATAACCCATTCACAGGTAAAAAAATGCTCACTCTTTATGGTTTCGATGTCAGTAACTACTTCAATATGATCAAACTAGCTTTGGCGATTAAAGGTATTGATTACAAGGTGGTCAGCCTCTATCCCAACCAGACAGCTGAATACCTCAGTAAAAGCCCCATGGGTAAAGTCCCAGCTTTAGAGACAGAGCAAGGTGTGTTAACTGAAACCAATGTTATCCTTGAATACCTAGACGAAGCCTACCCAGACAAGCCTTTGTATCCCGGCAATACATTCGAAAAAGCCAAGATTAAAGAATTGGTTAAAATGGCTGAGTTATATTTAGAACTCCCCGCTAGGCGCTGTCACCCTGAAGTGTTTTTTGGACAAATAGTCGACGACCTCACTAAAAAAGAGGTTAAACGTGCTTTATGTAAAGGCATCGAAGGCATGTCTCGCTGCGCCCAATTTAGTCCTTATCTGGCAGGCGAGCAGCTAACGGCGGCTGACATAGTCTTTCTGTATAGCGCTGATTTAGCTGCTGTGGTGGCTGGTAAGTTATTTGATATTGATTTACTTGACATGGCACCGGGTGCTAAACAACTTATGGCTACATTAAATCAGCGAGAAGACGTGAATAAAATTGCGCAAGACAGGAAACTCGCCAATGTAGAATTCAGAGAATATATCGCCAGCTTCAGTTAAATTTTGCAACAAGTGATCAATTAGTCAACTATTCTCGTTGCAGGTGTTAATGTAAATGAAGGTTTTTTAAGGAAGAAAAAATGAACCAAACCACAAACGCAGAATTTAGTTGCCCATATTGTATGGTCACCAACAACATTGAAATTGATGAAGAAAACGATTTAAATCAGCAACAAATTATCGATTGCCAAATTTGTTGTTCACCTATTGAGATTGTTGTAACAACTGGTATCCACGACAAGTTTAATATTATTGCTACCACTGACAGTGAATAACAACCTTTGGGGACATTTTAATTGAACAGCCTCAAGGTTATGTCCACCTTGCAACACCAACTGGTTTTATACCCGTCTCCCTTGAAGCTACAGCGTCGTTGGCTGCTCTCACTCACCCCAATCACTTAGTAAGTCTAGGCTCATGGGGCTGAGTTCCTTTGCCGCCTAGCTGCAACTCCAATGGCTTTGGGTATATTCCCTTAGTGGATGTTGTTTACTCCCAAGGCCAACTTGGCATAAAACAAATTAACTAATGCCCTCTCAGGTACGCACTGGCAAATTGCCGTTTATGATGAGTTGGTGCTAACCTAAGCATGTCTATATTCGTATGAGTTAACATCATATTTATGATCAGGATACCTCGCAATACAATCAAATGGCTTTTAATAGCTTTTATGAGTGTCCATCTATCTAGCTTTGCACAGCAGATAGCCTTTAATAAGTCCAAACAAAATAAAGAGATGTCTTTCAATTACACTTGGTCTGACCATCAAGAGCTAACAAGAGACATTTCGTTTGCACTGCCGTTACGGCAATTAAATAGACAAAATCACAAAAAATTCATTCCTGACTTAGCCCAGCAATATGTCTATATCGAATTACATAAAGCCGCACGTAAGATCGATCCAAGGGAAGCCCGAGTACAAATTCAGCATCGTGGCCAAGATATTCATATTCAAGTCACCAGCAGATCAGACAACCTATTAGATAAATGGCAGCGTTCAATGAACCAAAGTCAGGACAAAGCCCTCGACCAATACCTTAAAGATAATTACTACAGTCACTTTCGTTCGCATCTAGGGCAAGAAGCGGTAAAGCCTGATCACTTGCGGTATATAGTGGAAAATACAGCGGCTTTGCTACCCATAGCCCAAGCCGTTTATGACAAACTCCCTAGCAATAGTGAAACCCGTGCCTATGTAAACTTAGTGCTCAGCTGGGTACAAAGCATTCCCTATAACGAATTAAAAAATCGCATAACTTCTAATGGCGCTGGCTACCTACCACCACTATCAGTAGTGGCCAATAACCAAGGAGATTGTGATAGTAAAACGGTTTTGATGGCAAGCTTAATACGCTCGTTAATACCTGATGTAAAGATGACCATGGTATACCTGCCCAATCATGCATTATTGGGTATTGTTCTACCCTTTAGAACCAACGAGCAAACTTTAGAAATAGACGGCATGGACTATTTATTAATGGAACCAACAGGCCCCGCTAAAATCCCCCTAGGCGAGATTGCCAATAGCAGCGCCCGTGATATAGCAGGCAACATGTATAGCCTTGAGGAAGTCCTTTAAAAAACATATTCAACTATACCCGTCTCCCTTGAAGCTGCAGCGTTGTTGGCTGCTCTCACTCACCCCAATCACTTAGTAAGTCTAAGCTCATGGGGCTGAGTTCCTTTGCCGCCTAGCTGCAACTCCATTGGCTTTGGGTATACAACCCTAAACTAATTTAGTTTTATACCACTGCGGATAAAAAGGCGCATCTTAGTTATTGGATTAGCGAACATCCTGTAAAATTTTAGAAATCATTTCATCTAAAGAATTTTCAATTAATATGGTGATAGCATCAACGGGAGGCTCTAATGTTTTTAATTGGCTGTCCAGTAGAGTTTCCGGCATAAAATGCGATTTTCTGTTGCTTAAACGAGAACGTAATAACGCCTTATCTCCTTTTAAATAGATAAACTTAACCACTCCTGCTGTTGTTGATGACAGGAGCTCCCGATAAATTTGTTTCAAAGATGAACAGGCTAATACTGCGCCCCCTGAGGTTTCCCATAATTTAATTTTATTCGCCAATAAAGTAAGCCATGGCTTACGATCTGCATCGGTTAGTGGGATCCCGCCTTTCATTTTTTTAATATTTTCAGGAAAATGATAATCATCAGCGTCATAAAAAGGTAAAGACAAGTTTTCACCGAGCAGCCTTGCTACGGTCGATTTACCACAACCACTTACACCCATTACGATATATATCATACAATTTCTGTCACTCTTTTTTGCGAGTTTCTTAGCTGAGCTTTATGACTACAACTGCTCTTCAGCAAATTCTGCCAACCTACTGCGCACAACACCGTCTAAGTTTATGGTGGCACTGCCTGAAAAATTCTTAAATTTCTCAACTATGTAGGTTAAACCTGATGTGACTGCGCTTAGATAATTACTGTCTATTTGTGCCAAATTACCACTGCAAATTAACTTAGTACCTTCGCCACAGCGGGTAATGATAGTTTTTAGTTGCGAAGCGGTGAGATTTTGCGACTCGTCCAAAATTACAATAGCATTTTGAATACTGCGACCACGCATAAAATTCACTGATTTAAACTGAATATTGGCTTTTTCCATGATGTAGCTCATTGAGCCTTTTACGTTTTCATCGTTTTTATGTAGTACTTCTAAACTATCGGTAATAGCGGCAAGCCAAGGGGCCATTTTTTCTTCTTCAGTGCCAGGTAGAAAACCAATGGACTCGGCAATTTCTGGAGTGCTTCTAGTCACTATGATTTTGTCATACATATTTCTCTCTACCACCATTTCAAGTGCTGCCGCTAGAGCCAATAACGTTTTACCACTGCCAGCTGGACCAGTAAGTATCACTAAATCAATATGTGGATCGAGTAAGGCATGTAAGCCCATCGCTTGACCAATATTTTTTGGTGTAATGCCCCAAGCTCTGCGTCCCATGAGCCGTTCGTAACCTAGGTCTAAAACGTCTAAATGCTCACTACTAACAGACTCGACTAAACCCGCAAAGTGTTGGCTATCATCTAGCAAAAACTCATTCACATAAGCTTCTGGTAACACTTTACTTTCAATAGTGTGAATAGTGTCTCGGCCTTCGGTACGGCTATCTACAGATTTAACTTCATCCCAAAAATTACCGGGAAACTGATGATAACCCTTAGACAAATATTTAATGTCGGTAACCATCTGATCGGTACGGTAGTCCTCAACATGAGCCAAACCAGCTCCCTTGGCCTTTAAGCGCATATTGATATCTTTGGTGACCAATACCACTTGTTTTGAGTGTTGCGCTTTTTGTAAATACAATGCGCTATTGATAATACGGTTATCGTTTTCGTTACTAGTGAAAACCTGTTGCGAAACGGGCATGCCATGATCAACATAAATAGATAAACTACCTGTAGGCGCTGACTCTCCAGCCCCCTTGCCTTGCATTGACACTCCCTGCATCAACTCTTCTGGCGTGGCATCGTGCAGTAAATCTTCCATGGCTCGAATAGATACACGGGCGTCTCTGGCAACGTCTTTTTTGCTGTCTTTAATATAATCCAACTCTTCAAGGACTGTCATGGGCACAACAACGTCATTTTCTTTGAAGGACAAAAAGGCGAGAGGTTCATGTAGGAGAATATTGGTATCTAAAACGTAAATCTTTGAACTTACTGCTTTTTTTCTTGGCATCCGGCGCTCCTGTAGGACTTAGATAAAGTACCTGCCAGTTAAATCATGTTATCGCCCTAGTAAACACTTGTGCTCAAAACAGTCTTAACTACAGGTTTACCAACCCACAATAAAACACTTTCTGCAGACAATCATCTACTTTTAAGCAATTTTTGCTACAATGCGCGCCCGTCGTACGGCAAGTATCGACAGCAGTAATTCACTAGGTGAGGACAAGACCATGGCTAAGCAACAATTTTTTGCCTTAGGGCAACGCTGGCTCAGTGATACCGAGACTGATTTAGGTCTAGGTACAGTTGTACAAATTGAATCTCGTACAGTCACTGTGCTGTTTCCAGCTACAGGTGAAAGCCGGGTCTATGCCGCTCAAACCGCCCCCTTGACTAGAATACAGTTTGTGATTGGCGATAGCATAAAAAGCCACGAAGGCTGGGAGTTGGTGGTTGAGCAAGTTCAAGAAAAAGATAAGCAACTTGTTTATATTGGACATCGAATTGATAATAACCAAGCTGTTACTCTAAAAGAAACCTTCATCGATCACCATTTCCAATTGAATCAACCTGAGCAGCGATTATTAAATGGTCAGTTCGACGACCCCAAGTGGTTTGACTTGCGTGAACAATGTCTCACCCATCAATTCGACCACAGCACCTCATCGTTACTTGGTTTTGTTGGAGCAAGAGTAGACCTGATCCCCCACCAATTACACATTGCCTCTGAAGTGGGTGGGCGCCATGCCCCTAGAGTATTATTGGCAGATGAAGTAGGCCTGGGTAAAACCATAGAAGCGGCGTTAATTATCCACCAGCAGTTACTAACAACCAGAGCCCAACGAGTACTAATAGTGGTGCCCGCTAGCTTGGTTCACCAATGGCTAGTGGAAATGTTACGCAGAGTCAATTTAGCCTTTTCGGTGTTTGATGAAGAACGCTGTGAAGCTATGTCTGAAGACTCAGGCAATCCATTTGAAGCAGAACAACTGATCATATGCAGCCTGGATTTTTTGACCCACAACAGTCGTTACTACCAACAAGCACTAGAAGCCGAGTGGGACTTGATGGTGGTAGATGAGGCACATCATTTAATTTGGTCTGAGGGTCAGCCTTCTCAGCAATATCAAGTCATAGAAGGCTTGGCTAATGTTACTAAGGGTGTATTACTGCTCACTGCAACGCCCGACCAACTCGGCCATGAAAGCCACTTTGCCAGACTCCGTCTACTTGACCCTGCACGTTTTCATGACTATCAAAGTTTTGTAGCTGAGGAAAGGCAATATAGTCAATTGGCGAACGCCATTGGCCCATTGCTTAGCGGTGATCGACTGAGCGATGCCAATATTCAGGCTATCAGTCAGTTTGCAGCACCTGACATGTTACAAGATATCAATACAGCTGACATACACACTAAAAGCAAACTACTGCACACTTTATTAGATCAGCATGGCACAGGGCGATTGTTATTTAGAAACAGTCGGGCTGGTGTGAGTGGTTTTCCAAGTAGAAAACTAGTTGGATACGCATTGGTTCAACCTATCGAATATTCCTTGTTACTGTCAGAAGATCCAAGCAACTTACAATTACAGTTGACCCCAGAACGACACCCAGACGTAGTGAATACCTGGGTAAACTTTGATCCTAGGGTTGATTGGTTTATTGCTCAGTTAAAATCATTGAAGGGCGAAAAAGTCCTAACGATTTGTGCCAACGCTAGTACAGCGCTGCAATTATCAGAAGCATTGCGTGTCAAAGCAGGCACCCGCTCAACTGTATTTCATGAAGGCATGGGCATTGTTGAAAGAGATAGGGCGGCCAATTATTTTGCTCAATCTGAAGACGGCGCTCAGGTGTTAATTTGCAGTGAAATAGGCAGTGAAGGGCGAAATTTCCAATTTGCACACCACCTAATTTTGTTTGATTTACCTTTAGTGCCGGATCTTTTAGAGCAACGCATAGGCCGTCTCGACCGTATTGGTCAAAAGCACGACGTGTGTATTCACGTGCCTTATTTTGATATGAGTGCCCAACAAGTATTACTCGATTGGTATCACCAAGGATTAGGGGCATTCGAACACACCTGCCCCACTGGTATGACTGTGTATGAAGAAACCCAAGAAATGTTACACGCCTGTATCCAAGAGCCCAGAGATATTCCTAAGTCAGAGCAACTAATCAATCAAACAGCTAGCCTGCACCGCCAACTCAAATTAAAACTTGAACAAGGTAGAGATAAATTACTTGAGCTCAATTCATCGGGTAAAGGGCGAATCGATGCGCTTTTAGAACAAATTTTACAGGCAGAACAGTCACCTAAGCTTGAGCTATTTATGACTCACCTGTTTGATGCGATTGGTTTACTGCAAGAGGACAATGGCGAGAGCTGTTATTTATTGCGTCCTACCGAATCCATGATTAGTCCTCTTCCGGGCTTGGACGAAGAAGGCATGAGCATTACCTATGAGCGCACCACGGCAACACTATTGGAGCATGTCACTTTCTTGAGTTGGGATCACCCCATGATCCATCATGCGATGGATATGTTGACTACTGACGTGATAGGCAAAAGTTCAGTCGCTTTTTGTCGCGATAAAAGTAAACCTGCCGGTGCGTATTGGCTGGAATGCCTATTTGTGCTTTCAGCTACAGCGGCAAAAGGTCTA
>Ga0316209_1002717_pt1 | contig 13516 bp, 11 predicted proteins | sample 6monopyrite_MG_FD_204945 | JGI IMG/M metagenome (GOLD analysis project Ga0316209, IMG submission 204945) | Microbial mat bacterial communities from mineral coupon in-situ incubated in ocean water Damariscotta River, Maine, United States -... | ecosystem: Environmental > Aquatic > Marine >...
GATATGAAAATAAAATTTTATTGCTATAACATTTTATGCGCTCTTCTACATATAAAAGGCGAGGTGACATTAACTAATGAATAAAATCAAACTCGTTATTCGCTTTGTTATACGCATGGTTTTCTTCGCGGTTGCAATAATGTGGCCAGCAGGCACCTGGCATTGGTGGGAGGCATGGGTGGTGGTTGCACTGTGGACAGTTTATGGTGTTGCTCAAATGTTGTATTTATTACGCCACGACACTGCGTTACTGGCAGAGCGAATGCAGCTGCTGCCCATACACAAAGATCAAAAGATGTGGGACAAAATCATTATGCTGCAATTTTTTATTGCCGGTATGGCGCTTTACATTATTCCCGGCTTTGATGTCATTCGATATGAATGGAGTGAACCGCTGCCACTATGGATGGAAGCTTTAGCCATGTTGATACACCTGCCTTGCCTTATTGGCCTTGCATGGGTAATGCATGAAAATACGTATTTATCGCAAGTTGTAAAAATTGACAAAGAGCGTGAGCATCACGTTATCACTACCGGGCCTTATGCAATCGTGCGCCATCCCATGTACACCATTATTATTGTTTTGCTGTTTGCCGTACCCATTGCACTGGGTTCACGTTTCGGGCTTATTCCGGCAGGTTTTTTAACCGTATTGTTACTTGTTCGAACCATCCTTGAAGATCGTACATTACAAACTGAGCTAGCAGGTTATGTGGACTACACAAAGCAAACACCTTATCGATTAATTCCGGGTATTTGGTAGCGTATTTTATCTAAAGATTATAAAGAGATAATAATGAAAGCGAGCGTATTAACAAATTACCAATCACCAGACTTCTTTGAATTTAAAGAGGTAGAAAAACCACAGCCTAAAGATAATGACGTTCTTATAAAAATTTATGCAACAGCAATAAATTCATGGGACTGGGAAATTCTAATAGGCAAGCCCTTTATTAATCGTTTAATGGTTGGTTTGCTAAAACCCACAAAAATAAAAATATTAGGTTGTGATATCGCAGGGCGAATTGAAGCGGTTGGAAAAAACGTAAAACAGTTTCAAGTGGGTGATGAAGTATTCGGCGACCTATCCAATTGTGGTTGGGGCGGGTTTGCAGAGTATGTTTGTGTTTCAGAACAGGCCAATGCATTATCATTAAAACCCACCAGTATGTCATTTGAACAAGCTGCATCCATACCTCAAGCAGCCCTTCTGGCTTTACAAGGTTTACGCAAAGGCAAAATTGAAACTAAAACTGAACAGGCAAAAAAAGTTTTAATAAACGGGGCTTCTGGTGGAGTCGGCTCGTTTGCCGTACCGCTAGCAAAATTATTTGGCGCAGAAGTCACCGGAGTTTGCAGTACAAATAAAATAGATTTTGTATCTTCACTGGGGGCCGACAAGGTGATTGATTATACCAGGGAAGACTTCACCAAAAATGCACAACACTATGATTTAATTCTAGATGTAAAAGGCAGTCATTCTATTTTTGATTACCGGCGTTCCTTAAGCCCGAACGGCATCTACGTCATGGTAGGTGGCTCGACAAAACTTATTTATCAAATATTTTTATTGGGAGCTTGGTTTTCAATCTTTACCAGTAAGAAGATGGGCTTGCTATTACATAAACCAAAGGTAAGCGATTTGGATTATATTAAAAATTTATTTGAAAAAGATAAAATAACCCCCGTTATAGATAAATGTTACCCGCTAAGTAAAGTTGCAGAAGCCATGCGCTATTACGGTGAAGGGCATGCGAAAGGCAAAGTGCTAATAACAATGGATGAAAATATATGAAAGCCGTTATCTGGACAAACTACGGCCCACCCGATGTGCTTCAGCTTAAAGAGGTAGAAAAACCAACACCAAAAGATAATGAGGTGTTAATTAAAATACATGCCACCACCGTAGAAACAGGCGACTGTGAACTTCGACAATACAAAATGCATAACAAAATTGTTTATCCTATGCGATTGTATTTTGGTTTATTCAAACCAACACGGGTAAAAATATTAGGCCAACAGTTAGCCGGCGAAGTTGAATCGGTTGGACAAAACGTTACAGAATTTAAACAAGGCGATTTAGTTTTTGCACCCATTATGAGCTTTGGAACGTATGCTGAGTATATTTGTTTATCGAGCACACAGGCCATAGCGATTAAACCGGCCAACATGAGTGATGAAGAAGCCGCCGCTGTTTCTGTTGGCGGATTAAACGCATTGCACTTTCTTAAAAAAGCCAATATTCAACCCGCTCAAAAGATACTTATTTACGGAACATCCGGCACGATTGGAACCTTTGCAGTGCAACTGGCTAAAAACTTTGGCGCACAGGTAACCGGAGTGTGTAGCCCGTCGAAAACGGAATTGGTAAAATCCTTAGGGGCAGACGCAATTATTGATTACACTAACGATGACTTCGTAAAAAACGGCCACTTTGATGGCAAGCCATACGATATTATTTTCGACACCATCGGTAAAGGCCCGTTTTCAGCTAGCTTGAACTCGCTAAAGCGTAATGGCATTTATCTTTTAGCGAATCCAACCGTGTCACAAATGTTGCGCGGGTTATGGCATTCAATAACAACCCGTAAAAAAGTGATGTTTGAATTTGCTGGTTATAAATCAGAAGATTTAAATGTCTTAAAAGAACTGATTGAGGCCGGCAAATTAAAAACGGTTATCGATAGAAGTTATCCATTAGAACAAATCGTCGAGGCGCATCGCTATGTTGAGCAAGGCCATAAAAAAGGCAACGTGATTGTTACGGTATAAATCCACAACGAAATAATAAAATGATGACACAACGAGACATTAACTTTTGGATACTACAGGGGCTGGGTTGGTTACTGTTTGTGTACCTTGTTTACGCGCAGGCCATTCCGGCATTTAATTATGATATTGGAGTAGCCATGGGTACGCAGGAGTCAGCCGAAAAAATTACCGAAGTAGGAGCCGCTTTTTGGTATGGCTTTGCGTTTGGCGATCTTGTTGTTTATATCCCGCTACTGGCAATGGGTTTAGTTGGGCATTGGAACAACACGCGTTGGGGGCAAGGGGTATTCGGCGCGGCACTTGGCATAACCGTGTATTGGCCCATTGTTTGTTTAGCGGCTGTGGTTGCCGCACGCGATGCGGCCGGTTGGAATATTAAAGATGAAATGCCTTACTGGATAGTCTTACCGCTAATCGCACTTTGGGGTGCGTGGGGGTTATGGTGTCTTTCACGTTCTTCCCCTACAGACAAAAATTCATAGTATTTGGTTAAAAAACGTTCACTCTGTATCCCGTTTATTAACAGTTTCCGTTAACTAAAAAGCGCTATTTTATCACCGCATTCGAGGCGGCAATACGCACTTAAAAACTGGTTAAAACTCACCCAATATCGGCTAATCCTGTTAAATATTACCAAAACTTGTCAGCCTATTCCTACATCCAATATGCTATTGTTGGCGTACCTTTATAAGAATAATAACAACAATAACAAGACATAAGAGGTCTGTATGCTCTGGCAGTGTTTAACCGATAGCCTAACGTTTTTTAAAAATAACCTGCTTGCGCTGTGCGCGATTATTTTACCCATCGTGATTCCGGTTGAGGTATTTTCCGCCGTTTACGAGCACTTTTTTATCACCGAAGAATCCAGTTTATGGGTTTACTCACTGCCCATTCTCGTCATGGTGTTTGCCTACCCCTTATATGGCGTCGGCGTGGTGTTTTACATGGCCGCCACTATTAATGGCAACCCCATCACAACCAAAACCGCGTGGGCGTGGGGCGTAAAGTTTTGGGCACCGTATTTATTGTTATCGATTTTAGTCAGCTTTGCGGTCGTCATGGGGTTAATGGTGTTCATCATTCCCGGCATTGTGTTGGCCGTGCGTTACGCTTTTAGTGAATTTGAATTGTTATTCAATAACAAAACGCCAGTACAAGCCATTAAGTTAAGTTGGGCAACCACGCGTGACTCGTTTTGGGTCTTGTTCGGCGGTTATGTGGTGTTGGCCACGTTTTTGATTGCGCCATTATTTATTATTGGCCCCATGCTCGACGGCCAGGGCGTAGGGTATGAAGTACTCGATACGGTGATTAATATTGTGAGCGCTGTATTAGAAATGTTGTTTACGATTTATGCGTATCGTGTGTATCGGTCGGGCCAACAAACGCAACCAACGGAAGGAATGTAACCATGCGCTATGCCGAAAATTGGATAAAGGTCGATATTGAACACTTGGAATTAAATAAGGTACTCACGTGGTGTGCGAATAATTTGCAAGGGCAACAATTTATCGAAGAGAAAATTATCAAGTTTGAAGACGCGGCTGAGGCGGCGCAGTTTAAGTTGGCGTTTCAGGAAGACATGATCGTATAAGAGAGCGGTTGCAAAAAACTTGGGTTGTCGGGCGGGCGTGTTAATTGAGGGTTTACGGGCGCTTAACTGTGACAAAGATCTTAAACGTACCCATATTTCATTTATGATAGCTAAGTAATCAATAATAATTAAAGAAGTAATTATGAAACAAGACGAACAACAATTTCTAAATGGCCTAGAGAAAAAACTCTGGACTAGCGCAAATAAACTTTTGCCATCTCTTGATGCTTCGCAATATAAACATGTCATGCTGGGTTTGATATTTCTTAAATATGTATCTGACTCTTTTGGTATACGTCGTGATGAACTTACCGAGCAATTTAAAAATCCTGAGCAAGAATACTTTTTAGATCCCGCCGATTTCGGTGGAGCAGAGAGTGTCGCGTATCAAGCAGAAATCGATAATGAACTTGAAGAGCGTGACAACTACACTGAAGCTAATGTCTTCTGGGTGCCTAAAGTTGCCCGTTGGGAATTTCTTCAAAACCAAAACAAAGTGGTTATTACTGGTGAAATAGAAATCGGTGAAGAGCTGGGAAATAAAGGGGCAAAAAAGAAAATTCGCTCTGTCGGACAACTGATTGATAACGCATTAGAAGCCATAGAACACGACAATAGTCCTAAGCTCGATCGTGTGCTCAACAAACGCTACACTCAGTTACAAATCGACCAATCTAAATTAGGCGAACTTATTGATTTAGTCGCCACCATTCCCTTTGCACATCAAAGCCTCAGCAGTAAAGACATCCTTGGCCATGTGTATGAATACTTCCTTGGTCAGTTTGCCTTGGCAGAAGGTAAAAAGGGCGGGCAGTTCTACACGCCTAAATCCATTGTTAGCCTTATTGTGCAAATGCTCGAACCCTTCAAAGGCCGCGTCTACGATCCCGCCATGGGCTCCGGTGGTTTCTTTGTACAGTCAGAGCATTTTATAACCAAGCATCGAGGCCGCATTGGTGATGTTTCCATCTACGGGCAAGAAGCCAACCACACTACATGGCAACTCGCCGCCATGAACATGGTTATTCGTGGTATCGACTTTAACTTTGGTAAAGAACCCGCCAGTACTTATACCAATGATCAACACCCAGACTTACGTGCCGATTTCGTTATGGCCAATCCACCGTTTAATATGAAAGAGTGGGACACCGGCGTAGATGATAACGATCCACGTTGGGTATACGGCAAACCACCTACAAACAATGCAAATTTCGCCTGGTTACAACACATGCTTTACCACCTTGCGCCCAATGGCAGCATGGGTCTATTGTTAGCTAATGGTTCCATGAGCTCAAACACCACAGGTGAAGGTGATATTCGTAAAGCACTCATAGAAAATGATCTGGTCGAATGCATGGTCGCCTTACCCGGCCAACTGTTCACCAACACCCAAATTCCCGCCTGCATTTGGTTTTTATCCAAAAATAAAAAAGCCAGAACTGCCGCCAGTGGCAGAAAACTGCACGACCGAAGTGGTGAAGTGTTATTTATCGATGCCCGCAACCTCGGCTATATGAAAGACCGTGTATTACGCGACTTCACCCAAGATGATTTAAACAAGGTCACTGAACTATTTCATAACTGGCAAACAGGCAATGGCTATGAAGACGAAGCAGGCTTTTGCAAATCAGTACAATTAGAAGAACTTATAAAACACGACTACGTACTTACCCCCGGTCGTTATGTAGGCACAGTAGCTGAGGTTGATGACGGCGAACCCTTCGCAGAAAAAATGGTGCGACTCACTGCGCAACTCAAAATACAGTTTGAAGAAAGCGATAAGTTAGAAGGGGAGATTAAGAAAAATTTGTCGGGGTTGGGTTACGATGTTTGATTTGCCTTTTGAGTTGCCTGATGGGTGGGAAGTTAAAACTGTAGAGCAACTAATTAAAGATAAAATAATTGAGAAACCACTTGATGGGAACCATGGAGATACTCACCCAAAGTCTGCTGATTACGTAGAAGAAGGCATTCCTTTTGTTATGGCTTCGGATTTAGAAGTAGGAAGAGTCAATCTCGATTCTTGTAAATTTATTACAGAAAAACAAGCTTTAACTTTGAGAAAAGGTTTTTCAAAAGTTGGTGATGTTCTGATTTCACATAAAGCTACAATTGGCCGCACTGCAATTGTTCAAGAGAATGAATATGATTTTATTATGCTTACGCCTCAAGTTACGTATTACCGTGTAAAAAACTATCAAAAACTTAACAATGTTTATTTGAAAGCTTACTTTGACTCTAGCTTCTTTCAGTCAATATTAGGACTATGGGCGGGAGCAGGTTCTACAAGGGCGTATTTAGGTATAACAGCACAATTAAAACTACCTGTAATTGTTCCACCTATTGATAAGCAGCTTTCTATAGCAAATCATGTTGGTATTTTAAATGGGAAAATCGAACTCAACCGCCAAACTAACCAAACTCTTGAACAAATTGCCCAAGCCATCTTTAAAAGCTGGTTTGTCGACTTCGATCCTGTCAAAGCCAAAATACAAGCCAAACAAAACGAGCAAAACCCAGAACTCGCCGCTATGTGTGCCTTAAGTGGTAAAACAGAAGATCAGCTTAAAGGTTTAGATGACGGCGCCTTGAAATACCTTAAGACCACCGCCGCTCTATTCACTGATGCTATGATTGAATCAGAAATAGGTGATATACCTAATGAGTGGAGTGCAATACAACTCTATGATACTGCTGAATATGTAAATGGAGGTGCGTTTAAAGCAATTGATTTTTCAGAAGATAATTCTGGTTTACCAATCATAAAAATCGCCGAATTAAAGCAAGGAGTTTATCACGGTACTAAATTTACGAACAAAGAAGTTAAATCGAAATATTTAATCTCTGATGATGATGTACTTTATTCATGGTCTGGTAGCCCAGAGACTTCTCTCGAAGTATTTAAATGGTTTGGTGGAGATGGCTGGTTAAATCAACATATATTTAAATTAAATTTTGAATCCGAAGAACAAAAATATTTCACATACTATCTTCTAAAACATATGAAGCCATTATTAATATCTACAGCTCAACAAAAACAAACTACTGGTCTTGGGCATGTAACAATTGCAGATATGAAAAGAATGAAGCTTCCTTATCCTACAGAAGAAATACTAAAAGAATTTAAGGGAAAAATATCACCTCTTTATGAAAAAGGCTCTATCTGCGAGAAAGAAAATATCTGTTTAATAAAAATAAGGAATAACTTGCTGCCTAAGTTACTAAATGGTGAAATAAAAATTGGCAGTATGGAGGTTGCATGAGCAAGGATTGGATAGAAAATAGTAAGAATGTTATAGATAGTGTCGAGGAAACACTACAAAACGCATACAATCAAAATGATGATATTCATATAAATCTTGATGGAGATTCACCAATAGAAATTGATAGTCTTAAAAAAGATCGTGAGCCATATAAAATTGAGAGGAGCGAAGCACTTTTTTGGGCAGATCGTGGTGCATATTATGAAGAAATGGAATTTTGTTTGTTAAAATATCATGAAGAAGCCATTGAATACATAAAACAAAATGAATTGAAGCCTGTGTTTAAGGATTTTGTTGAAGCCATTAAAAGAAAAAGAATTGTCCCCTTTATTGGTGCTGGGTTGTCTAGTTCTTCTGGTTACCCTTTATGGGGGCAGGCCTTGAAAGAAATAGTTAATAAAATTGATGGATTGAATGTTAATGATATAGAAACTAAATTGGAAAATTACGAATATTTTGATGTTGCACAAACCTTATGGGATGCTGAAAGTGCACAAGTAAAGAGGTATATTCGTAATAGATTTTCAGAAAGCCATCTTTCATTAGAAGGTGCGATTGGTCCAATAAATTATATAACTGAACTATCTAAAGGTTGTGTTGTTACAACGAATTTTGATGGGTTAATTGAGAATGTTATTGGGAAAGGAAATTTAGAAGGTTATATGCATGGGCTTCAACAAGGTAATAAGTTTGTATCAAAATTAATTAAAGGTGAAAGATGTATTCTTAAATTACATGGGGATGTCGACGAGTATGATTCTTATGTGTTCACTAATGAACAATATATCGAAGCCTATGGCTCACCAATAGATTTTACTAAACCATTACCAAAATCCCTAAGACAAATATATGTTACAAGCTCAATGATATTTCTTGGATGTAGTTTAGAGAAGGATAGAAATTTAGATTTATTTAATGATGTTATTAGTGATGAAGATTTTGATGTACCTGATCACTTCGCAATTTTACCTACCCCAGAAAATGGAGAAACACAAAATCAAAAAGACGCAAGGCTAACTGATTTGAAAATAAGAACATTATGGTATCCAGCTGGCGATCATACCTTTGTGGATAAATATTTAAAATTGGCATTAGATATGGCCTCTGAAAGATTAAGGGACTTTTAAAATCATGACTTTGATTAATGAAGATAAGTTAGAGAAAATGTGTCTCGCGTGGTTTGAAGATATTGGATATTATTATTTATGTGGTTACGATATTGCTCCGGATGGTGATAGCCCAGAACGCATCGACTATCGCCAGATTGTTTTATTTAATCGGCTATTGATTCAACTTCAAAAAATCAATCCTCATATTCCCGTTTCTGTTTTAGAAACCGTATCTGAACAAATTGCGAAACCTGAAACCCCAATACTCATTAAAAACAATAAAGTCTTTCATCAATTATTACTGGAAGGGGTAAGGGTTGAATTTAAAGACGGCGACAAAGTTAAAACAGATTATGTTCAATTAATCGATTTCACAAATATCACTAACAACCAGTTTTTAGTGGTGAATCAATACACTATTACCGGTAGTAAAGGTAATCGACGCCCGGATGTGATTGTGTTTATTAATGGTTTGCCTTTAGCTGTGATCGAGCTTAAGAATCCTGCAGATGAAAGCGCTGATATTTGGTCGGCGTATCAACAATTACAAACCTATAAAGATGAAGTCTCTGATTTATTCACGTTTAACGAAGCCTTGGTGGTAAGTGATGGTCTAATTGCTAGGGTCGGGTCATTAACGGCAAATAAAGAACGTTTTTTACCATGGCGTACTATTGATAATGAAGATGATAGACCGCTGTTTGAATATCGATTAGAAACCTTGATAAAAGGTTTTTTTAAGCCAGAATTATTTTTAGATTACATCCATTACTTTATTTTATTTGAGCAAGATGGTGATGCATTAATTAAAAAGATTGCTGGTTATCATCAGTTCCATGCAGTGCGCGAAGCGGTGAAAGCAACAGTAATTGCATCGCAAAAATCCGATCAAGGAGAACCGCGTGCGAACTCTGCAAACAAAGTCGAGCCGGGTTCAGGTAAAGCAGGGGTAGTGTGGCATACCCAAGGTTCGGGTAAATCTATTTCTATGGTGTGCTATGCCGGTAAGTTATTGGCGCAACCAGAAATGAATAACCCAACCATTGTGGTGGTGACGGATAGAAATGATCTCGATGGCCAGTTGTTTAATACGTTTAGTATGGCGTCTGAAATCTTAAAACAAACACCCGTGCAAGCCAGTGATCGTGATGATTTACGAGACATACTCGCTTCGCGTCAATCTGGCGGTATTATTTTTACTACTGTGCAAAAATTTTCCTTATTAGGTGAAGAATCCAGTCACCCTATATTAAGTGAACGCCATAATATTGTAGTGATCAGCGATGAAGCCCACCGTAGTCATTATGGTGACAAAGCAAAGTTAAATAGTAAAACGGGCGAGTATACGTTTGGCTATTCCAAACACTTACGTGATGCTTTACCTAGAGCCTCGTTCATTGGTTTTACTGGCACACCGATCTCGAAAGTGGATAAAGACACCCGCGCCGTGTTTGGTGATTATGTTTCTATCTATGATATTCAAGATGCGGTGGATGATGGTGCCACAGTACCCATCTATTACGAATCACGTTTAGCGAAGTTAGACATTAACCAAGCAGAAATGGAAGCCCTCAATGATGAAGTGGAAGAGGTTATAGAAGACGAAGAAGATATATCTATTCGTGAAAAAACAAAATCTAAATGGGCTGCATTAGAAAAACTTGTTGGTAGCGAATCTCGAATGGAGCTAGTAAGCAAAGATCTCGTTGCCCATTTTGAAAGCCGTATTGCTACGATGCCAGGAAAAGGCATGATTGTATGTATGAGCCGTGAAATCTGTGTGGATATGTACAACGCTATCGTCGCCATTAAACCTGAATGGCATGATACAGATACCAATAAAGGCGCGATTAAAATTGTTATGACCGGCTCGGCATCAGACAAAGCCAAGCTGCAACCGCATATTCATAATAAAGAAACTAAAAAACTCTTTGAAAAACGTTTTAAAGATATTAATGACCCACTGCAACTCGTGATTGTTCGTGATATGTGGCTCACCGGTTTTGATGCCCCCAGTTGTCACACCATGTATATCGACAAACCCATGAAAGGCCACAACCTGATGCAAGCCATTGCCAGGGTAAACAGAGTGTTTAAAGATAAACCCGGTGGTTTGGTTGTTGATTACATTGGTATAGCCAGTGAGTTAAAGCATGCATTAAAAACCTACACTGATTCCAAAGGTAAAGGTGCGCCTACCTTAGATAACCGCGAAGCATTCGCCATATTGTTAGAAAAAATGGATGTAGTGCAGAGTATGTTGCATGGTTTTGACTATAGCGAATATGAAACTAAAGCATTGCAACTATTACCCGGAGCAATGAACCATATACTCAGTTTAGAAGACGGTAAAAAGCGCTTCCTAGATGTAATGGCCGCCATCGTTAAAGCCTATACCTTATGTGGCACCATCGATGATGCCGAAGACATGAAAAAAGAAATCGCATTCTTGTCAGCTGTTAAAGCTGCCATTAGTAAATTTACCACTATTGATAAGCGCCGTACTGACGAAGATAAAAACACAGCCTTAAAACAAATAATTGATAACGCTATAGTAGCGGACGGCATTGCCGATGTATTTGATATGGTAGGGCTAGATAAACCTAATATTGGTTTACTCTCGGCTGAATTTTTAGAAGATGTAAGAAAACTTCCACAACGAAATTTAGCAATGGAACTGCTAGAAAAATTACTGCGTGATGAAATAAAAGCTCGCTTGAAAACCGATGTAGTATCTGAAATGAAATACTCAGTCCGTATTCTAGAAACACTCCGTAAATACCATAATCGCGCAATAGAAACCGTACAGGTTATTGAAGAGCTAATAGAACTAGCCAAAGAAATGGAAGCGGATTTAGCCGAAGCAGAAAAGCTTGGTCTAAATTCAGACGAGATTTCATTCTATCGTGCATTAATTCAAAATGAATCAGCAGTGAAAGAGTTAGGTGATAATAACTTAAAAGAACTAGCTAAATATGTGACAGAGCAGTTACGTAAAAGCACAACGGTTGATTGGCAAGTTCGAGATAGTGTGCGAGCAAAACTTCGTAACCTCGTAAGGCGTGCACTAAAAAAATGGAAGTATCCACCGGATGCAGAAAAAGAAGCTATTGAGTTATGTTTAAGGCAAGCGGAAGTGCTGAGTAATAGTTGGAGTGCTTAGTTAAAATTATAATAACTATTACTTAACAGAAAGCTATTGTGATTTTTATAAAATAAGGAGTATTAACTAAATGTCTTTTAACCCAAGGTCTGAATACACCACTGTATCAACAGATATAAGTATCAAGGATTTCTATGATTACAAAGAAGATTATGTAACACGACCACCTTACCAACGAAAATCAGTATGGTCTAAAAAGAAAAAACAATCACTCATGGATAGTCTTTTTCGTCGGTATTATATTCCAAAACTTGTTGTACGAGAAGTGCGACTTTCAGATGATCAAACGGTAAATGAAATTATTGATGGTCAACAACGAATTACAACTGTTCAAGAATTTTTTGATAATCAATATCCACTACCTAAAAGCTTAAGTGATTTAGATAAAGAGCTTCCAGGTTTATATTATAACGACTTAGATACTGATATCCGTAAATTTATTGATAAATCATTAAAATACCAAGCAGATATAATTAAAAATATTGACAAACCACAGGATGCTAAGCATCAAATCATCGCGACAGATATATTTTGGCGGTTACAACAGGGTGAATCATTAAACTATATGGAAGTTGCACACGCACAGTTATCAAGCCTTACCAGAAACTTTATAGTGAAATATGCAGATGATCAAACGTTCAACTATCAAGATTATGCGCCAGTTGATAATAATCCAGATAAAGAAGAATTTTTTTCGCTACTGGATGTTGATAATAATCGGATGAAACATCTCCAATTTATGGCGAGGTTTGTAATGATCGAACAAGGTGGAGGGTACGCAGAATTAAGTGATAGAAAAATAGGAGAGTTTATTGATGATGCCAAACAAGATGATGGTATTGGAAATATGGGGTTTGAAAAAAATCCTGAAGCAATTGCCACACGAAAAACATTAAGAATTTTTTTCGATATTTTTAAAGATGACCCGATGATAGACTCAAGGTCTGGTATTAAAGAGTTATCTGTAGAATACTTTATTATATCTGTGTATTTGTTGATTCGACATCTCAGTAATTATTACGTTATGAATGATGAGTCAAAAATTATTATTCGTGAATTTATTTATGATTTCCATCGTCGCACTAAATCAGCTGAAGCAGCTACAAACATGAATCTTCTAACATTCAGTAATAGAAGGCAACAAGGTGAACATGATGTGGAGACTAGAGATATTATTGTTCGTCAAGAATTTTTCGAATATCTGAAAAAAAACAATAAAGAAATCATTGAAAAAGATAGTAAACGAGCTTTTACTGAACTTGAGAGAATTATAATTTATCGAGATGGAAAAGGGTTGTGCCAGGAATGTTTGCGTGAGGGAAAATCTGAAAATGAATCAAAAGTAAGCTGGTCTAATTATCAAGCCGATCATGTTGTGCCACATGCAAAAGGTGGACGAACTTCTCTAGATAATTCAGAATTATTATGTAGTCATCATAATCAATCTAAAGGCGATCGTATAAAAGCTTAACAGAAAATAAAAATAATAGGGGACAGACTGAACCTCCCCCAGTTTAACGGATACTTTTAATCAGAGACAAATGTCTCTAATGGAGTGTCCAAATGAGCAGTAAACGTAAGCCCTATAATACTTATACAAAAGAGTTTAAGC
>Ga0316209_1002718_pt1 | contig 13512 bp, 16 predicted proteins | sample 6monopyrite_MG_FD_204945 | JGI IMG/M metagenome (GOLD analysis project Ga0316209, IMG submission 204945) | Microbial mat bacterial communities from mineral coupon in-situ incubated in ocean water Damariscotta River, Maine, United States -... | ecosystem: Environmental > Aquatic > Marine >...
GATCAGAATTCATTCTGCAAATGATTATATGTCTCCTGTGGATTTTGAACACATTCAGAATGTCGCTTAAAAAACTGTCCATTAAACCCTTGCCAGATCAGGATTATGATTACAGCGGGTGTATCCTATAATTCTGATCCGCACCGCGTTTATGATTTGTTACTGGAAGTTGCCGCCGAGAATAGCTCCATTATAAATAGTCCTGCACCAAGCGTCCATTTCAAAGACTTTGGGGATAGTGCTTTGATATTTGATTTGCGCGTGTTCCTTAAAAATATTTCAGATAGATATAAAGTTGAAACAGAGTTACGTATGGCTATTTGGGATAAACTCAAAGAAGAGGGAATAGAAATACCATTCCCTCAACGTGATCTTCATATCCGTAGTGCGGACGGTATGAAAGGTGTTATGGATACAAAGAAAAAATTAAGTAAAGCAAAATAGATGGAAGATCATAGCGCTTTAACCCAACTGGCATTGTTACTAGCCGCAGCATTTTTAGGAGGAGCCCTTTTACAACGCCTGCGCCAGCCTGTTTTAGTTGGATATATTTTGGTTGGGTTTGTATTGGGGCCTTCTGTTCTTGGGGTTGTTCACGATCAGGAACAAATTAAAACACTAGCTGGTCTAGGCATACTTATTCTATTATTTATTGTTGGAATGGAGCTTGATCTAAAGAAGTTCGCACCCGTTTATAAAGCGGCTATCATTGTCACGTTATCACAAATAGTTATAGGCGTGGGAGCTATGTTTGCTCTTGGTTTATTGTTTGACTGGTCACTGGCGCGTATTTTATTGTTAGGCTTTGCCGTGTCTCTTAGTAGTACGGCGGTGGCAATAAAATTGTTACAGGATATGCGGGAATTAAATACGACACTTGGTCGTGCTGCCATTGGCATTCTTATAGCTCAAGATATAGCTGTTATTCCAATGTTGTTAATCATTGGTGCAATGAGTGGAGATAGTTTCAATATTCTACAAATTCCTAAAATTATCTTGGCGCTTGGATTTATGGCAGGATTGATAGTTATTCTAAATCGAAAACCTGAATGGTTTTCTAAACTGGTGGATTTTGTGCCTCAGGAAAATCAGACTGCTGTTACCGCAATGGCGATATGTTTCTCTGCGGCGGCCTTAGCTGGGCTTGCAGGATTGTCTGCGGCTTACGGAGCTTTTTTGGCGGGTCTTGTGATCGGTAACACAACAAAACGCTCAACCTATGAAGAAAATATTTTACCTATCTTTGAAGTTCTAATGATGGTGTTTTTCTTATCCATAGGACTTTTAATTGATCTGGATTTCTTAATTGAAAAATTTACACAAGTTTTTTCTCTTCTGATAATAGCTATGACGCTTAAGACAATAATTAATATAACTATTCTGAAATGGCTGGGATTTTCAAGACGCAATTCTTTTGTTATTGGAGCAGCGTTGGGTCAGGTTGGAGAATTTTCTTTTATACTGGCAGCGCTTGGCCTTGCCTCGGGTGCTATTATGCCAGATGGTTATAAATACGTTGTTTCTATTATTGCTTTGTCATTAGTGATAACACCAGTTTGGCTTTATGCAGTAAGAAGAATGAACTTATTGAGACGGCGGCGTACACGTAAAAAGGTAATATAAATGCAAAATAAAAATATTATTCATGCTTATAAATTTGATGGACAAGGTTCAGGATCAAAAATATCTGAGCAGAATATAGCAAGTGAGATTAAAGACACTTCCCTCTCATGGGTGCATTTGGATGCCACACATGAAAACACACGTGAGTGGCTTGTTCAAAATGTTGATTACCTTGATAATATAATTATTGATGCTCTTCTTGCTGAGGAAACACGTCCCCGTATTCTAGAATTTGATGAGGGTTCTTTGCTTATACTACGTGGAGTTAATCTAAATGAAAATTCAGAACCAGAAGATATGATTTCTATCCGTTTATGGATTGATCAGAACCGTATTATTAGTATTCAACGGCGCCCACTAAAGGCGGTAATCGATATAGAGGAACGGTTAGTATCTGGAAAAGGGCCAAAAAATTCCGGTGACTTTATTTCTGCACTTTCTTCACGTTTATTTGAGCGCATGGAGCCTGTCTTTTCGGAGCTAGACGAAACTCTAGATGATATTGAAGAAAGAGTAATGGACACACCAGATACGAAGGAAAGGCAAGAAATTACATCAATCCGCAAACAGGCCATTGTATTCAGACGCTATATTGTTCCACAAAGAGATGTGATTGCGCGTCTTCGTATCTCTGAGCAACCATGGCTGGATCAAATGCATAAAAGACGCCTACAGGAATCGTTAGATAGGGTTATCCGGTATGTTGAAGACCTTGATACCATCAGAGAGCGTGCACAAATTGTGAAGGATGAATTAAGTAGCATTCTTGCAGATAGGATGAATAAGAATATGTACATCCTATCAGTCATCGCGGCAATCTTCCTGCCACTAGGGTTTTTCACGGGCCTGATGGGTATTAATATTGGCGGCATGCCTGGGGTGGATAATGAAAATGCTTTCTGGATTTTCTCTGGAATGCTTATCGTGGTTGTTACTTTGCAAACCGTGCTTTTTAAGAAACTAAAATGGTTTTAAAAATTTAATTTAATGGAAATAAGGAATAGAAACATGAGTAAACAAATAATAATTGGAAAAGAAGAGTGGTGCTCATTATCTGAACTTGGACTCCCTGCAATTAAGGCACGGATTGACTCAGGTGCTAAGACTTCTTCTTTACATGCCTTTAATATTCATACCTTTGAAGATGATGGCAAAAAATATGCACATTTTGACATACACCCCGTACAGGATAATCGAAAAATTATTCAAAGCTGCCGTGGTCTGGTTGTTGACCAACGCGCAGTAAAAAGTTCTAGCGGAGATAAGGAACAGCGACTTGTTATAAGAACGCCGATTACAATGGGTGATGAAACATGGGATATAGAAATAACCCTTACAAATCGTGATGCTATGGGCTACCGGATGCTTATTGGACGAGAAGCAATGGCTAGCAAAACACTGATTGATCCCAATACATCGTTTTGTTTAGGAAGTATTTCAGAAGAAGATGTAATTAAACATTACAATACTGTACCAGATAAAAAAAATGGCCTTAAAATTCTTGTCTTGGCAAGTAATCCAGATCTGTATTCTAATAAAAGAATTATTGAAGCTGGTGAGGAACGTGGACATGAGATGCGTTTTGTTAATATTAGCCAATGTTATATGAATATAAGTTCTAGAAGTCCTGAAGTTCATTATCGTGGTGGTGAGTTGTTGGATGATGTAGATGCCATTATCCCGCGGATTAAGCCATCAATGACATTTTATGGCTGTGCGATTACGAGACAATTTGAGTCTATTGGTGCGTACTGCCTCAATAACGCTGTATCTATTACGCGCTCTCGTGACAAACTTAGGTCTTTACAGGAACTTTCTAATAAAAGAATTCCTATGCCAACAACAGGTTTTGCCAATTCACCTGTGGATACTAAGGAAATCATCAATATGGTTAATGGTGCGCCTTTGGTGGTAAAATTATTGGAGGGCACTCAAGGACGTGGTGTCGTTCTTGCAGAAACTAATAAAGCAGCAGAAAGTGTTATCAATGCATTCAAAAGCCTGAATGCTAATATCCTTGTTCAGGAGTTTATCAAAGAAGCGCAAGGGGAAGATATAAGATGTTTTGTCGTTGACGGTAAGGTTATTGGGTCAATACAAAGAAAAGCTGCTGCTGGTGAGTTTAGAGCAAATCTTCATTTAGGCGGGACTGCAAGTGCGGTGAGAATAACTGCTGAGGAAAAGAAAATTGCGATTAACGCAGCAAAGGCGATGGGGCTAGCTGTTGCTGGTGTTGATCTAATACGATCAAAAGATGGCCCGAAGGTTTTAGAGATAAATTCTTCCCCAGGACTAGAAGGTATTGAAGACGTCACTGGAAAAGATATTGCTGGGTTAATGATTCAGGCAATTGAAAAAAATGTTAGAAAACAAAAGTAATGACGTAAATTGCAGTGTTGCTGTTTTCACAAGATGTGGTTTTGAAAAACATATTAAGTAATGGGTTAGGCTGTATTCATTTACGTAAGCCTTGATGACACATAGCGGTTCAAGCTAATGCCGTCTTCTGCCGCTTTAATGGCAAGATTTCTATGCTGTTCAGGTGGAATACGTACTTGGAATTTACCGCTATATGCTTTCCCTGCGATTGGTTCAGGGATTGGCTCTCCGTTTTCTTCCATATCTTCCACTACTTCGCCAACTAGCTTTACTAATCCTTGCAGAGCGTTTGTTGGTTTTTCTGCGAGGTAAGATAAGCTAGGGAACTCGGCACATAATGCAACGTGTTCTCCATCCTCTTCTGACCATGTGACACGGTATGTGTAATGTTTATAGTTAACCATTAGTCTTCCTCCTCTAGTTTTCTAATTGCAGTTAATACTTGTTTGACTTGGTAAGCCTTAGCTTTCCCGTCTTTACTCTTTTGTATGTTTACGCGAGGGTCGCCCTGCCATGGTGTTTTATAGACATGGTGACTTGTTCCTTTATTGCGTGGTTCGCCAAAATAGTGAACGCATACCTTTGAAAGGTCAGCAAAACGCACATTTTGAGGTGCTTTCTCCATTTCTTTTAGTGTTTTTTCTATTTTGCTCATACGGCCATTATAGTATCAATAGTGATACTATGCAAGTGGTGATATTAGTTTCTTATCTGAGTGAGTATATAGTAATTTTCGTTATATTTTGAAGGCTCATTCTCCATACTTCACCTTATCACTCTTTTACACTGGATCGAGGATCAAATTGCATTATAACACCGCCCTTCTGATTTACACAATCGAGGTTATCACCCAAGCCTTTCCATATGGCTATATTGCCTCACTGTAATATGGATATTGGCGGATTTTAAAATAATCTTAAAGGCTGAAATATTGAGACATAACCTCATTTATCGCTTCGCAATAGTTGTAGTACTAAGCCAATCATACGTTCTTTTTCTTTCGGATTAGATTCGGCAATAAACAATGTTAGCGCCGTTAATGCATTCGGGTTTAAGAGCTCTTTTGTTGGAAAATCGGCTTGTTGTAAAAACCAAATAAATGCAAATGCCGCGCTGCGTTTGTTCCCATCGTTGAAGGGATGATTTTTTATGATAAAATAAAGCAAATGCGCTGCTTTTTCTTCAATTGTGGGGTAAGCATCTTCGCCAAAAACAGATTGTAAAACATTGCCAAGGATACCGCTAAGATTTCCATTTGTTTTTTCCTGCGCAAAGAACTCCGTTGCCTCGCTCTTTGATATCAATTCGTCTTTTAATTGGGCAATTGCGTGATAAAGAGCGTCAGATGACGGCGCTATATCTTTTTTATAGTGCCCCGTTTTAGGCAGAGTATCTTCATCATAGCTTTGTAGAGAAAACCATGTATGTGTGAAGGAATTAATGATTTCCAAAACATCATCAGTCTGAATATTTGTAGCCCCACGTGTGAGCTTTTTAATATCATCTATTACTTTTTGGGCATCAAGACGTTTTTCATCCAGCAAATGCTGGTTTATGGTATAGCCTTGCGTAATATGTTGTTTCAGGGTTTTTGTTGCCCATGTGCGAAATTTGGTGGCTGTTTTGGAGTTGACCCGATAGCCAACAGAGATAATCATATCTAGATTATAGTGTAATGTGTTGTATTTCTTACCATCTTTGGCAGCTATCCGGAAATTCCGGATAACTGAATCTATTTCAGGCAATTCATCATCATTGAATATATTTTTTATATGCTCATTAATTGTACGGACATTAACATCAAAAACCTCTGCCATTTGTTTTTGTGTTGCCCATATCGTTTCTGCACTAGCATCTGAATGTAGCTGAATTGCTCCATTGTCAGTCTGATAAATAACTACGCTGTTATTTTTTGCCGTGCTCATGCTTTCCTCACCTTAATTTTAATGTGATCAAACTATAGCTTAATCGAATAGTAAATATATAAAGAAATTAATAAATATCGATATAGACTTCAAATGTTAGCGCGACGTTTTACGTGTTTTTACAATTAAAGTGTTTTATTGGTAAAGTGCTGTTCGCCCACTTTCCACTTGTCTGTGCCCATTTTTCGATACAGTGCGTATTATATATTACGTTAGCTGTGTCCTCTAATGCGTTCTATATTTTAAGGCCTTTATTTTGTCTGTGCATTTTCGATTCAAGGCGCTTTGAAAGTCGGTCTGCGCCCTCCTCTGTTTTCTGTGAAGAAGCCCTTATCTAGCTTATATCGACGACCCCGCCTGTCTCAATAGTCTTGCTTGCCCCTGCCCGCTTAAACGTGTTGTTGCAAGTTAATCCCGTTTTACGGGACAAGTCTTTGAAGTCGTTTTCTTACGATCAACCGTCATTCCGCATAAGCGGTTTTTAGATATGACGCTCGCCGCTTAGCAAGGTTTCATGCACAGGGGATATTGGCATTCCCTGCGGTCATTTAAGAAAAGGAAATCGAGACATGAACATATATGATGCAGCTAAAATCTTAGGCCTATCAGGTGAACTAAATCCACAAGACACAAAAGCAGCATATCGCGCAGCGTGTAAAAAATATCATCCGGATATTAATCCCGTAGGCGAAGACATGATGAAAATCATCAATGAAGCCTATGACGCTTTAAAAGATTACACAGGTGAAATTAAATCAGAGCAAACAGATTATGGTGAGCTACTCAATGATGCTTTAAACGCCGTATCTAACCTCCCTGCTCTTGTAATAGAAATTTGTGGCTCTTGGGTATGGCTTACTGGTGACACACGCGCCCACAAGGATGCACTGAAAGATGCAGGCTTTAAATGGGCAGCAAAAAAGAAAGCGTGGTATTTTAGGCCTGAACAATTTAGCAGCCGCTCCAAGGGAACAAAAACCTTAGAGGAAATACGTGCCAAATACGGATCACAGAGACCACATAGAAGTAATCAGATGATTGCACGGGGCGTAGCATGACAAACCCTTGTGCAAAAGTTGAAGAGATAGCCCTTTATCTTGGCAAGCCGTGGAAATTTTCACGGCTTGGTGAGCCATCAAACTGGAGATTTGAAATTATTGACGGTTGCGGGCGCGGTATATATTTAAGGCTCTATGGTGACAAGTTCAAAATCGGCGGCATGTTCCCTCGTCATAAAACAAGTGCATGGCATGATGATTATAAGGAAATAGGCGTTAGTATGGACAGGCCAGCAAAGGACATTGCCGCCGATATCATGCGTAGGCTCATACCTCATTATCTGAAAGCATATGAAGCCGCCCTCCTCCGCCACAAAGAAGAACAAGTAAAAGAAGCTAGCCTTAATTTAATTGCACAGTCCATTGTTCAAGTGACTGGTGGGCGCATTCCTGATCATAGCCGAGCGCGTAAAACAGTTTACTTTGACAAGGGCACAGCGGAAATATGGTCTAGTGGTGATATTAATCTAGAGCTGCAAAGGTTATCTGTTGAACAGGTTATTCGAATTGTGTCGATCTTGAAGGAATAAAGCAGCCCCGAAAAATTGAAGGGCGCATCAGCGCCCTACTCTATTATTATTTTCCAAGCATTCTATGAATGAATGATTTGTGTTTTTCTGGTTCTGTCGCAAAGATTCACACCTTAACAAATATCTGTTAGAATCTGAGAATCCTCTCTCTGGAGTTCCTCATGATTTCATTTTCTGGCCGTCACTATCCCAACTTCATTATCCTACAATGCGTGCGCTGGTATGTCTCTTATGCTCTCAGCTATCGGAACATCGAAGAGATGATGAAGGAGCGAGGCTTTGAGATTGATCATGCCACATTGAATAGATGGGTGTTGCATTATGCACCGCTCTTGGAGCAGAAATCCAGACAGCATAAACGCCCCGTTCATCGGAGCTGGCGTATGGATGAAACCTACATCAAGATTAAAGGGAAGTGGCGTTACTTGTATCGCGCAGTTGATAAATATGGTGCAACTGTAGAGTTTATGGTCTCTAAGAAACGGGATCGAGCCGCAGCAAAAGCTTTCTTTCGCAAAGCCTTTCGCTATAACCGTATGCCGTATCGTATTAATGTCGATAAGAGCGGGTCCAATAAAGCCGCCTTAGATCATTTCAATAAACCAGGCCGGTTCACGGGAAAACGCAAATTCATTTTGAGCCAAGCCAAATACCTCAATAACATCGTCGAACAAGATCACCGTCATATCAAGAGGATTACTAGTCCTATGGGCGGCTTTAGAAAACTTCATACCGCTGCTCGAACTATAGCAGGCATCGAACTTATGAATATGATAAAGAAAAGACAACTAAAATTTACCAAGTACATTGATCAAAATCTTACACCCGCACAGCAATTTTACCGCCTGGCAACTATTTAGAATTTGTCCTGTTGCGGGCTTTCTCAACCTAAGTTAAACTTTGCGACAGAACCTTATTTATTATACTAAATCGTATTAAATAAAGTTTAAGAGATTAATATTAATACTTATTATTTCATTTCACGTTTTTGCGCGTTAATGAAATAAGCTCAAAGCTTCTTAGTCAGCCCTCCTGGTAATGATCGGCTTATCCTCAACTACATTTGCTGTTTAATACGCCTAAATTTTGATAATCTCTATTCTGATGTTCGCCAGTGGTGAATTTTGGAGTGGGTTTGTGGTGAATTTCGGAAACAGCTTTTTTACTTCCCCACATTTTTGGCGGATTGAATCTTGGGTAGAATCGGTAAAGCCATATTGAGAAAACCATTAACTCAACCTCGTTCAATATCCCTTTGCGGCATGTCTATTTCTCGCTCTAAATCGATAGTATCCAGATATTCCTGTTTCCTGAATTCTGTGCTGTATTGATGTTCTTCTCTGCCTTCGCCGTGTCTTTCAATCATCCAATCACCTTCATTGATACGGACGTGCGCGTTATACATATCAGGAACTTTTTCAGATATGTAATGTGTTCTGGCGGTGGCCTGTTTAATGCTTAAAGATTGTGGCTTGTATGAGAAAATACCGGCATGCTTCTGGCCGTCATTATGAAGTTTTATAAAATCTCGTCTATTGTCTGTGAGAATTATACGGTTTTGACTTGTCGCATAGTCTAATTGCTCTGGATCAGTTATCCCATCATTATTGGCTTCAGGGGAAGTCTGAACATCGAGGCCTTTTGCCCTCATTTCCTGAACCATTTGTATTCTGATGTTTTCATCAGCATAGAATTTACTCATCGCTGTCCTGGTCAGCAATGTCGTTATCTATCTCTGTTTTGTTTTCTGCGTAGTATGACTCACAGGCCTCTATATCTTCTCTAGTTATGGTAGGCAAATTCTCAAGAAGATATTCGTATGTGTGGCCTGATTGTAAATAAGCAATTATCAGCCACACGGCAATTCGTGTATCTTTGATCTTTGCTCTGCCCCCTACTACATCTTTTTTCTTTTCTATACGTTCCATTGTTTTTCTCGTTTTTATCTAAAGTAATTTTTGACACTAAATTCTATTTGCTCAAAAAATATTTGTTTAAATGCTGCCAGGTTGTTTTGTTCATAAAAAAGCAGCATGGCCTTTTTATAATCCAGTGAATCTACACTGCGATAGGATAATGGGCATATCCCTTCTTGTATGAGCAATGCATTGCTAATCATGCGCCCTGTTCTCTTATTGCCATCTTCAAAAGGCTGAATATAAGAGATGAACACCACGGCCAGAAGCGCCTTTTCAAATCCATTTGGTTTGGCATTGATGATATCGCACATCTTCTCCATTGCTTCTTTGATCTGAAACTCATTATCAAGAGGCTTGTATGCCGTGCCGGTGATACCAACAGTGCGCGTTCTGACATTGCGGCTCACGCCTAAATCTTGAATGAGCAAAGAATGAATCTCTTCAAGCATTCGCAGATCAACATGCTCTGCGATATTGTTATTGGCCAATAGATAATCTAATGCGACTTTATGATTAAGAAGCATTGTTGCATCTTCTTTGGGCTTGCCTTCAGCTTCTTCTTTTTCAAGGAAAAGGCGCTCTGTTTCTAATAAAGAATATGTGTTGCCTTCAATCTGAGCCGATTTCCAGCTCAGCTCGATGGTTAAGCGTTCTAGTTCTTTTTGATAGAGTGTTTCAGGGTAATCAGAAATATTGTTCTGATACTCTTCTTTTAAGGCTTGAAGCTTCTTCTTTTCATCGTCTGTGAAAAGCTCGACCTCACCCAAAATATCAAAAACGTCATGATTAAAATCTGCGCGTGATTGGCGAGCATCAGGATCAAGATCAAAATATGCATCACTGTTATAGGGTGCAAAGACTTTATAAACGGGAGAGACTTTATAAGCTGTCGCCCTGCCCTTTCCTGTTTTAATGAGACAGTTTTGTGCAACAAGATCAGCTAAGTCCCTGTTGAGTGTAGGCACACTGATACTCTCAAATAATTGATCCTTTATCTGAGAGATTGCGCTATTATCGTTTCCCTTAACGATCTCAATAATTTCTAACTGTCTGGCGGTGAGCTGCATTTTTAATCCTATCACTAAAACACACTTATTCTATCACACTTGATAGGATAATAAATATAAAATGATAGGATTTTGCGTTTTTGGGCTTCTCTCAAATTTCGTCTTCATATATCGTGATTATCGAAAGAAGGTAATAAAGGGGTGTGAGTATGACATTTGAAGAGGCATTAGAGCTATTTGGTTTAAGCAGAATACCGTCTGAGGCGGTTTTGAAGGTCTTACGTAATGACGCTGTTAAAGAGGCAATGGAAGCCAAGGATGAAGAACGCCAGAAAGATATTCATCGCGCCTTTGCTGTTCTCACTGGTAAAGAAGATGCGGAGCTGAATGTTGGTCAAGGCGAAAGTGCCGCCGGACCAACAGGCATCGTCAAAGCGTCATGCCGTGAGCATAAAGATAAGCCCTTTGTCTTGGAATGGGTGAAAGCCCATAAATCACCGCTTGATGATATTGATAAAGTGGTGATGAGCAATCCGCAAAAGCTTGAATGGGATTCCAATATTGATGGATTTGTTCGCATTAATAGCGAAGGCAAACGCTTCAATTACGATGATAAAGATTACAGTAAGGCTGATGGAAGCCCGTTTGATCCAAATGGTAAAGATTGGCAATCAAACTTTGAAGCAGAAATTGTCTTTAGCCTTGATGCGCCCTGCCCGTCCTGCAATGCGCCTTACATGCAATGGTGTGAGCATTGTGACACGATCTTTTGTCACAGAGGGCGTGATGATTATCCTGATCAAAAATATTCATGCCCGAGTTGTGAGGCGAGCTATGGTTGGGGCGAAGGCTTCACAGGCACCCCTGTGAAGAAAGTCTTTGATGGTAAACATCTCAGATCACTCACAGCAGAAGAACGTAAGAGCCTGACCAATACCAAGCTCTTAAAGTAAAGAAGGTGTGTAAATCATGCCTCTCGTTGTTCTTGGAATTATAGGTTCTATTCTCTATGGCATCTATTGGGTGATTATAAATTACTGGCCGTTTCTATTGGCAGGTGCATTTGCGATTTGGGTGCTTCCTCAAATTGCCCGTTATGTTTCAGGAAAATGGAAAACCTATCAAGCACAGCTTGTCGATCAGCAAAAATGTGAACAAGGGCAGAATGAACTCTTCTCTCGCTTCTCTGATAAGTCGATTAAAATGCGTTCTTTTCATCCTGTGTATGTCCTCTTTGTGATCATTGGCTTTGTTGTAGCAGCCTATGCGGTGACAGAGGCACATGATTATGCGCGAAGCGAGGGATGGATGAGAGAGATACCCCGTGATTATCGCGATGTGCAATATGTGATTTGGGCGGCCCTCTTCTGTGTTGTCACAATCAGTGTGTTTAGCATCATCACCAAAATTATCAGCCGCATTGTTCCCGGTACAGATTTCTATCCGACTTATGGCCAGATGCTAAAGGAGGCACATAAAGCAAATTCTGCATACGCAGCGTTAGAGATTGCACCGTCATTACGCGCAGCTTCAAAATATCATGTCAGATCACTCTATGATTTTTTTGTGGCCGGACACGCCCTCTTCTCCAAATCTGATGATACGGCATTTTATAAAAATGCACGTCTGCTCGATGCGCTCAATTTTTTAGAAACGCATTACCCGCATGACAATTCTGATGAAACATTCAGGTTAAAATATTGGAATTACGCCCGTCATATTTTTAAGCTTTTGCATTTTCGGGAATGTGAAAATATAGAAGATTCATTCTTCGCCCTGCCCTACCCGGAAGATGAAAATCTGAAGGAGCAGGAATTAAAAGAGCGTTTAAAAACCGAGCGTGAAAAATTTCAAAACGAGCCTATAATCGTCTGGTCAAAAACACCCGATCAAATCACCTTAAATGATGCCCTTGAGATTGTCGGGTTGAGTGATGTGCCTCCTTTAAAGATACTTCACAAACTTCATTTGGCTGTCGCAGAAGATCACAAAGATGATCCTAAAAAACAGAAACTCACAGCCAAAGCCTTCGAGATTTTAGGGCGCGAAGCTGTTCAAAAAGAAATGGGCTAAGCCTTAACTAGCCCCAAAAGTTAGGGCGACGCTTTTTGTGTTTTTGTGCTTAATGTAAAACTTGAGAGCCTTTTTGTATCAACGTTTATAGCAATATATTCATAAATTTAGAAACGCTATATTCGAAACACCGTGTTTTCTATGTGTGCTGCGCGTGTTTTTGTTCTTAAAGTAGTTTCTAAAGGTGGTTTTAAGTGCTTAGAAAAGAGGTCTTCGCCCTCTTCAATTCGCCGTTTGATGAATCAACATTTCCAGCTTACATCGACGCCCCCGCCTATCTCAATAGCCTTGCTTACCCCTGCCCGCTTAAACGTGTTGGGGCAAGTGAATTCCGTTTTACGGAACAAGTCTGTGAAGTCGGTTTCTTTCGATTGATCGTCATACCGCATGCGCGGGTTTTAGATATGACGCTCGCCGCTTGGCAAGGTTTCATGAACGGGGCTGTTCCCGTTTGGTCACTTAAAAAGAAAGAGATTTGAACCATGAATATCTATGACGCCGCCAAGATTTTAGGATTAACAGGAACGCTGAATCCGCAGGATACAAAAACAGCATATCACGCAGCCTGTAAAAAATATCATCCAGACATAAACCCCGTAGGCGAAGAGATGATGAAAATCATTAATGATGCTTATGACGCTCTAAAAGAATATGCGGGCGATATGAAATCAGAACAGACTGATTATGGTGACATGCTCAATGATGCTTTAAATGCGATTTCTGGCCTCCCTACCCTTCTGATTGAAATTTGTGGATCTTGGGTATGGATTACAGGTGAAACGCGTGAGCATAAAGATACGCTGAAAGAAGCGGGCTTTAAATGGGCAGCAAAAAAGAAAGCCTGGTATTTTAGACCTGAAGAGTTTTCTAGCCGTTCAAAGGGAACAAAAAGCCTTGAAGAAATACGCGCCAAATATGGATCACAAAGACCGCATAGAAATAACAACCTCATTGCGCGTAGGTCAGCATGAGCACACAAGCAAAAATAGAAGAGATAG
>Ga0316209_1002719_pt1 | contig 13506 bp, 16 predicted proteins | sample 6monopyrite_MG_FD_204945 | JGI IMG/M metagenome (GOLD analysis project Ga0316209, IMG submission 204945) | Microbial mat bacterial communities from mineral coupon in-situ incubated in ocean water Damariscotta River, Maine, United States -... | ecosystem: Environmental > Aquatic > Marine >...
GATTGCCGTGTATCGGGCAAAGAAGCGCAGGCGATTATCGAGCAGATTCAACCCATGATTGAAAACGACAAAGACAAAGTTCTGGTTGGCTTCAAATTGGGAGATCTCTACTCAGAGACCTTCGTCTACCAACGAGGTGAAAAAGCAGGCCAAACCGGTGTTTCACTCAAAGCACGCTTGTTGCGTATTGAGTGGGTCAAAGTCAATGGTGAAACGATCACACTTGATCACGACGCTGCCGCCTAACTTCCCTCTCAGCAGTCGGTGACTCCAATAAATGACAGCCACTCACGGCATCATTTAGGAGCACCGGCTGACTATCCATTAACCCAAACGCCCTCCCCTCGAAGGGCATCAAATTTCCTCATCAACGAAGGAGATCAAAGCATGAACCCAGAAAGCAATTCAATCGCAGTTGATGGTCAAGAAGACCTTATCGCATCGTCTAAAAGACAGCGTACCAAAGTACTCAACCACTATATGAATGCCAAAGAAGATTTTCTGGCAGCATGGATTAAAGCTATAGAACGAATCGGTCCTGACTACTTTGAATGCGAAGGTATTGAAAACTTCAAACTAGCCACAGACCGCGATCAAATACGTCCAAACTGGGATGCAATAGAAGAACGCATCAACGTTTGTAGTATCGGCGAAGGTGTATTAATCGGGGCAGTGATGAGCTTCTTCAATGGCAAATGGGGAGCCGGAATCTGTCACTGTTTTGGATATCACGGCATCGGCGATGCCGCCAATCGTCTGGACTTGGATGAGCTAACTATCATCATTGAGCTAATGAGCAGTCATACCGGATGGTAGTTCATCGCATCATACCGTCCGCACGACGTACAACCTTAACCCCTGCGCTGTTTCAGGCCCAGGTGACATGGCCCTAGCGGCCTTTCTCAAATCCAGATATCTAGGTTTGAGAAAGGCCGTTAAGGTCTTTGCGACAACGTCACCGACCACCTTTCGTCGGATTCAGGCAGGCCCCTTTGTGCAATCAACCGCGCCCAGTGTTAAGTAGACCTATTTCCCCAACCCATGGGTCAGGCAAAAAGACGACTAACAGGTGATAAGGCATGCCACGTTATTCCGATATTGCAACGGGGACTCCGGACAAATCATGACCGATCGAGTTTGTTGCTAAGAGTAAAAACTCTCGATAGCAACTCCAATTTTACGCAGTTTGAATGTCAAATGCAGGTTAGCCCTGTGGAGGGTCGCCGCTTAGGCGGCGTCTTTTCTAAGTATCGGGAGCGGTATTTAGGAAAGACGTTTCTTCACCGTGGCATGTTGCGGCTCAACATGCACCTTTACCGGTCATACCGGTACCCAAAGCACTTCGCAGGATTGTGAGACAAGTGCATCAGCGCAAGCTGTCGATCCATTTTTAACCACGTTTATTTAACCACTATTTTCAACCCAAGGCCTGGGAGATTTATCTCCCGTCAGGGCGTGATCTCCGTCGCCTGCTATTTCAGGAGATCATCATGAAAAAGATCAGAAAAACAGTGCGGCTCAACGCCGTGCCAAACGATTTAACAACAACCGAACAAGCGACTGTTATCAATCTCGCTCTCGATATACTGACTGAACGTCATTCACCCGGTCAGGCACTCACGAATCCTACAGATACCACCAAGTATCTGCGCATTAAACTAGCAGACTACAAAAATGAAGTTTTCTGCGCCCTCTTCCTCGATAATCGTCACCGCGTATTGGCTTTTGAAGAACTCTTCTTCGGTACTATAAACGGCGCTTCGGTACACCCAAGAGTCGTCGTTCAACGTGCCATGGAGATCAACGCCGGGGCGGTGATATTTGCACACAACCATCCCAGTGGGGTTGCCGAGCCATCACATGCGGATCGAACCATTACTGATCGCTTAAAACAGGCCTTGGGACTGGTTGATGTCCGGACTTTGGATCATATTGTGGTGGGTGTTGAAGGGACTACTTCATTTGCAGAGAGAGGTTTCCTCTAAATATCCTCCAGCAATCACCACGCAAACTACAATTGTATAGCTTTTAGCCAATCAGATTCAGCCGTTGAATACAGGGCATTTAATGAACCCATTAACATGGTTATCCACAGAATCTGTGGATAACCTCCTTCCTCGTTATTAACAGATACGCCAATCCCCCAATACTCCATACTTACCATTGTGCAATATTTATGTTCTGAATTAAGATAACGCGCAGTTCGGACGCTTCTTGGTAAAGACTGATCCCCCAGCCGCGTAAGCAGGGAAGTGCACTGAATAGTTGTTACATCTATATATTATGTAAGGATTGAACTTGTTCGGCCGATAACGTACAGATGAAGAAGTTGCTTTTTACTTGCTTACGTGTATAGACTATGCAGACTATGAATTCTTTTCGCCAGATAAACAGACGGACATTGCTATTGTGGAGCTTATTGCTCTCTCTGACATTGTTGTGTGCGCAAGGCGTTAAGTTGCACGTTCATGATCTGGATCACGGACACGACAACCACCATAGTCATGCCCATGTCATTGATGAGGCCAGTGATCATGGTCATTTGAGCAAAGCTCATTCCTCTCACGACACCTCTCACGACGATCATCATGATAGCGTCGCATCCGAGATCGATGTCAGCCCAGATGCGGTATTGAAAAATTCCAACACTGTTTTTGCGCTAGCTTTAATTGTTTTCTTTATCACGTTGATGATACCTGCTTCTTTGCGGCAACGGGTTCACCACCGCCGGGAAAACGATTTTATCCTTCACAGAGACTACGCCCTTTCTCCGCCTTTACGGGCACCCCCACAGAACTAACCCCCTTTTGTTCATTTCCGGTTAGCATCGCGCTGAGCGCTCTGCACCGGCTGGTTTTGCCATGCCTTTTCGGCTGGCGAGCATCATTTGAATGATTTGACTTAGGAGAATTTCCCTTTTGGGGTTTTCTGCAAGTCAGCCCATCTATTGGGCAGTGCGTGTTAAGCGCACGTAAGGAGTTTTTAATGTGGAAATCTGTTTTTATACCCACTGCGGTTGGTAGGCTAGCAGCTGCGTGCTGTTTGCTATTACCCTGTTTGTTACTTGGCACTAGCGTAAATGCCGCTCCCAACATAGGGGGTGACACGCGCTCAATTAGCCTGCATGAAGCTGTGACTAGAACTCTTACTAACAATCCTGATTTGCGCGCTTTTGATTATCAACTGAAGGCACAGGAAGGGAGAGTGCAACAAGCGGGGCTGGCACCCACTCCCGAATTGAATTTCGCGCTGGAAGACGCGTTAGGCACGGGCGACCACACAGGCTTGAGCAGTGCCCAGACAACCATCAGCATTGGCTGGGTGCTTGAGCGTGGACTGCGCCAGCACTACATCGACGCTGCGCGCGCAGGTTCATCCCTATTCTCTGTTGAAGCGGATATCAAGCAACTTGACGCTGCGGCTGAAACAGCGCGTCGTTATCTCGTTAGCCTGGCATTTCAGGCACGTATGGTAAACGCAGATAAAACGGTTCAGCTCGCTGAAGAGACCATTGAAGCAGTGCGAAAAAGAGTGGAAGCAGGAAAAACACCTGAAGCTGAAGTTTCCCGAGCACAGGCCGAATTGGCACGCAGAAAACTGGAACGCGAAGACATTGAACATGAATTGGTTTCCGCTAATCGCCGTTTGGCTGCTCAATGGGGAGAGACGTCGCTTAGCTTTGAGCGAGTTGAGGGCAACATCGTCAACCTTCCCCAACTTGCGTCATTCGACATGCTCAAATCTCGATTGCAACAAAACCCTGAGTTTGCCCGGTTACTGTCGGACCAGCGCTTAAAAAAGGCAGAGCTACAACTCGCCCAGGCGCAGAACAAACCAAGTTGGAGGGTCAATGCAGGGATTCGTCATATCGGCACTAGTGACGATGTCGCCCTTGTTACCGGTATCAGCATCCCTTTTGGCGAACGCACACGTAATCCGGGGCGTATTACAGAGGCAAGCGCCAACCTGGATAAAATAGATCTGGAAGAAAACGCCGCGCGCGTGCGTATCGAAACGGCCCTTTATATTTTATATGAAAAACTGCAACACAGCCTGCATGTCATTGAGACAGTACGTGGCGATATTATCCCACCCCTTGAACAAGCCCTCACAGAGACCCGCCGGGCCTATAACCTTGGGCGCTACAGCTATCTAGAGTGGCGCAGTGTTCAGGCTGAACTATTGGATGCGCACGATGCATTGATTGAAGCCAGCATCGATGCTCACCGCAACATTATTGAAATCGAACGATTAACGGGCGTGCGCATCGCGCAACCGGCAACAAATCCATGAGGCCCCCTATGAACAATGTTATAACAACATCCACACGCGCAATTTGGCTACCGCTGCTGTTGGCCACTTTCCTCACCGCTTGCGGTGGTACGAATTCAGAACAAGCCATGTCGTCAAAAGGTGCTGATGGCGAAACGGCTGAAGCAGAAGTAGAAAAAGGACCTCGCAATGGGCGGCTGCTGAAGGATGGAGATTTTATCCTTGAACTTGCCATCTTCGAGACAGGGGTACCGCCTGAGTTTCGCGCCTACGCAACAAAAAGTGGTAACGCATTGAGCCCTGAAGAAGTGAATCTCAATATCAAGCTCACCCGTTTAGGTGGCAAGGTGGATGATATTAACTTCAAACCGCAAGGCGATGCATTGCGCGGTGATACCGTCATCTACGAACCCCACTCATTTGTCGTCACGATCAACGCCACACATGCAGGCGCAACCCATACCTGGGAATACGACAACTTCGAAGGCCGCACCAAGATTGAAACGGCGGTCGCCGAAGCGCTGGAAATTGAAACCATGGTGGCAGGCCCAGTGGTGATGCATGAAACCATCACCGTGTACGGCCAAATTAAAGCGAACAGTGAGCGGATGCGTGAAGTCAACGCTCGATTTGACGGGGTGATTAAATCCGTATCGCCATCTATCGGCGACAAGGTTCGCAAGGGTCAGAAACTGGCTACAGTTGAAAGTAACGAAAGCTTGAAACGGTACGACATTACCGCGCCCATCAGTGGCGTAGTGACCCAGCGTGACGCCAACTCCGGCGAACAAACCAATGGCCGTCAACTGTTCACCATTATGGATACCACCTCTGTTTGGGCGGATTTGTCCGTCTTCCCTGGTGATCGTCCACAGGTGAAAATTGGCGCACCCGTCACAGTCGTTGAAGCCACTGGCAGCGAACCAGTGGCAGGTAAAGTATCTCGCATTGATGTGATGACACAGGCTAATCAATCAGTGAACGTTCGTGTCGTGCTGGATAACAAAAAAGGTTTGTTGCTACCCGGCAGTTTTATCACTGCACAAATAGAAGTGGCTGAACATCCGACCTCTCTCGCAGTGAAACGAAGCGGCTTGCAAGCCTTCCGCGATTTCACGGTGGTCTATGCGCTAATCGGTGAGGAGTATGAAGTGCGCATGCTGGAGCTTGGCCTACAGGCCGGTGAATGGGCGGAAGTACTGGGCGGACTGGAACCCGGTACCCGCTATGTCAGCGAAAACAGCTACGTCATTAAAGCGGATATTGAAAAGTCCGGCGCATCTCATGATCATTAATTGGCGATCACTAGGAATCTATCATGCTTGAATATATTATTAAATTCGCACTGGCCCGACGCGGCTTGGTGATGGCGCTGGTTCTGATGATTATGGGACTGGGTGCGTGGAAATTTACCCAACTCCCGATTGATGCAGTACCTGATATTACCAATGTTCAGGTGTCCATCAATACTGAATCACCCGGTTATACCCCGCTGGAAGTGGAGCAACGAGTCAGTTTTCCGGTAGAAACTGCAATGGCGGGCATACCGAAACTCTCCTACACACGTTCCGTTTCACGTTATGGCTTGTCTCAAGTGACGGTTGTGTTTGAAGAGGGCACGGATATCTATTTTGCCCGTCAGTTGGTCAGTGAACGCCTAAGTTCAGCCAAGGCAAATCTACCACCATCCTTAGAGCCGACCCTTGGCCCGATTGCCACAGGGCTGGGTGAAATATTCATGTTCACCGTGGATGCCGAACCCGATGCGCTCAATAGCGACGGCAGTCCGGTAACGCCAATGGATTTGCGTTCTGTGCACGATTGGATTATTCGTCCACAGTTAATGCGCGTACCCGGCGTGGCGGAAATCAATCCTATTGGTGGATTCAAAAAAGAGATACTCATTGCACCTGAACCCGCAAAGTTATTAGCCTATGGCGTTAGCTACGCAGATGTTTTAAGTGCAGTAGAAGATAATAATGACAACCGTGGCGTTGGCTTCATTGAACATAACGGCGCCCAGTGGTTGATGCGAGTCCCCGGTCAAGCCAACAGTTTGGATGACCTGAGAAATATTGTCATTGCTCAACATCAGGGAACCCCCATTCGCGTTAAAGACGTGGCAACGGTAAGCCTGGGCAAAGAGCTGCGCTCAGGGGCGGCGACGCAGAACGGCCGTGAGGTGGTGATGAGTACTGTCTTTATGCTGATCGGCGAAAACAGTCGCACAGTTGCCAATGATGTTGCAATCAAGTTAGAAGAAGTAAAAAGCAGTTTACCGGAAGGCATTACCGTCACGGCGGTATACAATCGCACCAGCCTGGTGGATAAAACGCTAGAGACGGTTCAAAAAAATCTACTAGAAGGTGCGCTGCTGGTCATCGTGGTGCTCTTCCTATTTTTAGGTAATGTACGCGCCGCCATTCTCACCGCCGCCGTGATTCCGATTGCCATGTTAATGACCATCACCGGCATGGTGCAAACAAAAACCAGTGCTAACCTGATGAGTCTTGGTGCATTGGACTTTGGCTTGATCATTGATGGTGCGGTCATCATTGTGGAAAACTGCATGCGAAGATTGAGCGAAGCCCATCGTAAAGAAGGGTTATCGCTCAACGAGCGACTGGCAGTGGTATTCGAGGCAACCCGCGAGGTGATGCGCCCTGCGTTGTTTGGTGTTTTCATCATTACTGCCGTCTACATTCCTATATTTGCACTCAGTGGTGTAGAAGGAAAGATGTTTCACCCCATGGCGATCACGGTCATCATTGCCCTGGTCAGTGCGATGATTTTGTCCATCACTTTCATCCCTGCAGGTGTGGCACTACTCTTCAAGAAACCAATTAAAGAGAAAAAAAATATCATTGTTGAAGGGGCTCGTTCGCTCTACAAACCCATTTTGACATTATCTCTGAAATTTAGATGGGCCGTGATGGCATCAGCCATAGCGCTCGTTGTTTATTCAGGCTTCCTTATCCCCAAGTTAGGTTCAGAGTTCGTACCCAACCTTGATGAAGGTGACATTGCCATGCATGCCTTGCGCATACCTGGCACATCACTGACTGAAGCCATCCATCTGCAAAAAACACTGGAAGCGGAGATTAAAAAACTACCGGAAGTGGAAAGAATATTTGCCAAGATCGGTACCGCGGAAGTTGCCACGGATGCCGTTCCACCCAGTGTCGCGGATAATTTTATTATTCTTAAACCACGGGATGAATGGCCCGATCCTGATAAGCCAAAGATGCAGTTTGTCGCTGAACTTGAAGCCCTGGTCACGCCTATTCCCGGTAATCGCTATGAGTTTTTGCAACCCATTCAGATGCGATTTAATGAGCTAATCTCTGGCGTGCGTGCGGAAGTTGCCGTCAAGGTATTTGGTGACGATTTTGATCAGCTTATCGCTTTGGGTGCTGAAGTGGGTAAGGTCATCGAAGGTATTCCCGGCGCGGCTGATGTAGCCGTCGAGCAAACAACAGGTTTGCCTGTGATGACGATCCAGCCCAAACGAGAAGCGATGGCCCGCTATGGTCTGAGTATCGTTCAATTGCAAGACCTACTGGCAACCGCGCTGGGGGGAACCGTAGCCAACCAGTTGTATGAAGGCGACCGTCGCTCCGATATCGTGATCCGACTACCGGAGCGCTTACGCACAGATATCGATGGATTGTCTGCGCTGCCCGTCATGCTGTCAGATGGTAGCTATGTACCACTCAGTGAAGTGGCTGATCTCGAGCTCGTTATGGGCTACAACCAGGTCTACCGAGAAAATGGCAAGCGCCGCGTGGTGATTGCCACCAACGTACGTGGTCGCGACCTGGGCTCGTTTGTGCAAGCGATTCAAACAGCCGTGAAAGAAAATGTGGATGTACCCGCAGGCTACTGGATTGAGTATGGCGGTACCTATCAAAAGCTTCAATCCGCCACACAGCGTCTCTCCATAGTGGTACCGCTGACATTGGCATTGGTCATTGCCTTGCTCATTATGGCGTTAGGCTCAGTTAAGGACGCCGCCATTATCTTCTCGGGTGTACCTCTAGCGCTGACAGGCGGCATCATGGCCTTGCTGTTGAGGGATATTCCATTCTCCATTTCTGCTGCGGTGGGCTTTATTGCGCTATCCGGTATCGCAGTCTTGAATGGTTTAGTCATGCTTTCTTTTATCCGTGACCTGCGTCAGCGTGGTCAGGAACTTCACGAAGCCATTATAGAGGGCGCGTTAACACGCTTACGCCCTGTGTTAATGACGGCTCTCGTCGCGGCGCTTGGTTTTGTCCCCATGGCACTAAACACTGGAATTGGTTCAGAAGTACAACGGCCTTTAGCAACAGTTGTTATTGGCGGCATCATTTCATCCACCTTGTTAACACTGGTAGTTTTGCCCGCACTATATCGACTAGTACACGGGCGAAGTGCTGCCGTGCAGAATTAATAACTGTCGGCAGAGAATTAAATTTTGATTATCAAATTATGTTTTAACAAACAGATATTAAAGAATAGAAGGAGATCAATAATGTTGAGTAAAACACTGGCATCACTTGGTTTAGCCGTGGTTGCAGGTACGCTTATAGTTGGTTGCGCAACAAATGGTATTGCTAAACAGGCGCAGATTTCAATTGAGCGCGTAGACTCATCGACTGTCAATATTGGGCACGCGTATCTCGCCAAAACGGTGGATGGTCTTGTGCTACGAGGTGAAATCAAGCGAAAAACTCACGGTCACGGTGGCATTCCTGGGCATCTCCACGTGGAATTACTCAATCCACAGGGCCAAGTCTTAAAAATGGCTGAGGTTAATCACAACAGAAAGGCGAATAGCGACCATATTGCTGATTTCAGTACGTTGTTACCCATGGAATTAGCTGCTGGCAGCGTCGTGCGCATCATTCATCATGATATGAAATCTCATATATCTGAAGACTCTGGTTCGCTGTGGAAGTGATGTCGCCGAATAACTTTTAGGAGTAAAAATAAGTGTTATCAAAATCAAAACTAAGTTTTTTTCTACTGGCAAGCCTGATTTTACTTGTGGTTCTACCGCAGTATGGTTACGCCCATGGCATGTCAGAAGCAGAGAAACTATCAATTATCGAGGGGGGGAATCTACGCTATCTGTGGATTGGTGCCACCCATATGCTCTCCGGCTATGATCATCTGCTGTTTGTATTCGGCATCATCTTTTTCCTTACCCGGTTCAAAGACATTGTTAAATACATCACCGCATTTACGCTTGGCCACAGTGCCACCCTCATCTTCGCGACCTTTAATGGCATTCAGGTCAACTACTTTTTGATTGATGCGGTGATCGCACTGAGTGTCTGCTATATCGCCTTTGCCAATCTGGATGGTTTTAAAAAATATCTGGATATCAAGCCGCCCAATATGTTGCTAATGATCACCAGCCTGGGCCTGATTCACGGCCTCGGCTTGTCTACACGACTGCAACAACTGCCCTTGAGTGAAGATCAGCTACTATTGAATATCATCTCGTTCAATGTCGGTATCGAGGTGGGGCAAATAATGGCCCTGGCGGTTATGTTGTTGCTATTGGCGGGTTGGCGAAAATCTGAATCATTCAAATCTTTTAGCCGGATCTCCAACTACGGATTGATTTTTGCCGGGCTATTTCTATTCATGATGCAGATGCACGGTTACTCTCATGTCACTGATCCCGATGAGTTCGGTTTTAGCGCTGACAACCACATTCATGAACATATAAAAATGGACGAAGAGCGTAACGCTAAAATCATCAAAGAAACGACTCACGAGTCGCTTGATTAAAGGACATTACTAATGCGTAAATTATTATTCACACTGACAGCGAGCATCATGCTGATTTCGATCTCGGCTTGTTCGGATCATGGTCATGCCCATGATGAATCACAGTCGCATGATGCCCCACAACATCACGACTCAATCAACTAAACATATCTGGAGGATTTATGAAAATTTTAACCACAACAGTTTTATTATCATCATTGCTATTTGGTGCACCAGTTATGGCAGGGGGCGGCCATAGTCATGATGCTGATGGCGGACATTCACGCGGTCCGGTTTCCAGCGAAGCCGCCGTTAACCAAGCATCAAAAAAAGTAAAACAATTAGCAGATGCCGGAAAAATAGTTGCTACATGGTCAGGCGTACAAGCTGTCAGCGTTGAGAAAAAAACCTATACCAAGGGCCCAGAGTGGGTCGTTACATTTAAAAATGACAAGGTAAGCGATACAACAAAGCAAACCTTGTATCTGTTTTTCACCCTCGATGGTAACTACATCGCGGCCAATTATACCGGCAATTAAACGTCCCAGGTGAGCACAACAGTTGTGCTCACCTGTCCAAAATAGCTTTAACCCAATGACGGCTATCATTCAGATAACCTCTAAATAAGTATTTCATACTCAGAAAACACGAATTCTGGAAACAGCTCATTCAAACTCTCGCTCGTACCCCCCCTTGACGCAATCAAGATCTAATCATCCTCAATTAATTACTCTAAACCAATTTCTAATTTTTCATTGTTTTAACTCCTACTCTCGACGAGCATATCCACACGCCGCAGCCGAATTGGACGGTCGCTATGCGAAGCATAATATTATTCTTTTTATTATACGTGACAGTAAATAATACCTTCGCAGAGTCGTGTTGGCAGTCCGCTGAAAATCGCTACGGCATACACGAGACCATCCTGCATGCCATTTCGCTTACCGAGAGTGCAATGGATTCACAGGCGATAAACCACAACATCAATGGATCGGTGGATATCGGTTTAATGCAAATAAATTCTCGGTGGTTTCCTTATTTAGCCGAAATTAGAATTCAGCCTGGAGACCTTTGGAATCCCTGCACCAACATTAATGTCGGTGCATGGGTACTGGCGGGCGAAGTCCGTCGTTTCGGCTACACCTGGCAAGCAGTCGGCGCATACCACGCTGGCCCTGCTAAGTCAGTAGTTCGCGAACAAAGACGAATGAGATATGCGCAACGGGTTTATCACAATTTGCTTAATGACAACCCTCACTTTAGTAATGGGGTGCGCATCTACGCCCGAACCAAGCAGTGAGCAGAAACAAACGCCAGAGGCTAAACAAGTCAATCACTGCAACAAACAAAGCAGGACTGTCGATGATAACTACCCGTGGTCTATTCCTGGACACCACGACACGTTAACAAAACAGTCAGCCTCTTTCAGCATCACCCAAACCCGAGGTGAGCCGAATCAATTTATCATCTGCTCTGATTACCCATGCGTCACACCAAAAAATGCAACAGCAGACAAACCGCCCACGAAGAAAGAAAAAAATAGATCAACAAATAATCCCACAAAACTAGTCATTCGTTTTGATCCGGCCTCTTATCTTTTAAGCGAGCAGCAACAACAACTGCTTACTCGCTCGCATCAATCACTGCCTAACCAATATCAGCTCACGATCACAGGCTTTACCGATGACACTACGCCAGGAGGCAGTATTACTAATCAATCACTGGCCCAACAACGAGCAAAAGCCGTATTCGATTTTCTGGTAGCACTTGGAATTAATGAGCGCAATACCACCATCAATGCGTCACCACTTTGCTGTTATGTCGCACCTAATACTTCGGATTCTGGCCGCTCCTTAAACCGCCGAGTCGAAATTATCATCACTTCTTTACCAACCAACAGGAAAAGCCCATGAACACAACGAGACTTTTATCTTCCCCTTCTAACAATAACGCCCTCAGAATAGCTATGTTGCTGCTGCCTGGTGTTTCTATTGCTGCAACTTCAGTGGGCAACATCGGCCCTGCATACGGCTTCCTATACGGTATTACGATGGCCTTAATTGGCCAGCAGCTTGCCGTTAGTGGCCGTCTCTCTGCAAAGAACCTAACCCATTTCTTTGGCATTACATTGTTAATACCTGGCATCGCATTAGCCGCAACGACCGGCGGTGAATTTCAGGCGTTCTACGATTTTATCTACGATGCGGCAACGGGGTATCTCGGTCGGGGTTTAGCGATTACCGGCGGCGTATTTGGCTTGGCTTACGGTATCGGTCGAGGTTCCGCATTACCTGCGGTGTTAGGCATCATCCTGGCCATTTTCGGTATGCTCGGCCCCACCATCGTCAATGCGCTGTTCAGTTCAGCAACGATCTGAGGCAACACGATGGAAATGGAGCGTTACATGATCCCACGCCACCTGGACGACCCACCCCTGGTCTTTATGTGGGACGCCGATGAAGCAGGCACCTTTATCTTTTTGATGCTGTTCGGTGCACTGTTTCAACAGTTCATCCTGGGAATTGTTTTGGGCGTTTTTATGTCCCGCGCCTTAGCCCGTATCAAACAGGCTGGCGGCAGGGGTTTGATCCTTCGCTTTCTCTACTGGTACACGCGATCCGATCTATGGATCAAGTGCCGTGCGCCCAGTTATATACGAGAGTACATAGGATGAAGCTTAAACGCTTTCGCTCCAGCCTCACTACGGCGCAATGGGGTAACCGCATGTGGTCAGGCATGGCCATCGTCATGGTGATCTCCAATGTGTTGTTGGTGACGCATATCATTACCAACGATGCGCGGGAGAAAACTGTTTTTATTCCGCCGAATATGGAACAGCCGTTTTCGATCCAGGGCGATGAAGCCAGCCCAGAATACCTGACGCAGGTCGGTGAGTGGTTCACATCTCTTGTTCTGTCGTACACACCAAAGAATCTGGATTACCGCATCAACGTTTTTCTTCGTTACGCCGCGCCCGAAAGCTACAGCGTTTTGCAGACTCATTTACAGGACGAAGCGGTACGCATCAAACGTAACGAAATGTCGAGCATGTTCTTTCCAGTGGATGCCAAGGTCAGAGGGAATTTTGTCGCCATCACCGGCCAGCAGGTATTGCGTGTCGGCAAGGAAATTGTCTCTGAAAAACGTACTACCTATCGCATGAAGTTTCGTCTCAATGGCGGCTTCCTCCACATTATTGAATTCAAAGAGGTCAATCGTGAAAAACCTTTTAATACTGATCACGATATTCCTGCTGCCCGGTAGCGCCTTCGCGCTTCAGGTGGTGGATGTAGTCGATGGTAAAACCATTCCCATCGTTGTGTCTCTAAAAGAGTTGAACCGACTCACCATGGCGGACGGTTCACGCATCGAGCATATCTGGGGGCCACAAGATCGCATGACGCTTGAAGCCGACACCGATAGCGGACAACTCTTCGTTCGCGCCATTGGTGCAAAACCTTTTTCTCTGTTTGT
>Ga0316209_1002724_pt1 | contig 13489 bp, 16 predicted proteins | sample 6monopyrite_MG_FD_204945 | JGI IMG/M metagenome (GOLD analysis project Ga0316209, IMG submission 204945) | Microbial mat bacterial communities from mineral coupon in-situ incubated in ocean water Damariscotta River, Maine, United States -... | ecosystem: Environmental > Aquatic > Marine >...
TAAAGGGAGAAGAGACTTTGGCATCCCGAGAAGCTCTATGGCTTTTGACATCTTCGTCTCTTCTTCCCCCTTCAGCTTATCCCTTATTAGTAACAAAAGGGATAACTCCTTTATATGACAGGCTCGGAATTTATAATGATTTGCTTAAAAAATTGTTAATTATCGCGAGGGTTGAAATTGCATTTAGTTATGTTCGATATTGACGGGACTTTGGTCGATAGTTCAGATTTTGAGGATGAACTATACTGCCAAGCGATCCAATCCGTTATTAATGTATCCTTCAATAGAGACTGGTCGACTTATCGGCATACCAGCGATTCGGGTATTTTAAACGAAATTATAGAAAAAAATCATCTCGAAAAAGGCGCTTTCGAAATCCATAAAAAAGTGAAAAAAGCTTTTATCAAGTTGACCGGTTCGTATTTGAAGAAACAGCCGGTATTGGAAATAAAAGGTGCTGCCGCATTTATAGAAGATTTAAAAACAAGAAAGAATATTTGTTTGGCCATCGCAACCGGAGGGTGGCAAGAAACCGCTAAACTAAAATTACAATCGGCCGGGATAGATATTGATGGAATGAGTTTTTCTTCAAGTTCCGACCATATTAGCCGTATTGATATAATGAAGCAGGCGGAACTAAATTGTGGTGAGAATGATTTCCTTAGCAAAACATATTTCGGCGATGCCGTTTGGGATAAAATAGCCTGCGCTCAACTAGATTATAATTTTATATTAGTTGGCAATCAAATTAAGCATGAGAATCAAATTGATGATTTTGCGGCGGTTGAAGATGTCATTCAAAGAGCCAAATTAGATGCCGACTGAACCAATATTGAAACCTACACAAGGATCCGAATCGAAATGTTAGTGATTTATATATTTATTAAATTGGTTTTATATATCTTGGTTTGTAGCGCTGCCGTACCGATGTTGAATTTGAAGGTGGACGACCGGTCGTCCTTTGCTATTAAATGGGGAGTTATTCGATTCTTTATTGGTTTGCTGGCTGGGTTTCTTATAGTTTTGATATTAGCTATTCTGACGAAAGCGATAGCAAACGGAATAATTGTCTATGTGTTGTCATTCGGTTTGGTTCGATATTTAGAATGGTTGCTTTTGGTCTATTTTATTTCTAAAAAACAGGAAGTAACTTACGGATCAAAAACCCAAAGATTTATCATTTTTGGCGTTCTGGTTTCTACATTAATAGACGGTATTGTTTATTATTTCGATATGTTAGGAAACCTAAAATTCTTTTGTTAGTGTTTATTCCCAAATAACCGGGCTATCCAAATCTGCTTCCAAATAATGATTGTAGGCTGCTTCAATCTCCGAGCGTTTAATTTTAAGGGTTGGTGTTAATAAGTCATTTTCAACGGTCCATCCTTCTTTCAAAACGATAATATGGTCGAGTCTTTGATGGCTTTCAAGTTTGGCGTTAACAACTTCCAGCGTTTTAAGTAAAGACTGATGCGCGGTAGAGTTTCGTTGTGCATTTTGTGCATTCATTACCACTAACACTATCGGTTGTTTCCTACCCTCGCCCATAACGCAGATTTGCTCAATGTTTTTATTTTGTGCAATTAAACTTTCGATTGGAACTGGTGCAACATATTTGCCTTTTCCGGTTTTAAACTGCTCTTTAATTCGGCCAATAATTTCGAAATCACCATTTGCTGTGATCGCACCCATATCGCCCGTATGAAACCAGCCATCGGTAAAGTTTTTCGCGGTTTCGGCAGGGTTTTTATAATATTCAACAAATACAGCTTCGCCGCGAATTAATATTTCTTTATTATCACCCAATTTCATTTCGACACAGGATAAGGGTTTGCCAATGGTGCCTAGTGCTTGTTTGTCGTAGGGTTGATTGGCACAGGACAGTCCAGAAGTTTCCGTCATGCCCCAGCCTTCGGTGATGGGTACGCCTATTCTATCGAACCAACGCAAAATCGATGGTGCAATAGGTGCGGTTCCCGAACCGAACGAGCGAGCATTATTAAAACCCAGCGCAATTCGTATCTTTTTAGAGACCATTTTATTGACGAATGGAATTTTCAACAGTATCTGTAATTTTTTATCCGGCATTTTGGCAAGAATTTCGCTCTGAAATTTAGTCCATAGTCGCGGTACGGAGATAAAGACGTTGGGTTGTGCGACTTTGACATCATGCATAAATGTTTCCAGCGATTCGACAAAAAATATTTCACAGCCGGCATAAAAAGACGCGCTTTCAATTAAACCTCTTTCGGTAATATGCGCCAATGGCAGGTAGGACATTAAATGATCTTTAATATCGATTTCCATATCTTTAATGGCTGCCGCGGCAGCAGATCCTAAATTCTCAAAACTTAAAACCACCCCTTTGGGTTTACCGGTGCTTCCTGAGGTATAAGCAATGGTCATGGTATCGTCTGCATTTGGCTCGCTAAGTGTGTCAATTGGTTCGCCCGCAATCATCGATGCCCATTGCACTTGCCCTTCAATACTAGGGTAGGGAAAAAGCAGTCGAGGGATTGAAGCTGAAATGCCGGCATCTGCTTCGGTTAAAGCGTCTAATTTACCGACAAAAATAGCTTTGCAGTCGCTATTTTCCAAAATATAGCCAATGGTTTCTCGATTGGCGGTGTGATAAATAGGAACCGAAATTAGTCCTGCCATCATAATCGCCAAATCTGCGATAAACCATTCGGCACAATTTTTTGAAAGAATTCCGACACGCTCGCCGGGATTGATGCCCATTTTCAGTAATTCGCCAGCCACACTTCTCGCTTGTTGGTCCACATCTGCCCAGCTGAAACTTATTAATTCGCCATTGATTGGCTGGTGTAAGTAGGATTTGCTTGGTTGGCGCTCGACCATCAAAGAAAATTGTTGGAGCGGTAGTTTGTTGGCCATAGTGGAGTGCCTATTTTTATTATTAATTGGCCTATAGGGCCATTGAAAGAGGTTCTATCTGCCGAATAGCATATCATAGACCCAAATCACCGCAAAATTGACGATCGATACGGCTGTTGGCTACAATGCTGCTTGGCTCTACCGATAATTTAATCGATTCGCAATCTTGCAGGTTTTATTTATGGAAAGAGAAAATACAAAGAAAGTGTGGCGAAAGCGTATTGTAAGATCGTTATTCGAATTTTTTGTTGTTTTTTTAGGGGTCTATTTAGCTTTTCTATTTACCGACTATCAAGAAGCCATTCAAGATAAGAAAATTCGAATTAAATACCATAGTTCGCTTATTTTCGAATTCGAGGTTTTTGCGCAACATTTAGAACAAGAAGAAATTAAATTACAAAAGCTCTTGTTATTGGTGGAGCAAATAAAGCAAGGCCAGAAACCTGCATTAACCATTGCAGAACTTTATTACCTGTATGATGGTTCAGTGGTTAAAGCCGCTTTTAACGATAGTAATTTCGGCTCGCTTAATCAGGGTTTATTGCAAAGTATTATCGAAGGTACTTTGCTTCTTGAACAACTTGAGAATAAAATTTTACGCTTTAATCAATTGCAACAAACTTTATTGATCCCGTTACTGACAAAAGAAAGTGGCGACTTTTACAGACAGGACGCACAGCTAAAACCGGTTTTTCTATGGTATCCAAAACTTATTCAAGACATAGAAAAGACTAACCGGCAATTGCACGGCATTATTACAGAGAAAGCCATTCCAGGTATGGAACAGCAAAAAACCGCCTTAGAAAATAGTCCCTACTGGAGCATTTGAGGCTGAAATCTATTTATTATTGTCTTTCATTTGTTGGTCGCGGATCAGCTTAAATTCGGTGCCTTCATTCCATTCTGGCCATGCACCACTGTTGATGATATCTTGCCCGGCCAAGAAATAAAGTTGCAAATCTTCTACCGCGCCGCTCATATCCCAGCTTTCTTTATACTCATCGGAAGGTTGGTGGTAATATTTTTTGCGATATTCTTCTGACTTTTCAATACCGTAAGCCACGCCCTTTTCTCGATGATCGTACCCTGAGTTAGGATAAGACATTGGTACCCCTAATTTTGATAACTCAAAATGATCGGAGCGATAAAAATAACCTTTCTCAGCTTCAGAATCGGCTTTTAAAACTCGATTTTGTTTTTTCGCCTGTTTGTCTAAATAGCCATCGATTTGGCTCATGCCGAGTCCGATTACCGTGACATCTTTAGTCGGACCAAAATTATTTAAACCATCCATGTTGATACCACCAATGGTTTTTGCCAGTGGAAAAATTGGATTAGCCGCGTAATAAGCAGAACCTAATAATCCCTGCTCTTCTGCAGTAACCGCGATAAATACCGCTGATCGTTTAGGCTGAGTCGTTGCATAAGCTTTAGCGATTTCCAGTAAGCCGGATGTGCCAGTAGCATTGTCCAAAGCGCCGTTATAAATGCCATCACCTTCAATGTTTTTATCGGTACCAAGATGATCCCAGTGTGCCATATAGATAAAAATTTCATCCGGGGACTCGCTGCCTTTAACCATGCCAATCACGTTATGCGAATCGATAAAGGCTAATTTGTTTTTTAGCGAAACCGAAGCTTTAAGATCAAGTTCGACAGATTTAAATCCAGTGGTTTTGGCTTTGTTATACATCTCGTCTAAATCCAAACCGGCTTTCTTAAAAATAGCCGCGGCACTTTGTTTGGTGATCCAGCCTTCAACGCTTGACAGGCCGGCAGTGCGATCTTCTCTGACCATATCAAATTGAGGACCACTCCAGCTATTTTTTACCGTTGCCCAGCCGTAAGCAGCAGGTTTAGTGTCGTGAATGATAATGGCAGCAGCCGCACCTTGGCGTCCGGCTTCATCAAATTTATAATCCCAGCGACCGTAATAGGTCATCGCATTGCCATTAAATAATTCGGGATCTTGTGTCGCATAACCGGGGTCGTTCACTAACATGACCACTGTTTTGCCTTTTACGTCGACGTTTGCGTAATCGTTCCAGTTTCTCTCTGGTGCATTAATACCGTAACCCACAAAAACTAATTCACTGCCATCAATAGATACGCCATCGACTTGCTGACGAGTTCCAACAACTTGCTCGGTAGAATATTGCAGTTCTAACACCGTACCTTGTGAACCGCTGATCTTCAAAATCGGTTTGTTAGTTACTTCAACAGACGCCAAAGGGACTTTTTGAGTGTAACTATCGCCATTACCCGGCATGACACCAGACTTTTTAAACTCATCTTGAATATATTGAATGGTTAATACTTCGCCCGGACTGGCGGGGGCTCGTCCACCAAACTCATCGGATGCTAGGGTTTTGATGTGGCTGGTTAAAGAGTCAATAGTGATTTCATCAATCGCAGAAGTTTGTTGAATGGTTTTATCTGTTTCAACTTGAGTCGTTTGATCTTTGGATTGTTCACACCCCATTAGCGATAAAGGGAGTAGCAGAGCGAGGGTTCTTATTTTCATTATTATTGTCATTGTTAATGGAAAGAAGCTGAGAATAGCATTGTCTGACCGTTGAGCCAATACCTCCGGTTTAGGAGCATGCCCGAATCATACTTTGGAAAACTGTCATTGCGAGGAGGTACGACGCGGCAATCTCCAACAGGTTTGTACGAAACTTGAACAATTGTGCAAAACATTGGGAGATTGCCGCGCTACGCTCGCAATGACAGGTTACTTTAAGAGCAGAAATAAAAAGTATAATCCCGTTCTGTTTAATATGTGTTGATTAGAAGAATACTCCGAGTATTAGCTATTAATACTTCTTTGCTGCTAGTTGAGCAGGCGATATGAAACTTTTATCTTGTCAATTGCGGCGACATTTAATTTTTTTAGCCGTGTCCACCTAGTAGTAGTTTTCGAAAAGTTGGCTATTGGGTACGTTGAACAATTTATAAGGAGTTTACGATGAAGAAATTAATTCTTGCGACAGGTTTAAGTGTTTGCCTGATTTCAGCATGCGCTCATAATCAAAATTCTGGTCCCAATGCTAGCCACGGGTTGGGTGGGATATTTAGAGGGATCGCCCACTTAGTCTTATCGCCTTTTCAAATAGCTGCGGGTCTTCTCGAAGGCGTAGCCTCACTTCCCTACTATGCCAGTACTGGTCTGCACGCGATCAATCAAGGAATGTTAGACGCTCAAGCCAAAATTACACTAGACGATACTTACGAAGCGGCATACGGAAAGCGGATCAATGACGTCAAGGCAGATGGCGATACCCACGAAAGGTTTCGCCGAATGAAACATGCGACGGGCTATCTGCAAAAAGTTCTCGAACAATATGGCATTGCAAATTATCAAGATTACATTCTTACCAGTATCGACACAGCCAATCATCAAGGAGCGACACTATTTGCGGTTGTTTATCGTCCTTTCAATTCGATCACTGTCGTCGATAAATACAATCGCGAGAAAGTGCGGAAATTTACTAATAAAGACCGGTTGTTTTATGAACCCTACCAATCGGATGTCAACGGAAAAGCTCTCGATACTATTGTTGATTGGGCGGGTGTGCCGACCGACTCTTATGATAGCCAAAAGATGCAAGCGGTATTGTTGACTCTAGCGGCAAATGCGATAGCCAACGGCAAAAGGCGGGCGGACTATTGGAAAGTGGAGACACGTTGGATCGATGGCGAGTTCCTAAAAATATTGGAAAAACAAAAATCGAAAATTAATCAATCGATGGCGATTTAGGGGCTTATTTTTCACACGGTAGCTGGATTTAACTGGTAGGTTGGGAACACTTTGCCTAAGAGCGCCTACTTTTGGTCCCGACAAAACTCTTAGCCTCCACCATTTATGTCGGGAAGGAGTTCCCGACCTACGGAACACATATTATTGAACGAGCCACCGCATAGATCCTGTTAGATCGGCCCTAGACCCTATAGTTTCACTGCTTTGTATTCCATTTAAAGGCGTTGTCCTGTATAAAGTCGCCATGAAAATGCCAAAACGAATCAAACCACTGTTTGAAGACGGGATTGTTGATGAAGTCCTCAGTCAGTTAATGAGCGGAAAAGAAGCTACGGTTTACGTGGTGCGCTGTGGATCGGAGATCCGTTGCGCCAAGGTTTACAAAGAAGCCAATAAACGAAGTTTTAAAAAAGCTGTTGAATATCAAGAAGGCCGCCGTGGTCGAAATAGCCGTCGTAATCGTGCGATGGAGAAAAAATCGAGCTTTGGCCGCAAGCAGCAGGAAGAAGCCTGGCAAAATGCGGAAGTGGAAGCGCTCTACCGATTATCTGACGCGGGCGTTCGTGTGCCGCAGCCCTATGGCTGTTTTGATGGTGTATTGCTTATGGAGCTAGTGTTAGACGGCGATGGCGATGTTGCTCCACGCCTAAATGATGTGCATTTAACCGAAGAGCAAGCGCTGGAAGATCACGCAACCATTATGCACAACGTGGCTCGTATGCTGAGCGTTGGCGTGGTTCATGGCGATTTATCGGAATTTAATGTGTTGTTAGATGAGTATGGGCCGGTCATTATCGACCTGCCGCAAGCGGTTGACGCCTCTGGTAACAACAACGCCAAAGCAATGTTAGAGCGAGATGTGAATAATATGACCACCTATTATTCGCAATTTGCGCCGCAGCTCGCCAAAAGCCAGTATGCTCAAGAAATTTGGGAACTATACGAAAAAGCCGAGTTAAAGCTAGACGTAGAGCTGACGGGGCGTTATAAAGATAATGCAAAAGAAGCGGATGTGGACGATGTTTTATTACAAATCAAAGCGGCCTTTGAAGAAGAGCAAGCGCGGATAGAAAGGCAACGCTTAGCAGAAACTGAGTGAGGTCGATAAAATGACGAAAGAGACACCGAATAAAGGGCATTTGTTTTTCAAAAAAAATAAAGTCTCCATCTGGGCATCGAAACACCCCTACGCCGAGATACCTGAAGAATATTTCGAAGAAACCTATTTCAAAAACAATACTCGCACTAGAAACACTTGGTCGGATAATTTCAAAATTCGCTATTTCCGTGATGAAGATATGGAAACCAATGGTTCAATGGACGGCTTGGTCGATATCAAACAAGCGGTTGGTGAATGCTCTTTTTCTGAGTCTTATATTGAAAGCCTAATGAGTAAAGCAAAGAAAAAAGATTTCCTACAAGTCAGTTGGGTCATTTTGTTATTCGAATACGAATATAGCGCGAAAATATCCGGTATTGAAAATGATGAGTATGTAACATTATTGGGCGCATTTAGTTATGACGATGATGCCGAAAACGTTTATGAAGTTGAAGAACCTGAAGGCCCCTACGACAACTAACAATTCTTAATGACGAGTCTAATATGCGTTCACATAAGTCTTTACCGCTAAACGATTTTACCGAATATCCAGCGGAAGAAATGCTTTCGCGTTCGCAAAATTTCTATCAAGAAATAAAACGCCGGCATACTATTCGCGAGTTTTCCGACCGCCCGGTTAATAAATCAATCATCGAGAATTGTATAAAAGCTGCTGGAACTGCCCCTAGCGGCGCTAATCACCAGCCGTGGCATTTTACCGCTATTAGCGATAGCAAAACCAAATCAGCGATACGCATTGCCGCAGAAAAAGAAGAAAAAGCTTTTTATGAGGGTCGCGCGGGCGATGAATGGCTAGATGCACTTGCAGCATTAGGGACCGATGAGGATAAACCTTATTTAGAAACCGCGCCGTGGCTAATTAGTATTTTCGCTCAACAAAAAGGTGGCGTTTCAATTGATGACCAACGGAAGAATTATTATGTGCGTGAATCGGTTGGTATCGCTACGGGTTTTCTGATCAACGCCCTTCATCATTCGGGGTTGGTGACACTAACGCATACGCCCAAACCGATGAATTTTTTAAATGAAATTTGTGACCGCCCAAAAACGGATAAAGCCTATATATTGTTAGTGGTGGGTTATCCGGCACAAAATGCTGAAGTTCCAGAGCATGCATTAATTAAGAAATCTTTGACGGATATTAGCGATTTTATTGAGTAGTGAGCTCTTTTGGAATTCAGCTCTATAAATCCTAATAAACACTACTAATCATTGCCAGAGAAAGCACGCAATATTCCTCTTCATATGCGGTCTGAAAGCCTCTAGTTCCAGCTGAAATTGACATTTCTAATTATTTGCGCAATAATTTGCGCAAATATTTGCATTTAGAGCTGCCCTATGAAAAACCTTAGAAGCCCCCAATTTGGAGCAATATTATTCAGAGCGTCGGAAGTAATAGCAAAACAAGGCGGTGATGTTTTTAATACTCTAGGATTTGCAATTCCGGCAAGCAGAATATCGATAGTACTAGCAATTAATAAAAATGGTCCTTGCTCTTCAACCAGCTTATCTGAACACATCGGTATATCAAGACAGCTAATAGAATCTCGGCTTAAGGCAGGTGTTAAAGATGGCACTTTTATAACGATGGTTGACAAAAAAGATACTAGAAAAAGAATTTACGATTTCGCTGAAAATATAAAAGAAGAAGTGCAGCGTATTATCGAAATAATGATTAATTTTGAAACGGTATACGAAGAACTATGGAAAGAAATGGGTGTAGATCTTGAATCTTCATTGCTACTTATGGAAAAGGCTTTAAAAAAATATTCATTAGAAGAGCGATTGTTAAATGAGTTCCCCAAATATAACCAAGAAGTAAGGAGTTGAAAGGATGTTTACGAAATATATTAAGTGCTCGTTTGGCCTTACAATTTTGTTGATGAGCGCGCAAGTTTTGGCCGATCCGGCCACTGATTCCAGCCTATCTCATCGAGCTGTTGAGGCCGTTAAATTGCTGCAACAAAAGTACAAACCTAATGAACCTGGGATATCCTATCTAATAGCCCATAAAGGCAAAGTTCTTGCTTCGGGTGGAATTGGAATGGCCAATTCGGAATGGAATATAGCACTTTCTGATACGACATTAATCCGCTTAGGATCAATGTCTAAATCAGTTACAGCGATCGCAGCATTAGCGTTAGTTGAACAAGGAAAGCTTGCGTTGGACGTGCCAATTTCAACTTATGCTGCTGAACTTCCAAAGCACATGGGTATGGTAACTATGCGTCAATTATTAAGTCATCGCTCGGGAATAGCGGAGCATGCTTTCGATAAGGAATTGATCCCGTTTATTTGGCAACCAATGACGACAAAACAAATTATAGAGCTGCAGAAATCTAAAAAAACAGAATTTAAGCCTGGAGAAAAATATCAATATGTTAACTTTAACTATGTATTGGTTGCACATATTCTGGAGAAAATAACTAATAAAACATTTATCGATTTTGCAAATGAGGACATATTTAAAAGTCATCAATTGACGCAATCAGCCTACGATCAGCCAACGGCAGTTATTTCGAATCGTGCTGAATTCTATAACTTAAAGAATGGTGCCATTTTGCACGCGGCGGATGTTGACTTATCCCACGTTAGTGCTGCAGGAGCGCTACTGTCTTCTGTACAAGACATGGGGCGCTGGATGAATTTAATAACCGAGGGTAAATTAATTAGCAATAAAATGTTGCAAGAAGCCTGGACTGCCAAACCATTAACTGATGGAACCGTCACCAAATATGGGCTAGGATTTAACGTTTCAAAATTTGGCGATCAAAAATATATCTGGCACACTGGCCTCACTCCCGGTGCTCAAGGGGCTTTTGCCTACACAGTAGATTCAGAAATATTCATAATAATATTGAGTAATCTTTTCTACTGGCCAGCGGATACTGGAGACTTGGTTGATCGAATGATGGAAGTGATGATTGACGAAAAGCTTTGATGCTAAGAATATTAGCGCTATAGCAAGTATTGCTAATTTTTCTAATGATTATTTTTTCCGGGAGAGATCAGTTTGATATTTGGCTGATAAGTTTTAAATCTAGCGGTATCTCTTGTTACTAGCGGCACCCCCAAATATTTTACGTGTTCGCCAATGTAGAAATCAGGCATTGGTGATTTCTTATCACCTTTGTTTTTCCGGTATTTCTTAAAAACTCGGCTGACATTAAATGCGACGTCTATTGGTATATCCAGTATTCGAATATTTAATAATTCCAAGGTGTCCTTGAGTTTTTCGGCAGAGCTAAAATTGAACGCTATTTCTGTAAAAACAATCATGTTTATTACTAGCTGATGTTCGCTTGAAATTACATGGAGGGTATTTGATGACCATTCTCTCCAAGTTTCGTCGGCATTAAAAATATCCAGAAGAACGCATGAGTCAACAAACACAGCGCCTTTATTGTCCACGCGTTAACTCCATAATCTCGTCGGTTGACATCTTTCCTTTGGTAATACCCATGACCGATTGAAACGGATTGAAAGCACTTTTGTTAACCAGTTGCACTACACCGTCAACCACCACAAAATCCACATCGGTTTCACCGGGAGTAATATTCAAATACTCTCTAATATGTTTTGGGATGGTCGCTTGACCCTTGGAAGTGACAGTACTCATGGCTTAATCTCGAATTAAGTAATACTTTTGTATCAAAACAGTAACACATTTCAGGTGTTACCAACAAGATAAAAATGTAATACTTAACCATTGAAGTAGACTTGTGATTGCTCCTTAGGGGAGATCAGACAATTTCGTAAGAGAAATGCGCGTTTTGCAGAAATCAGTTAGTATGGGCGAAAGACGACCTACTTTCAGTTTCTAATTCGTCTAAAAACAGAAATCTGCCGTAAGGATACAAATGAAACTATTTCTTAAAATTATTTTGATAATTTCGATATTTCTGGCCGTCACTTCCGGAATAACAAAAATAATCCTTATGCCGCAAGACGTTGAATTCTTCGGGAAATATGGATTTACCAACCTGATGCTTATTGTTTTTGGCGCAACTCAGCTCATTGGTGGAATTTTATTGGCGATTGAAAAAACAAGATTTGCAGGCGCGGCTTTAATTGCGATTACTTTTTTGATCTCGGCGGCCTTACTCATTTTGGATAACAACATTCCGGTCGCTATTATTACATTGGTTGTGACAGGTCTGTTGGGAATGTTAATGAAGCAGAGCTTTAAGAAGTAATGGATGTTTTAGTTTTTCGGCGATCGCCAGAATTTTTCTGAGAGAACGGTTAGATGTTAATTATCAATAATTTAAATAAAAAGGATAATTTCGTGAAGTTTATTCTTTCTGTCTTGTTAGCGATATTTACCGTCGGCTATAACGACATCGAATATCTTAATGAACCCGAAATTATTTATAGAGCGGACGTAAATAAAACTAAACAATCTGAAATAGAAATTTTAGCCAATTAACAAGTTTAGGTTAGCACTAAAAGGATTGATGTATGCGCAAAGATATTGACAGGGTAAATGAATTTGAAGTTCGCTTTGAACTGCAGGGGAAAGATTTTAATCCGGACGACATTAGCGCTCTAGTGAACATAAAACCCACTTCCATTCAAAATGGTCAGCCAGGTAAGTATTCTACTTCGCATTGGATTTTATCCAGTGGAATACAAAAAGGTACGGTAGTAGACATAGGGGCAGCTGCTGAGAGCCTGATAGATCAGCTAAAGGTAGCTGAACTGAAAATTATAGATTTACTTAACAAGTACCAACTAAAATCATATCTAGAAATAGAGGTTAGGTTGGCACCGCATATATTCTCTACAAATTATGAAAAACTAGATGATGTTCGTATTACATTTGAACCAGAACAGCTCCGTTTTCTAACTGCCGTTAATACAATACTTAACGTCGATATTGAATATGATTAGACTAAATAGTGCTAACAAGAAATTCAACATGGACTCCGGTGCTAGAAAAGCGAGGAGAGAAAAGCGAGGACACCCATAATTAAGGTAGCGAGAATAAATATGGGTGTCCTCAAATTTCCTGCGAACTAAATTCTGAAATATCATTATCTAATATATGCGAAGAACTTGATGAGATCGGTTATCCCTACATAAACGAAAGGTCGTAATTATTAGAAAATACAATCGATGGAATCAGTGTTGCCGAAATCTGTTAATGGTCTAATCATTGATGAATCAAATACGCTGAACCCCTTGATTATTCAGAAAACAGCGTAACAATGCGCCAATATACAGAGAATCTACATGAACTAGGTAATCTACATTATTGATTAGTCGAGTTAAATTTACAGAACGAATATTGTAAAAAGATTAGAGTCAGTTTAAGAAAAACAGCGGAAGCTTTACGTCTTTGTCAATTCGAGAGGATTACTCGGAATATAAGCAATTGATTAATAGAAGGTTTTAACGTACATTTCCCAATACGATTAATCTGCAAAGGAATTTGCATCAGCAAATCTGTTACGCAGAATCAACTGTTAAGCACCTAATTAATGAATCTAAAAGTTAGCCTATGGAACGAAAATGTTGATTTAAGCGAAAGCTTACTTATAGAAAGGTACTCATCAAAAACGAAGTACAGAGTATCAGTATTACAATACGTGATCTGTCAACACTTTACCGGACACCCGATTACACAACTTTCTGCATAGCTTCGTAATCTACCGGTGACCAATAGCCATTGGTTGAGTGAAGCCTTTGCCGATTATAAAAAACTTCGA
>Ga0316209_1002725_pt1 | contig 13487 bp, 9 predicted proteins | sample 6monopyrite_MG_FD_204945 | JGI IMG/M metagenome (GOLD analysis project Ga0316209, IMG submission 204945) | Microbial mat bacterial communities from mineral coupon in-situ incubated in ocean water Damariscotta River, Maine, United States -... | ecosystem: Environmental > Aquatic > Marine > Coastal...
ATAACTCGTTATGCTCAATTGCGTGTGGACGTGGACCAACTATTGACATTCGTCCCTGAAGTACATTATAAAATTGGGGAAGCTCATCCAGGCTGGTGCGACGCAAAAAAACACCTAATGGGGTAACGCGAGAATCCCCCTTAGACGCCTGGATGACCTTACCACCCTCCTCCGAATGCAACTTCATGGTTCTAAATTTGTACACATTTATTACTCGCCCATCCCACCCATGACGTTTCTGTTTAAATATAATCGGACCCACTGAGGTAGCCTTTACAGCAAGAGCAATTAAAATCATAAGAGGCGCAATCATGGGAAAAATAAGTATCGCCAATATACGATCCTCCAGAGCTTTAACGAACTGATTAATCCCACCCATTGGTGTATCAGACAAATTTACCGCAGGCAGTCCAGCTATTTCAGTCATAGAGTGATTTAGCAACGAAAACCCGAAAATATCAGGAATTAGTTTGATATTGACGGTTTGGTGACGGAGTGCATACAAAAGGTCTTTTACGCGATCTTCAGCTCTCAGAGGTAACGCTATCCAAACTTCGTCAACATGATGATTCCCAACAAATTTTGCCACATCATTTAAACCGGCTAAAACCTTATACCCTTCAACTGTCTTCCCTTGCAACAATATATCATCGTCAAACAACCCCTCGACCTTAAAACCTGTCCAGGGCGAATCAACAACCTGTGACAGCAGCTTCTGCCCCAAATTTCCCGCACCAACAATGACTACCCGCCTAAAGTTCCTGCCTTGTAAACGCTGATATTGCAGGAAAGCATAGATACACATACGAAATGCCAGTGAAAATGTCACACCAAAAAACACCCACCAACTCAACCAAAGACGAGAATACTCAGATGAAATTTTCAAACCAAACAAAATTACAATCATAAACAAAACCACTGTAATCCATGCAAAAGTTATAGCTCGAGCTTGTTTAGCAAGGCTTTGACCTCGCCAGGAGCTATAAAGATTAAATTGTGGAAATATCAGCACGACACAGAAAACGGCAAACAGAATTAAAGAACGATAATCTTGTGGCAGATACAGATTTTCAAAAGAAAATCTCATGCCATACGCTACGACAGCCGCGAAAATAACCAGCAGAGGGTCGGTAAACCTTGAAAAAAGGTTAATAAAACCAGAATAGCTTTTGAAAATGGATTTGCCTAACACGCTGAAAAACTGCCCTGTTAAAAGATCAAGCTATTATAATCTAGTTTCCCTGATCAAAAAAGCATTCCGCAATAAACAAAAAAAACACAGATACATCGGCTAAAAACTGTAATATAACTTTTATTCAAGCTTTTTATCTTAACTGCTTAAATCAGTTTGCTAGACCATATAAATTTCACAGGAACTTCTCTAACCTGGAAAAACCCAGATAAAAAATTTTAATCAGTTCAATCTCCTACTATGCATCAACTAAAGATTAATAGAGTTAAATATTATCTGATTCTATTTCTTCAATTAACTTTAATCGCTCATCATCCTGCATACTTTTCACTAGCCCAGAAGCTTTTATATTTGAAATTATAACGTCACTTCCTCTTAAATCACCTTGTAATGGATTTTGCCCAACATCACACTTCGGGAATGTATCTGTACAAATTGACCTACCCAATAATGACTTTATTTTATTTTTCACAACCCATTTTACGGGATGAGAAATATACTTTTTCATTACAGGTGCGGCAGTACCGACCATCCAACAATTTTTAGGACAAGTATTAACTTTCCCTCTAACCATCCTTGCTTGTTCACTGAACCACAACTCTTCAAATGAAGCACATTCTTTTATATTCCCCATTGTTTCTTTCCAATATCTTTCTTCCAAACCATTGCATGGATAAACATCACCATTAGGTTCAATAAAAAAATTGGCGCTTCCTGCTTCACATGGAAGCATTCTGGGACTGCCTTGAATATAGTTAATTAAGCCAAGATTGAAAAATGCCCTAAACCAGGATTTAGGTTTATTTTCTTTCAATAAACGCTCAATCAGTTGGGAAAAATGAGCAATAACTTCGTCTTTATTCGTTACTACATTATCATCTCTATGAAAATAAAAAGAATTATGAAACGATGCAGTCGCAAATTCCATGCCCAAACTTTTTGATAATTCATATAAGGGAAGCAGGTCATGGGAATTTCTGTTTGATACAGTTTGGCCAAAACCAATATCTTTAACACCCATTTCTTTCAAGGATAATAAAGTTCTAATTCCCCGGTCAAACCCACCTTCTCGCCCCCTGAGATCATCATTCATAATAGGTAAGCCTTCGATGCTTACCCTGATCCCAATATTCGGGAAACGTTCTGCTAATTTGATGATTTTCCTGGTATGCCAACCTGAAGTTGAAATAACAATCCGATCAGCTTTCGTGTACATAACTTCTACAATATCTTCAAGATCGAGCCGAACAAAAGGCTCCCCACCGGTAATATTAGCAAACTTAAATTTAGGTAAGATTTCTAAGTCTTTTGCAGTGATTTCTTCATCTTTACGAGTTGGGTGCTCCCAAATATCACACATCTTACAGCGCATTTGACAACGATAAGTTGTAATAATTGACACGTCTGTAGGCATACCCGGGTTATCTACGCTAGTAGTCATATAAATCTCTTTTTTAGAATAAAAACTATAAAACCGTCTGAATAAATGTCATCTCGACCGAAGCGATCTTAAAACTCAACAGCTTCCATAGCCATAAAGCGTAAGACGCTCACGCGCCAACCAAAGTTATAAAACACGATTATCTCACCCTGTTAGCATGCTTCATCCCTAGCAGAGTGAGAAAAGCCCCAGTCAAAGCTGGCTGAATCAAGATGAAGGCATTACTTTTTCATATACCAAAATAGTTTGGTCAGCAATTTTCTTCCAATCATATTTTAATTTAACAAACTCTATCAATTGCTCTTTCTCTGAGCTTGAAAAATCCTTAGAGTACAGTCTAACTAACTGATCCTTTAAATTTTCCACATCTTTGCAACGGAAATAATACCTATTATCAAGTTTAACTTCTAAGTTCGCAGGTATGTTTGACACAAGTGGCGGCAAACCATAACTTAGCGCCTCCAATAGAGCTATAGGTAAACCTTCATGATATGAAGGCAGAACAAATAAACGAGCGTGTGAAAATACCTGTTTTAACTTGTAGCCGGTTATATACCCTGTTAAGACAATGTCTGGGTTATTTTGAGCAGTTTTTTTAAGATTCCGGCTATATTCATCTTCATGATCTGCACCTCCAGCAATCACAAGTTTAGAATTCAAACCAGAAGACTTAAATGCAGCCATTAAGTCGTGTAAACCTTTCTCTGGTACAAGTCGCGAAACAGCTAAAATATAGCTCTTTGAAGCCAGCCCTAATGAATCGATATAAGAAGTTTCTTCCGTCTTAATTGGTATTTGCACACCATTATAAATCAGATTGCTTTCTCGATGACACCTTTCAGATATTATCTCTCTAATCACTTCTGATATAACTATAACTTCATTTGCAAATAGTCCGCCTAGCTTTTCACCCGTCCTTAAAACAAATTTTGCCAACGCCCCCCATTTTTGTCGATCATAATCTGGCCCATGATTCGTGAAAACTACTCTAAGACCAAGAAGCCGGGCAAATGGGATCATTAAGGCGGGACCAACAGCATGAACATGAAGAATATCTGCACCCCATTTTTTTGCTGCTATAATCGCTAAAAATGTGTGGACAATAGCTTCTATACTTTTCTTCTTTGGGGCATAGATATCTTTTAAACAAATTCCTCTCCATTCTGAATACTCATCATTAACATAAGGCATCCTTCTACAGATTAGTACATCATGGCCTTTTTCAACAATGAAAGGGTATAGCTGCTGACAATGAGTTTCCACACCACCCGGAATCTCAGGCACTCCTCTAGTCCCAACTACAAATATCCTCATACTTCAACCGTCCTTACATCCCTTAAATTACAGCTGGGACGCGCTGCCTTGATTATGAACGCTGGTCACGATAGAGAATCCGTCCTGAATTTCAAGGTCCCACTGAAGCACAATGAAACCAAGCTTACCAGCTATATTAGGCGGGAATAATGTCCGACGGCATGCGATACCGCCTTACCTCCAATGGACTCAACCTCAATCACTACAATAACACAATGAACGATATCCTGAACACACCGAAAACCGACAGCGAGCTAATTAAAAAATAGAACAACCCTGCGATTTAACCTCTCAGAAGCATATACGCAATAACTTAACCTAAAAAAACCTTCAGGTAGCAAAAAAACAAACGTAAAAAATTACTTCGTAACACCATAAAGAGTTAATATAATAAGTCATTTAGCGCGTCAAAAACGCTAAACACATACGTCATCAATCTAACTTGGAAAAATTGATAATCAACATACACCAAGTACCCGCAAGAATAATTTGCAATGAAGAGTAAAAAAAATAAATTAGGAAGCATACTATTTGCTACTCAGGGCAGTATAAATACTGCTAGCACCCGTTTTCGCGTGTTATCGTTTATCGATAAGTTTAATAAAAATGGCGTGGCGACTAAGGTACTTCAATTGCCACCTGGTGAGCAGCCAATTATGCGATTCATCTTTTTGTTAAATATTTTCCTGAACGCACCTAAGCATCAAATTATTTTTATCCAGAAAGTCTTACTCCCTATTTGGATGTTACATATTTTAAAAATACTTAACAAACACATTGTCTACGACTGGGATGACGCTTTGTACTCACCACCGCCCTCAGACATATTTACAACAAGAAAAATAAAGAGTAACAAAAACAAGCTGAAGCATGGCTTGCCTATTTACGAACTAGTCATATGCGGCAATAAAAACCTTGAAAGATATACCAATAGATTTAATCAAAAAACAACTGTAGTGCCTACCTCTGTAGATGAAAAACAATTCGCACACACAAAAACAAGAAACCACGAATTAATTTATATTGGATGGACAGGAAAAAGTGAAAACCTCATTTATCTTAATCAACTACGCGATGTATTTATCAAACTAGAAAACCAATATAAGGGGGAAGTACGAGTAAAAATTGTCAGCGATAAACCATTATATATAGATGGAGTAGATATCATTGACAATATCGCATGGCAATTAGAAAACGAAGTCACAGACATCGAATCATTTGATATTGGAATAATGCCATTATCGGATGATGAATGGACACGAGGCAAGTGTGCTTTTAAACTGCTTCAGTATATGGCCGCTGGAGTCCCTTGCATCGGCTCTCCAGTTGGTGCCAATAGTGAGGTTATTACACACAACTACGATGGTATTTTAGTAAGCAGCACAGAGGAATGGTCTCAGGCATTAGAAGAACTTATTAACCAACCTGAAAAACGTAAATTTCTTGCAAGTCATGCTATAGAAAGCATTAAGCAAAAATATTCAATAGACTCTGCTTACGAAATTCTTTTGTATGCACTTCAAGAAACCTTAAACCCAAATCAATCATAGATTGCGACTTAATTTGAAATACTTCACTCCTCTATTATTATTTTCAACCATAATTAAGGCAATCGCGACAAGCAACCAAAACAAAAAACTAATCTGAAAATATGAAAAACTATCCACGAAGAAACCCATACCAAGATAATTACTCATACTTAGCAAAATCACAGTATAAAGTGATTTTTTTTTGCAATATATTTCATTCTTCCTTGCTTTCCATATCATCCTTATTACACCTGAAACCATAAATAAATAAGCACCAAATCCCAAAATTCCAGTCTCGACAAGCGCTGTAATATAATAGTTTTCATGGTGCTCGAAATTTATTCGTTCACCAAAGTAATCCCCTTCAACCTCACTTCCAAAATTCCCGGGGCCAACCCCTGTAAAAGGTGATGCTTTAAGTGTTTCGAACCCTGCTACCAACATCTCAATCCTATAGACAGTGCTCTTACTTACCTGACGTTCCTCTTGAAGAACGATTGATTTAGTAACAGTATCTGCTTTTTCCGACACACCGAATCCACTGCCTTCGCCAATTACTAATGCCATTAAGACAACAAAACCAGAAAGCACTAAATATAGATATTTTGACCTCAACAGAATAACGATTGATAAAAACATGAAAAACCATGCTGAACGAACAAATGTTAACAGCAAAACACCCATGACAAGCCAAAGAAGCACCCCGTAGGCAACTTTCCCAACCACGGAGGGAGTCTTATTAAAAAAATACACCACTATTGGAAACGTCATAAGAAGATAGGTAGATAATGTAACGGGATTATCCAATGTCGACTGAACCCGCATAAAACCAGCCCTTTGCTTAACCTGCAAAAACCCTTCCATCATTTCACGTTTACCCGGTAACTCAACCAGACTAAAAACACTTCTGCCAATCAAAAGGTCAAACAACCCGATAAACAATACAATTACGGCCGATATAAGCCACACCTTCAGCACAATATCTATCATATTAGATCGACGAAATACTGAATGGAAACAAAAAAACGCCAACACACCAACAAACACTCTCTCTGATAAAAAATACTTCAGACTGGTTGTGATATCGTGAGAAAATATTACCGAAACGAGCATGATAAAAAGATAGAGTAACACTAGTACCCTTGCATGATATATAGGTGAGCTAAATCCTGGCCTGAACCCAACAGCTTCTTCCGAAGTCAGGAACAAACTCCACAACAACCAGGCTAAAAGCAGCAATATAGTTGCAATTCGAAGCACACTAAGAAAAGGAGCGTCGCCAACCTCTAAACCTATATACCTGGGAACAAGAGGCAAAATAAATAAATAGAAAATGGCCAGCCTTTGAAGCCAATTATTATTTACGCGATACACAATCTAATTAATCCCTTCCAAAACATCTATTAACTTTTTATAGTGTACCCCATGAGAATAAGTTGCCGCATTAAGTAATATCTCTTCTCTCATTTGTATTCTTGTGCTATCGTCCAGTGCTAATAACTTCAGATGTTTAGACAAATCACTAATACTTTCATTTCGAAAAAGCAATCCTGTCTCACCATCTATTACAGCTTCAGGCAAACTCCCCACGTTACTTGCAATAACTGGCCTGGAAAATTTATAAGATTCCAATATGGTATTTGGTAGGTTTTCGTACCATCTTGAAGGAACTACAGTAAACATACACTCTTTGATAAGTGGTTCAAGCTTCTCTGCAGGCAAGAAGCCATATGTAGTCACATAGTTTCCTACTTTCTCCAATATCTCAACATCAACCCCTTTTATATCTGACAGTTTACCCCCAACTAATATTAATCGTATGCCAGCATCATACAATCTGCTTTTATAATACGCATTTATAAGTATATCTACACCTTTTTCATAGGAGAACCGTCCAAAGTAGAGGATATAATTATCTTCCTTCGTATCATACAGATCTTCATCATGATTATTTACAAATGTCCTAATGACCCTTACTCTATCGGCATCTACACCATCGTCAATCAATTTGTTTTTCATAAAATCTGTAGTACATACAAACTTATCGACATCATCATAAATTTTGAGAATATACTTATGAAAATAAAGTGCTGTGGCTTTTAGCAGACTACCGATACGAGAATTTTTTATACACTTATTACGCACACACGAAAGTAAGGACTTTTGCTGGCACTCTTCACATATTACTCCGTTTCTCAAGAAATGCGCCTGAGGGCAAAATAGAAAGAAATCTGATAAGCGCATAACGACACGTACATCATGACGCTTACAAGCACTGATTACACTCGGGGACAACTTGTTATAGTGATGCAGGATGTACGCGACATCTGGCTTTTCATTTACTATCAACTTTGATAGTTTGTTTCGCACATGAAAAGAATAAAACAGACGCGCAACTGTATCTATTGCATAGCGAATATTTTTTTTCCCTTCATGAAAGTAGTGCACATCTTGCCCTCCCATGGGTTCGGCAAAGTAGTTTTCATATTCGCTTTCTTCATTTCTGTAACTCTTTATCGAAAAGGGTATTACTTCGTGACCATTTTCTTCTAACAACTTTTTCACATTAAATAAATAACGCTCAGGTCCACCTGATATAAAGTAGCGATAATTTATAATAAGCACTTTCACATGAACCACATTTCATTCGGGATAAACCAGAATACTCCACTCATGATTACTTTTTCTTTGCCCAAATAGTCATTCGTCCAGTTTGGCCAAACAAAGCCAAAAAACACGCGGTTGGAAATAAAATATAGTTCCACTTGTTACCTTTGGCGGGCATATCAACTAGTTTTTTTGCGAACGTTTTAAATACTCCTTTATCCAATAAAACATACCCAACACTTACTATCAAACTAGATAATATTCTCTGATGATAGATTTTTTCTACCTCCCAGCCAGCTTCAGACAACATTGTCCGAATTGTTTGTGTCGTAAAGTGGTAAAGGTGATTAGGTAGGTGGTTAGCATACCATGCATTCCCAAATACACGTGACTCTAGCGACCCTGCATTTGGTACTGAAATGACCAAGTGGCCACCTGGCTTCATCCATCTTTCCAGTTTTTTAAGAGCCGACACTGGATCATGTAGGTGCTCTAAAACCATCCAGCCCACTATAAGTTCATATTTATACTCAGGCTCTGGTGACGATTCCACGGAACCAACGTATACCGGATAACCTAAATTGCGTGCATTTTCTGCTGCAATTTGAGAAAATTCGATACCGGTAACATTCCAACCTTCCTGTGCCATTTCATGCAAAAACTCTCCCGATGCACAACCAATTTCTAACATATTTCCCGGCTCCATTTTGGGTATTCGTTTAGTATTAAATTGGAACAACTGTCGGATAAAATGCTTATACTTCCCAGCCCTACTTTTTTTGACACCTTTAGACTTTACTTTCGTACTATTATAGGGGCCGTAGTTATCTGGATAATAATACCCAATAGAATCTGCTGTTGGCCGTGGGTCAGTTCTCATAAGCCCACACTTAGAGCAACGAACTACTAAAAACTCTCCTGGCAAATCATGTATTCTATCCCATCCTTTAAAGACCTCCTCATCAACACTATTACTACATCCCAGTGGGCACGGTTTTGACTCCATACTAACTATATTTGGTATATCAATATTCATTGTTTACTCACAACCTTAATAACAAGCTTCTAATCGAATTTTAACGTATTATAAATTTATCTATCTACAGATTCTTAATAACATTTTTAACAGCATGTCGTTCCTTATCACATAATAAGAAATTCCAGATCCAAAAAGAAAATACAAACAAGACTCCAATTAAAAACACCAATTTTACTAAAAGCCCAGAAATAACTACTGAAACGAAAAATACCGACAATGCAACGACGGCATTAGCAGCATTTGTTCTAATATATGACATCGATCCAGCTAACAAGCTTGCTGTCACTAGATTAAAAATTACAGCATCTATAACAATACGAATTGTCCAGGCTGCAGCAGCCCCCTCTATTCCATATACTTTCAACAACCACCATAACAAAACCAGATACAACGGTAATTCCAATAAATGAATAATAGCAATAATATCCGGTCGCCCAGCTCCTTGAATTAGCGCAAAAGGCACTCTGGCCAGGCTGTTTACAAAAACACCTACCGTCAACCACTGCAGTATTGTAAATCCATTTTCAGCAAATTCCGTACCTAACCAAAGCTCCAATCCATCATATGCAAACGTCATAATTACCAGCATTATTGGAAACATGACAATAAAAATGTATTTTGTTCCACGGTCAAATAAATTTACCGTGGTAGCTTTATCATTTACAAAGGTCGATGAAAACGCAGGGAAGAGAACGCCAACTAGAGCTATGGGAATCATCCATAACTTTGTAACAATTTCATATGGTGTTGTATAGTATGCGACTGCTGCCATAGAAATTATCGCACCAATAAGAAACCGATCCATGTAAACCATAACTGGCCCGACAATATTGCTCACTGTCATCCAACCACCAAAACTTATAAGTGGAGAAATTAAGCGCCTTTTGATCACCATGCCTTTTTGAAGTGCCGGCACTACATGGAAGCATAAACCAAAGTGCACTACTAACGCGACAAGTCGTCCAGCCACTAACGTTGCAACTACAGGATAAAGACTCTCTGAATATTGCAGCGCCACCACTGGACCAATAAAGGTCCACACACCTAGAGGTATGCGAACAGCATTCACCAATCCAAATCTCTGATAGGCCTCAAGCACTCCCCTTAAACCGACAGTTCCAATAACGAATGGAATAGACCATGCCAAAAGGTAGAATACATCTAAAGTTTCTTTCTGCAGTTCAGTTGGCACATTTAGAACGGCATATACTAGCCAATATGATATTCCTGCCACCACAAGACCACCGATGATACCCAACACTCCCATCAACAATAAGGCAGTCCAGATAAGCTCCGGGATTTCTTTTGTGTCACCCACCCCCAGCTTTTCCGCCGTTAATTTGGTCAGCGCTCTACCAAGACCAAAATCAAAGATACTGAAATAACCGATAACCATCCAGGCAATGGTAAGCACACCAAAACGGTCTGTACCTAAATCATTGATCAAAAAAGGAATGGCACCCAGGCCAACTAACAGAGGCAGCCCTTGACCCAGGACATTCCATAGAGTGTTTTTAGCTAAACGGGATCCGCTAACCAGCGTAGAGGGATTCTCTGAATCAGTTTTCATATAAGAATTTGTGGAACAAACTGGTGATTAATCAACCTATTTTCTAAGACTTACAAAAACACCAAATTGAATATGAGTCCCAATGAAGATCCCCAAAGCTATGAATAGACCTTGTATTTTGTGTTTTGTGTTTTGTGTTTTGTGTTTTGTGTTTTGCTTTGAAGTCATCATCCATCAGTCACTCCCATCGCTTCCCGGCTCTTTCCGCTTTTTACCAACATCCAGTTTAGGAGTAGAGTTTAAATGATCATTTTAGTTAGAGTTATGGATTATATCACTAATTGATAGTTGCGCTGGATACTCCATATGCATATACACATGATTTTTACTAACCACTCCCTTCAATATGCGGATATCCTCCGCATAACATCTTTGTATAAGTGCTGACGACATCTCTTTTGTATTTCACCCGTTAATACTGGATATCTATATTTCGTAACCCAGACAATATGCACCTTTAGTTGACTTATTGTATGCCACTTCGCCTTTGCTCTTTCACAATCCATAGCGTAGCATATCTGTGTGGCAGCTAAAGCCCTAACCTTGCACTAAAGTGCATAGTTTTGACTAGTGTACTGAGGCAATAAATACACATGGTTACGATCGACCTAAATATTCTTAAGGTCGTCACTTCTGACCGTTGCTCACGTGTCGGAAGGCGGGCTGAGCGTGATCTGTTCCGCGAAGTTCGCGCTTTGCCTATGTATCTCTACAGTAGAAGATCAAGCCATTTAATGGCCTCCGTATACAACTGCACTATCTAAAAAAGTTTTCAAAAACTCAGAGTGAAGCTTACATAATTCAAATGATGCTATTGGGAATTCCAAAGAAATACAAGGCATACATCATCTGGATGAAATGAAATAAATTTGTCTCAAATATGCTATAAAATTATTCTTATTTTCCTGTTTTATGATACATTCTCACTCCAAATATACGTCTGCAACTTACTTAACACTTAATACCACATGAAAAACAACGACTTGCAAGAACTGAAACCAATTTATATTCATGAGACCAGCTATTCTGCTGAAGATGAAATCAGCTTGGTTGATTTAGCGATGGTGCTGATCCGACGCAAAAAGTTAATTATTGGTATCACAACCTTTTTCATTGCATTAGGTGTGGCAGCAGCATTGTTAATGCCCAAATCATATACCTTTTCAACCTCTATAGAAATTGGTAGCCGAATTGTCAGCGGCACTATAAAGCCTTTTGAGTCACCCGAAACATTGTTGGCAAAAATACAGCATGTTTTCGTCCCCGAGGCACTGAGCACACAACGACAAACTAACCCGGATGATGAAAATAAATACAAAATAAAAGCCAGCATACCTAAAAGCAGTGTACTTATTGTTCTAGAGATAAAAGGGATAAAAGAAAAAAGCAATTTGCTGACTAAGCTCCTACAAAACGTAACTCAACAAGCCATACAGGATCACCAACGGATTTACAGTGCCATCAAACAAAATCTGCTTGCATTGAAGGAACAAGCAAAAACAGAGCTATCTACACTTGACTCTGCAAAGAACAACCATAACGAAGAACGGCGACTCCTGAAAAGTAATATTGAAGTCTACGAAACTGAACTGGCTAATTTACGAAATACACGAGAGATTTTGCCACCAATGAAATCTATTGAGCCGACCGGAACCAGTAGAAAGCTGATGGTTATTATCGCTGCTTTCATGGGAGCTTTTCTTGCAGTATTCTCTGCATTTTTTGCCGAGTTTATAGCTAAGGTAAAAGAGAAAAATCAGTCTGATTGTTGATGAAATATTAATTTACGATATATTGCGAACCTGTAAATTACTTTTCAATTAAGTCTTCTATGCACAATGAAAGAGCTTTTTGCCAGTCAGGTATTTCTATGGTAAAAGTGCTCTCCAATTTAGCCTGCGCTAATTGCGAATTCATTGGTCTTTGCGCTGGTGTTGGATAGTCTGAGGTTAAGATTGGATTTAATTCTTTTAGCTTAATGTTTAAGCTGTTTCTTGACAGTTTAACTATCTCTTCTGTAAAACCACACCAACTAGTTTTTCCGGTTGCAGTCAGGTGATACAGGCCAGATAAAAAAACTCCTTCACATTTTTCCTTAAGAGCCTGTTGCACACACAAAATCGTTGTATCAGCAATTAATCTGGCTGAAGTTGGCGCGCCAATTTGATCCGATACGATGCTTAGCTCTTCTTTTTCTTGAGCAAGTTTCAGCATAGTTAGCATAAAATTATTTGCCCTAGAAGCATAAACCCAAGATGTTCGAAAAATCAGGTAGTCACAACCTGATGACTGAACAGCTATTTCTCCTGCGAGTTTTGTACGTCCATAAGCATTTAATGGGTTAGGCTTATCTGTTTCTACATATGGGCTTGTTTTAGTACCATCGAAAACATAATCTGTTGAGTAATGAACCAACAATGCATTTACTCTGGAGGCTTCTTCTGCAAGCACACCCGGCGATATGCCGTTGATTTTCATTGCAAGTTCTTCTTCTTCTTCAGCTTTATCTACGGCGGTATAGGCAACAGCATTACAGATAACATCAGGGTTTATGTCCCGCACAATCTGGCGAAGACTTTCTGGTTTAGAAAAATCAACTTCGCCTATATCTAAAGCTACAATATCACCTAATGGCTGCAAAGAACGATTGAGTTCCCAGCCGAGTTGACCGACTTTTCCAAATAATAAAATTTTCATTAACAATATTCCAAATATTAGAATTATTACTCGAACACATCAGCGTCTTTAAATGCAGCACCTTGTGCATCTTTTTCTGAAACCTTTGGTTCACCATC
>Ga0316209_1002726_pt1 | contig 13479 bp, 12 predicted proteins | sample 6monopyrite_MG_FD_204945 | JGI IMG/M metagenome (GOLD analysis project Ga0316209, IMG submission 204945) | Microbial mat bacterial communities from mineral coupon in-situ incubated in ocean water Damariscotta River, Maine, United States -... | ecosystem: Environmental > Aquatic > Marine >...
AAAAAATCATTTAATGCTATTGCCGTAACCGAGTCACCAGTGAAGGCACTGGCTCTTACCTCTGATAATTTCAAGAACATGATGAACAGCTCCCAGATGTTTCGTGATTATGTCATCAACATACTCACCGAACGACTTTGCGAAACCATCTATATGGTTCAGGACACCGCGTTCAACCACCTCAACATGCGCCTGGCCTGTATGCTAGGTAGCCTATTCGAACGCAACAAAGGCAAGGCACTTAAAGTCACTCACCAGGAAATTGCTTTTGAACTAGGCACTACACGTGAAGTGATTAGTCGAATTTTAAAAGACTTTGAAAGGCAAAAATGCGTGACGCTATCTCGCGGACAAATAGAGCTGGCTTCTGCTGATGGCTTAAAGTGGTTCTCAGAGAACAATTAACGAACAAGCTATATATTTTAGTTTAAGTGACTTTTATCACATACCTAATTTACCGACTCACTTATATTTCTTCTGCACAAAATTTATTGCGAAATAAAATATAATAATTCCATCGCATTAATAAAATTTGTGATTTAACAGCACAGGGGATGTGCTGTATGTTTTTAAATGACTAAACCATAGAGAGCGCAATTGAAATCAGTACGTGAATACAGATGGCATGGCGTAAATATAAAAATACAATCACGTTCTAGTGCAAAATTTTTATGGCTTAATAGCAAACTCGATATATTAGTAAATTCAGAAAAAGTAAAACACTCTAAATCATTTTCTTTCACACAGTCTTCTATAAAATTCTCAGTCCCTCTTCAAGGACAAAACCTCAAAGGCCAGATCATTTCAAAAGGCTTACCTCTTATTCCTATGCGTTCACAGTCTATTATTATTGATGACAGTATTCTTGAAAAAAGTCACTTTTTTGCTGGCCAACGTATACGCATATCACACTATAATTTTTTATTGATTATAGCGTCCAGCCTAAACCTGTATAAAATTTAAATCGCTCGAAATTTAAGAATCGACTAATTTCAATCCATCTGTATTCGGTGGCGGCGGTGCCTCAGCTTTTTTAATTTCACCTAAGTCACTACCCGGCTCTGCCATATCTAATCCACTTAAATCAAGATCGGGCGCTACAGCCTCTTTTATATCATCCTGCATATCACTACCAACAGGTGCAATATTGACATTTAAATCAGTAATGTCATTTACACTAATACCTAACGGATCTGTTTGAGGCGCTCCTGGTGCATTGCTAGTAGCCACTGTAGACTTTGACTTCACGGGTTCTTCTGTAGCTACTTTTTCTGCTTGCACTGGGGGCGGTGTAACACTTAATGATTTAACTTCACAATCAGCACCGGCATTCGTTAAGGCAGTTTTGTACTTATTCGCTGTTGCCTGATCAATATTCTTCTTTATGACAACTCGCTTACCTGAAAACAGATGCGCTAACTTAGCGGCATCCGCCTTGAACATAGCAGCAACTCTGGCTTTAACCTGTTCAATATCCGCACCCTCTATAATGACTCCAGAAAATGCTACTTCATATAATTCTTCACTCATGAAAATGACCTTTGACAATTCAGTATCTGCCCTACCAACAAGAACAGATAATTCCCACTATACTTTGTATTCGGGGAATACTAAAAAATTGAGATATAACAATTAATAAACTCAATCAAACAACTGATTTATATATTAGTTATAGGATATTTCACCATAAAAATCGCCCCCTTAAGTAGTAGTGAAGACATATATTATGAATAAGCACACAGAATTGTCACGTATTTCGCCACATGGCCGTATGGAGACATTATCGCAAATAGAAGTAAACCAGCTAAAAAAAGACAGTGAATCAGGCAGCACCTACGATATTTACCGTCGCTGCTCGCTAGCTGTACTCAATGTTGGCAGTGAAATCGATGACACAAAACAGGTATTGAAAGAATATTCAGACTTCGATATTCGCGTTATCCAGCAAGAACGTGGCATCAAGCTAGAAGTGGAAAACGCACCCGCCAGCGCCTTTGTCGATGGCTCTATGATCACCGGTATACAGGAACACTTATTTTCAGTATTGCGAGACATTGTGTATGCTAAAAATGAAATTTCCACACACAGTAAATTCAATCTCGGCTCGCAGCATGGTATTACCAATGCCGTTTTTCACATCTTACGCAATGCAAATATACTCAAGCCAAACACCGACCCTAATCTGGTGGTCTGCTGGGGCGGTCATTCAATCAATCGGGTGGAATACGACTACACCAAAGAAGTGGGACATGAGCTCGGCTTGCGCGGATTAGATATTTGCACCGGCTGTGGACCGGGTGCAATGAAGGGCCCTATGAAGGGCGCGACCATCAGCCACAATAAACAGCGCATTAAAAATGGCCGATATATTGGTATGACAGAGCCGGGAATTATTGCTGCAGAATCACCTAACCCCATTGTTAATGAACTGGTTATTATGCCTGATATCGAAAAACGCCTGGAGGGCTTTGTTCGAACAGGTCATGGAATAATTGTTTTCCCTGGCGGTGCAGGCACTGCAGAAGAAATCCTCTACATTCTGGGGGTTTTACTCAACCCAGCAAATAAAGAACTTCCCTTCCCATTAATTTTAACAGGCCCTAAAAGCTCGGCTGAATACTTTAAACAAATTCATCATTTCATTGAAATGACCTTAGGTTTTGAAGCTCAACAACGTTATAAAATTATTATTGATGACCCCGCATTGGTTGCGCGCGAAATGAAAAGCGGCATGGAATCTGTGAAAGAATTTCGTCGTGCCAATAGCGATGCTTATTATTACAACTGGATCTTAGAAGTCGATAATGATTTTCAAAACCCTTTCATACCTAATCATGAAAACATGTCGAAACTGGAAATTAATAGTAATATGGACAGCCATCATCTGGCTGCAAATTTACGTCGAGCCTTTTCTGGTATTGTTGCCGGTAATGTAAAAGAAGAAGGTATACAGGCAATTGAAGAAAATGGTTTGTTTGAAATTCGTGGTGAAAATAAAATCATGAAGCCCTTAGATGATTTACTCGAATCATTTGTGCAACAACATAGAATGAAATTACCCGGCAGTAAATATACGCCTTGTTATAAAATTGTAACTTAGATAATTAAATATGATTTTTTTTAAATAACTCCATACCATTATCCTAAAATATGAAGTGAGGTATTAGATGCTCTCTCTTTCGCAAACACCATTAATTCTGACATTAGACAATGCCGGAAAACCCATTAACTGGATTAACTGGCAAGAAGCCGTTACGCTATATGTTCGCCAGCAAGTTGCCTGGACAGGTAGCGAAACCACCTTTAGGTTTTATGGTGGCACATGCCAAAAAACAGGCTTCCGATCTTTTCTTGATGTTTGCTCCATCATTGCTATCCGCGGAGCAAAAGCCAGACACAATTTTAAAATGATTCCTTTATTAACTAACCGCGCACTCTTCGAGAGAGACAGACAAACCTGCCTGTATTGCGGCAATCATTTTAGTACAAGTTTACTTACACGGGATCACGTAATGCCTCGATCCCAGGGCGGCCAAGATATCTGGAACAATGTAGTTACTGCCTGCAAGGCCTGTAATGTTAAAAAATCATGCTACACACCACATCAAGCACATATGCCATTACTAGCACTGCCTTATATACCCAACAAAGCTGAAGCGATGATTTTAGAAAACCGAAAAATATTAGCTGACCAGATGGATTTTCTGAGAAAGCACGTACCTAGAGAAAGACGCGATTCATTTAATTAAATTTATTTATCGATTATTTACTTTATATCTTAAAGGCAAACAATAATTAGATTATTTCTGTAACGTTGATTGAAGATCTGGATATTTGAATTTAGTTGAAAAATTATCTAATAATTTTTTATTTGAAATACGTTTTGATTCCGCCAAATAAGACAACATACCCGCCGATAATTCTTTCTTTGCCTGTTGTAAGCTAATTTCTTTAGGCCTGTCTATCCCAAGAAAGTCCGCCACCCGAACAAAGTAATCATTCATTGTAGATGGATTGCCATCACAACAATTATAAACACCCGGCTTAATTTTCTGAGTTAATGCTTCAACACAAAATTCAGATAGATCTTCTGCATGAATACGATTGGTATAGCCAGAATCAACAGCACTCACAATAGGCTCACCTGAAGTTATTCGCTTCTCCGGCAACTTATCTATAGCGTAAATTCCTGGCACACGAAATATAATACACTCAATATTTTTTGACTGACAAAATTGCTGTAACTGCTTCTCCGCACTCAATCTTCGATGCGCTCTATCAGCCTGAGGGTTGACTGCTCGCGATTCATCTATCCATTCTCCCTGACAATCACCATATATGCCGGTTGTACTAATCAGAACAATCTTATCCGGGGGACTTTTCAAATATTCTAAAGTCGATATGAAGTGTGTCATGCGAGTATCACTAATACCATGACGTGGTGGCGGTGCAAAATAGGCAATTACATTTTTATCTTGAACATGCCATTCATTCGAAAAATCACTGTTATCTAGTTCTAATAAATTAGCTCTTAAGTCCAGCGCTTCACATGCTTCTTTAGAACCCGCGCTATGTACATAACATTCTACCGATGCACCTAGTGACAATAATTTACTGGCGACTTTTTTACCTATGTAGCCACAGCCCACAATACTGATATTTACTTTATGCATATCGTCTTTCATTTTTAATCAACAAATTGAAAATAACACTATCAAGCTAAAATTTATATACGCCATACGCAACAAGCCCCGGCATAACCGGGGCTTGTTGCGTAAACAGTTAAAGCTAATTATGCTTAAAACTTATCATCACAGTGATTTACGCGTGCATCATAATAGCGTTCACATGTATAAGCATCACCACCACGTGCATAACACTGACCACGTTGCTTATACGCGTATTCACGACAATGAGACCAGGTATTACTTAGCTGCAACATTTTCTGGCTGTGTTGCTTCATCTTATTTTTCTTAGCTTCCCAGGGGTTATTCGTTAACTTTTGAAACGAACCTGACGCCTGACCAGTGAATTTGCTATCAAATTCAGCGTTCATTTTATTCTGTTCCCAGTCCGTTAACTCATGCTGGCCCTGGCTTTTTCCCTTAAACGTACCATTAGCTGCTTGCGCAGTACTAAACGAAAAAATAACGGCTAATGAGAGTGCTAATACACCTGAAATATGGCTTAATTTCATTACAAGTCCTATCTAAAAATGTTAGTAAAGTTCACATTTCCACATTAAACTATCTTGCTTCAGTCTTTACTAAAAGCGCATGTACTAGGCTGGGAAATGTACTACATCAGGAGAACCCTGATCAGCTTTAATCATTTATCACTAACTCTATAGAGGCACAGAGCTTCATGAAAACTAGGGACCACAAATGTTACACCGGCCTAGAATGGGACGGACTTTAGCATTAAATAATATTAGCTTCAACTAATTTATATAGATGTAACTGATTTATATAGAATTTAACCTATTTGGGTGAGCACTATTGCGGTGTAATATCTAAAAATGAGCCCAATAATTGATAATGATGGTGCTCTTTATCGCCTTCTGTACTATCAGGCTGCTGAATCGCCAATAAATACCCAATCCCATATTCTTTTGCCGCATCCAGCACCGAAAAATTGTCATCTATGAATAATGTAGCGGGCTTATCTACAGGCTCAATTTGTTCTAGTGCCCGCCAAAACGCCTGATCCTCTTTAGGGTGATGTAGTTCATGGGATGTAATAATACGGTGAAAGAAACGCCCTAAGTTAGTTTTCTTCATTTTCACTTCAATGCTAACAGGATGCGCATTAGTTACGAGCACTACGCGTTTACCATGCATATGCATGCTTTCAAGAAATTCTTCTACAAAAGGTCGAATAGCAACTTTATGCGAAAGCTTCTGTTTTAACTCGCCAATGTCCAGCCCAAGCTCCCGCGTCCAGTAATCCACGCAGTACCAGTTTAAGCTGCCATGAACTTCACTATATTTTTTCCCTAAGACTTTATGCGACTCTTCTAGCGCCAAATCGTGCTTTTCTGCATAGCACTTAGGAACGTATTCCAGCCAAAAATGGTTATCGAAGTGCAGATCGAGTAAGGTGCCATCTAAATCGAGGAACACACAGTTAATTTTTGACCAGTCGATCATAAGCATCCCGATTTAAGCCTTTTACAATATTGTTAGAATGATAATCATGAAGAATAAACCAAAAATTCTCAAGCAAACATTGCATAGCCAAAGCCGCTTATTTGCTATTGAAACAGTCGACCTTGAGTTTAACAATGGTCAACAACGTCAATATGAACGCATCATCGCACCTGGCGCAGGCGCTGTACTTATTATTCCTGTATTGGATAATGAGCATGTGATGATGATTCGCGAGTATTCCGTTGGCACCGAGTGCTATGAACTTGTTTTCCCAAAAGGCAAAATTGACCCGGGTGAAAATGTCCTCGAAGCCGCTAATCGAGAGTGCATGGAAGAAATTGGCTACCGTGCCAAACAACTCACACCTTTTGGCAAAATGACCATCGCCCCCGGCTACCTAGGCTTTATGACTCACATTGTCCTCGCCGAACAATTAGCAGAAGAAAAGCAAGAAGGCGATGAACCAGAGGAACTGGAACAGCTGGTTTGCAATATACACAACATTGAACACTTAATTCAACATGAGAATCTAACCGAGGCACGGAGCATTGCCGCCCTGTATCAGGTGAGAGACTTATTATTACATCGACAGACGAACAGCTAAGCATATGCAGCCTCTTCACGAATTAGACCTTGAAAACCTCTGCTATAAAATCGTTCATATTGCACGCCTGGCCGGTGAGAAAATCCTCGAAATATATAATTCTGAATACACCATTGAACATAAAAAAGACAATACCCCACTAACCACCGCCGATCTTGCCGCCGATAAAATTATTTGCGATGCCTTAAAAGAGCTGACACCCGACATCCCCATTTTAAGCGAAGAATCCGCACATATACCCTTTGCAACACGCAAACAGTGGCCTCGTTATTGGTTAATAGACCCTCTGGATGGCACGCGCGAATTCATCAAACGTAATGGTGAATTCACCGTCAACATTGCGCTTATAGATAATCATCAAAGCATTCTAGGCGTTATAAATGCACCCGTACTAAACACCGATTATTACGCATGGAAAGGTGGAAAATCCTATAAAAAAACACCATCCACTAAAGCGCAAATAATTAATGTCAGGCCTGCGGATAATCACAATTTAGTGATTGCGGGGAGCCGTTCTCATGCATCAGACAAGCTAAGGGCATACCTAACTAAATTAGGCGATGTAGAATTACTTAGCGTGGGGAGCTCATTAAAATCATGCATGGTGGCTGAGGGTTCTGTTGATTTATACCCGAGACTCGGCCTAACTTCCGAGTGGGATACTGCCGCGGCGCACTGCATAGTTGAAGAGGCCGGTGGTTATATTATGCAAACTGATGGATCGGCTTTGCTATACAACACTAAGGATAGCCTGCTCAATCCTGAATTTTTTGTATTTGGTGACAAACAGATTCAGTGGAAATCATTTTTATAAATACACCAGTCAGTTAGTCCCACCCTATGGCCGGCAGTCATTCTGCTGAACATACTAGGGTTAATTAAACTGTGTTATATGATAAATTCTCCTCCTATGAAAACTAGCATCGCCATACAATCCGGTCGCCCATCTAGCGAAATATCCATTAGCCCAGAAGCACAGCAAGATGTGCGACAGGCTTTTCTCGTTAATATGCGCCAGCGCTTTAAAACAGAAATAAACCGCCTGACCAAAGGCGATATGCTTAACATGCTTAAAGCCAAAACAAGTACACCTGTAGACGCAGAAAACCTTAGCTTTTTAATGACCTATGTTTATGCATGGAAATGGCTACAACAAAATGTACATGCAGACTTTCAAGCCGAAGTATTAGCTGCATTTGCTAAAGGCCCACAAGCATTTCTAATGAACATTATGCTGCAAAGCAGCAGCACTGCAGAGTTTATTCAACACTACATACAGCACTGGCAATCTTACTCCGGCGAACCACAACTGCAGCAACACCAACTCGCACAACTTTCACAGCAGCATGAAAATATAGAGTCACTGATTAAACACATTGATTCTCTATGGAACTCTTTACATTTATTCAGCAAGAGTTTCGCCATTGGTTATAAAGATTTAGCTAAACAGGAAAAAGACCGTTACGCCGATATGCTGGCGGAAGAAGATAAAGAACGTTTAGCATTGGTCGATAAATTACCCGCCCCGGAACACCTAAACTTTTTTACTAAGCTAGGCATTATTCCAGCGATGGGTTGCCCGCAAACGTGTCGACATTGTATGTTTATTTTCCGCCCGCTGATGAAAAACACAGATGACCCTGACACGCTTTACCAAATGGTCAACAAACTAACCACATCATTATTATTTACCGGTGGCGACCTAACTAAACATTTAGATCATTTTTACAATGCTATTTCTAGTATGCAGCATATCACCACGTTCGCTATTTTATTAAATGGTGATTTTGCTGACAGCCGTGAACTGACACACACCATTATGGATAATATGGCAAAGGCAATTCGTCGTCGCCCCATTAGCTGGCCTAAAGCCAAAGTTATGTTGCAGATTAGTTTCGACGAGTTTCACCAGGAAGTAGTTGTCAATAAAAAAGGTGAATTAAAAGAACGGATCCCCGTTACAAAAATTGCTAACATTGTGGAAACTGCACCAAAATTTTCAGATGAGATTCAACTCTGCCTGTTGCATAAACAAGGGCATTTAAATTTCTCTACGGCGCTTTTTCAAAAAGGTGTGTTTGCACGCCTGGCCAAAGAACTTGGCCGCCGTGGACATCCGATTGAAGTTTTATCCACCGGTACTTCCTCTCGCTTAAAACGTAACCCACAAAACCCTGAACAACCTGCGCAGCTAATCAAAGATGCCACGTTTGTATTAAGTAAATATCCACACGTACACATGCTACTCACCAGCACCACTATAGATGCCTATGGTCGCGCCAATATGATGGAGCTACACGAAGCAGTTAACGAGCGTGATTTATTAAAACAAATGCTAGACGGCAAAGGCACCGGCGGTGAAACCTTTGATAAAGACTTAATGTTCTGGCACAACGGCTGGGCGACATTATTTTCTGCGGTACATATGTGTTTGGGGAATGTATTTGAAGAAGGCATGGACACCATTAGAAAACGCCAGGCCGTAGACCCTTTAAGTAATGCGCTAAATTCTTTTGATTTGCGTTTGCTAGAGTATTACCGTGAAATTCGCAATGACCTGGAGAGTATTATTGAGAAATCCACAAGCCCGCATCATTTATTTCATACCATTACAGAAGAAGGCGCAATGCGTTTACATATGACAAAACGTTTAATTGCCGCCGATTCTTAATTCAATTATAGCGCACATAAAAAAGCCCCGGATTAGCGGGGCTTTTAGCATACAAAATATTACTTTCTATGTATTAACTGCTTGGTGCATCCTCGCGCTTTAATTCGGTTGCGATAAGATCACCATTGCCATCGGTATAATATTCGACTTCTACATATTCACCCTGGCTAACATTTAACAAGCTAAAGTAATGCAGTGGCTCTACATTTTCATCTTGTTCATCTATCATTCTCGTTTCATTATTCACAATAAAGGTTCTTGATGTATTTTCATCCAGCCTAACCGTCAATCCAGACCCACTAATAGCCGACACCATACCTTCAAATTCATCTTCAGATTCATTACCCTCTTCAATTTCTTCAACAATAAAATTACCGTTTCTGTCTATATAGCCTTCAACAGTAATCATTGCACCTTCAACTAAAGAAGCCACATCAAAATCATCATCAATATCTAGTGATGTAAACAATACCCGCGTACCATTAAAATTAAATCCTGTTTCATCAATGCCAGAAACCATACCTTGCATTTTAATCTCATCACCCTCGTCGCCATCAAAATCTGAATCGTCATCTTCAATTTCAACTTTTGTGGCCACAAGTGTAAATCCGCTGCCTAAATCACCACTTAAAGCAGATTCTGTTTTCACTTCTACAAATAAATCATCCGCAATATTCGCAGGTCTTTCAGATGCCGCAGAATAATCTACTTTTAAATCACCAATATAAAATGTTTCTTCGACTGTATTCAACGCTTTAATTACGCCTTTTACCTCAATATCTTCAGGCGCATTTTTAGTCTCTACACGTGTGGCTAAAATATTACCCGCACCATCTGGAAAACCGCTCACTTCCACAATATCAAGCACACTAAGGTCATTAATTGACGCCAAAGAATGACTCTCAAATACGGTATCTAGCGTCACTCGAACCGTTTGCCCCATAATATTAAGGCTACCCGTTCCATCGCTTAACAAACTCGATGTATCAAGCACATAACCTTCAAGTTCATCTTTGCTCGTAACCGTCGTTGCCACCCCTGTTACACCATCCACATTAATGCTGCCAACCAATGTAATCACATCACCTATACCCAGAGATGTTTCAATACTCGATACACCATCTATTTCGATATCAGCGCCGTCTGTTTCATACTTAACACCATTTACATAAATACTGCCGAAGCCTGTAATAACACCCACCGATGAACTACTGTCAGCCGTATCACTACCGCTACCACTACAAGCCGTTATGGCTAATATCGATGCTGCTAATACTGTTTTACTAAATATATTGTCTATTTTCATCTTCATCCCCTTGATTCACTATTCGCGCATAGCCATTTCTCGGCACAGCCTGTTTCTTAATACCTATATGGGAATATATTCCCAATTTTATAGAAAGACAAGTTATTTCAGTCCCAACACATCACATGTGTGACTGAATCGACATAAAGTCAGCGAAGGAGCGCAGGGAGTGAACCGCAGCTATAAGGCAACAGCGACAACAGGCCTACAGATGCATGCGTATTATTTAAAAACGATATGAAAAACCAGGGAATACAGTAAAAGCGATGATCTAGCCTGGAATTGGACCAGGGACACGCGGATATATAATCTCCGTAACCAAAGGCAATAAAACACCTAAAAACAATAAGATATCAAACAACCCTCTTTTTAAAAGCGCATTTAAAGCCCAGTAGACTACCAATTGAGACTGATTTGGTATTTACTTACTACCGATTACCTACCAATTCATACCAGATTGGTAGTAACCACCGCGAACAAGTGTTAGCATATTCTACCAATTAAGCTCATATTGGTATAAAAATGAAAGTCCCACTTTCTCCACCAGATTTAGGCACCTTAATTACTAATGCCAGCAAGGAACCTAATAAGCTTGTAGAAATCATATCTCTAGGAATCAAGCCTGACCCAAAAGGGAAATACCATCATTGGGACAAACTAAGATACTTAGCATTACCACCAGGGCTATCAAACCATGAAGATTGGTGGCTCGCAGTAAAGTTCGCTCGTAAAGCGCTTTATAAAACCATTCCTCACTCTGATAAATATGGCAACCCTTTTGTTTATGGCGAGCCTGATATCGTACGGCGCCTATTGCACGAGATTGATATACATGGCGGCGGAGAATTAAAAACAACTGAACAAGTTGCAAACCCGAGCACACGCGATACTTATCTTATTAATTCATTAATTGAAGAATCAATTACATCTAGCCAGCTTGAAGGTGCCGCTACAACTAGAAAAGTAGCTAAAGAAATGATCAGGCAAAAACGCAAGCCTCGTGATAAATCAGAGACAATGATTCTAAATAATTATCATGCAATGGAATATATTAAGGAAATTTCAAACGAAGACCTAACACCTGAATTAATATATGAGCTGCATAGCATTGTAAGTAAAGGCACGTTAGACAACCCCGACGCAGTTGGAAAATTACGCGTGGGAGATGAAATTTATATTGGAGATGATAGAGACGCAACTATAATACATGTCCCTCCAAAATCAAACGAACTACAAAGCCGAATTGAAAATATTTGTAACTTTGCAAATGTGGTCAATTCATCATCATTTATACACCCTGTCATTAGAGCCATAATTTTACATTTTCTACTTGCTTACGATCATCCATTCGAAGATGGAAATGGGAGAACTGCTAGAGCGTTATTTTATTGGTCTATGCTAAAACAAGGATATTGGACGATGGAGTTTATCTCTATATCTAGAATACTAAAGTTAGCACCTGCTCAATATACAAAAGCATATCTTCACACAGAAACGGATGATAATGATGTTACATATTTTATTATTCATCAGCTAGAAGTAATAAATAAGGCAATAACTGACTTACTAGAATATTTAGAAAAGAAATCTAGTGAAATTAAAACTGTTGAACAGTTGATAAAAAAATCACCCGATTTACAAAATTTACTTAACTATCGACAAGTCGCACTTATAAACAGAGCGCTAAAATCACCAGATGCTGTATTTTATGTAGAAAGTCATAGAGGCGCACATAATGTAACGTATGATACAGCAAGAACAGACTTGCTAAAGTTAGTTAATATGGGGCTTCTAGATAAGACAAAAGTTGGTAAAGCTTTTTCATTTTCAGCCACTACTGGCCTCTATAAAAAACTTGGTGATATGAAATAAACATTAGAGCATTTCGCATTAAGTCAATTTAGCTTTGCCGAAAGATACACTGCAAAAACACCAACCAATTGGGAAACTTATAATCTGGCAGTTAACTGCCATTCAAGACCACATCCTACTTCCAAATATACGATTATATTATGCAGACAAGTGAGCCATTAGTGTGCTTTTAGAGGCATGGGAAAATATAGCGAATTATATAACTTATTGAAAACAGGAAGAAAAAGTGGTGGCCGAACCTGGAATTGAACCAGGGACACGCGGATTTTCAATCCGCTGCTCTACCGACTGAGCTATTCGGCCATTTAGGTACTTTTTGATGCGAATTCAGAAGCACTGAATTGCAAAGAGCGCGTATTAAAACGGTTCAGGGCAAATGAGTCAAGTTTTATTGCGCGTTTGTGGTGATTTTCTATCTAAAAAGGCCTGTAAGCCGATGATTTTTATCATCCTCACATTCATTTGCACAAATAACAGACAATAAAAAGCCCGAACAGGTCGGGCTCTTTTTTCGATTTTGAGCTTACCGCCTAGCTTGATGGCGGTACAAAATCACCCGGAGCGGCACTGCCTTCTTCACTGAAGAAAAATTTATCCATTTGCTCTTCCAGGAAAGTACGCGCTTTAGGCTCGATGGGTGTTAAGCGGTATTCATTAATTAGCATCGTTTGATGCTTCAACCACTCAGCCCAGGCTTCTTTAGACACACCATTATAAATACGCACGCCCAGATCACCTGGATAAGGCGGGCGATCAAGACCTTCCGCTTCGCGGCCTAATTTGACACATTGCACCATACGGCTCATGGTTATTCCTCGTTTAAACGGTTTAATAAGTGGCTGACCGGTGTCGCCAAACCCAAACTCAATGTTTGTGT
>Ga0316209_1002727_pt1 | contig 13477 bp, 12 predicted proteins | sample 6monopyrite_MG_FD_204945 | JGI IMG/M metagenome (GOLD analysis project Ga0316209, IMG submission 204945) | Microbial mat bacterial communities from mineral coupon in-situ incubated in ocean water Damariscotta River, Maine, United States -... | ecosystem: Environmental > Aquatic > Marine >...
TTGAGATACGTGGTTTAATTTTTAGAGTAAGTCCTATATCTTCACGTTTGAAACTATTTTTTGTTTGTGAAGTGCTGTCTGAGCCAGTTACCGCGCTAGTTAGAATTGATTGAGTTCGTCCTACATAGATTTCTGACTCTTTATTATCGATACAGAGAATTGATGGTTCACTTATTATATCAGCTGCACCTTGGCTTTTAAGAAAATCAACTCCTGCACCAAGAGCTAGACCTTCAGTTAAATCTCCTATTCTAATAGCGCTTGATAGTGCTTGAGAGATTGCAATAGTAGGACCTCCTGTATTAAGCCCTAGTGTGAATAGACCATTTGAGTTTGCTATTCCACCCTCTACTCCATATTTAGCCCCAATGGTAGCTGATTTATTTTCACTAATCTCTATTATTCTAGCTTTAACAAATACTTGTTGTTTCTCTTTATCTATCTGTTTAATTAAATCTTTAATACTTTCAAGTTCTGAAGATGCTCCTATCATGATTAGTGCGTTATTATCTTCATCTGCTGTAACTGTTGGTTTATCGCTAGGTTTTGCATACTTCTTTCGTGAGGCTACTCCATTTATTATACCTACCACTTTTTTAGCTTCTGAATGTTTTAGTGCAATAACCTCAATTACCTGTTCGAACTCTTCATTCTTCTCTACATCCATTTTTAATACAAGCTCTTCAATCTTTTTTATGTTTTTTTGAAGTCCTACTACAATTAAGGTATTTGTATTTTGATTTGGTATTACTTCTACTTTTTCATTTGTAATCTTTTCATTAAATATTTTCCTAACAATTCTATTTAAATCATTTACGATTGTATTTACATCAACATGCTTCATATGTATAAATTTTACATCATATGTTAAGTTCTCTTGGATTATATCTATCGCTTTTTTAAGTGTTTTTATATTTGATGGAAAGTCTGTGATTAAAAACGAGTTATTCTCTTTTATTGTAATTAGTTTAGCTGATTTTGAAATTAGGTGACGTATTTTAGATGCTACAATATCCACATTTTCTTTATCGATAGTAATAGTCTGAGTAATCATCTGTTGGTTATGCAGATAACCTTTCTGTTTTGGTGAGTAGATTGGAAGGTTACTTTTAGATGCCTCACTAGTTCTTACTAGTTCAAAGAAGTTTCCTTTATCTATTAAGGTATATCCTTTTTGTTCTAGTACTGTAAGTAAAATATCGAACACATCATCTTTATAGACTGGTGTAGTAGAAAGAAACTCCACTTTACCTCGTATTATTTGGTGGAAGAGAATATTTTTATTTAGGATATTAGATACTAGTTCAATAAAATCTTGCACCTCTAGGTCATTAAAGTTTATATTTACAATCTCTTGTTCATCTACTACATATATTTTCTCTTTTGCATCTATTGTGCTTGTAAGTAATAGTGCTGTTAGTAGTAAGGTGGTGACTGTTTTAATATATCTCATATTCTAAATCCTTGATTTGATTATCTCTTTTTACGGTGATTTTTAGTGATGTCATTGTTTTTACATCTTTATAGATTTTAAATGCACTTGCGTAGCTTTTCATAGGTTTATTATTTACAGACATTATGATGTCATCTTTTCTTAGACCTAGTTTATCAAAGATAGTCCCTTGTTTAATTGAAGTCACTTTAAAGCCATCTATTTTACCGTTTTGTTTTACCTCTTTAATGCTAATACTCTTCCAAATAGATTTAAAATCTTTTGTATATTTATGCACTTCACTTTTTGAGACTGCTCTTATTACATCATCACTATATTTTGGACTCTTTGGTCTTGCTATTGGTTCAGTAAGAAGTGCTGATGACTTTTTCTTTTCAAACTCTAGTTTATATTTTTTACCATTTCGCTCAAAGGTCGCTTTTTCATTAGTTAGCTCTTTTAGAGTGTAGCCATTATATTCGCTTAACATTTTAATGAATACACTTCTTTTACCTTTTGTATTATCTAGTGCCACTATGAATCCACCATCAGAACCAGTTTTACTAGTTTTATAGATAGCTTTTAGCTCTAGTGAACTTAAGTTATATACAGGTTCATTAACTTTTGCTATATCTTCACTCTTTACAACTACATCAACAATACCAAAAGGTTTTGAGAAGCGGTAACTCTTATATGGCATTGTGTATGAGTTATCTATCTCTTGGCTTACACCTTTTTTATTTAGAAAATATATAGAGCCTAAGCTTAATGCTTTTGCAATGGCTGCTAAGATGAGAAGTGTTACTACTGTTTTGCTATAACGGCTAATATCTAAGTTCATATATTAACACTCCTTTCTCATCTGGTTTAAACTTTCTAAGAAGTGTTGCGTACTTTGTTTTCTCTTTTTTTGCCACTTTTAGTTCAATATGAAGTAGTTTAGAAAACGGATTTATATAACCATCTATTTTACCAATATCACCTTTGCCATCAATTGTTATATTCATAGGATTATAGATTGCGTATGTTACATCTAGGTACTCTATTTTTTTAGGAAGTATTTCAGCTAGTGCGCTATTTAGGTACGCATTTTTAAAGCTTAGTGAGTTATATAATAGTAGAGTTGAGAGATTTATATTCTCTATATCTCCACCATAAACTCCCCTGTAGTAGAGTTTAGAGTCATTACTAGATAGTCTAAAACCTTTATCTTTTAGTTTCTCATCACTAAAGACGATTTCCTTATTTTTAAGAAACTCCTCTAGTGTGTAGTAGAGTTCTATTTTTGGAAAGAAGTATAGTAGCATCATTATAAATGCAAAAGTGTAAGCTAGTATTACTCCTAATTTTTTCATAGAAGAACCTCTGCTTTTACTGTTATATTATTTTCACTTACTCTCTCAAACATGAAGCTATCTATTTTTAGTGTGCTATTAAATATTTTACTACTTAATGTATCGAACGCTTTTTTATCAATATTTTCTAGTGTTATACTCATTCTTGAATTTGAGACCTCTTTTTGAGAGTTATATTTTTTTAGTTGTGGGTGATTTAGTATTGAGTTTAGTGCTGTCTTATTTCTATTTTCACTCTTAAAAGCACGTTTTAGTGAAGCTATCTCTTTAGCCTCTTTTAGGCTATTTTTATTATTTATCTCTACTGTCTGTAATTTAGTTTGCATTGAGCTATTTTTATATACCAGTAGAAGTAGTAAAAATAGTAAAAGTGCAATGATGTATAGAGGATTTATTTTATTCATATAGTTATCTTTGCGCTTAGTGTATTATCTTTTACTTTCATCGATTTTATACTTACCTCTTTTTGCCAATACTTTTTTATCTCTTCAGCTCTTTTTGGTTCTGCTAGATTTACTTCTACATTAAATTTAGAATTTTTAAGCTCTAAGCTTAGCAGGTATTCACCTTTTTCTAGTGGTGCGTTTAGTATAAACTCTGTTTTAGCTCTTAACTCTTCTTGACTTGATGCAATTTTTTTAAGCCCTTTTTTCATTGAGTTTAGTTCGAAAGAGGTTTTTGGTAATTTATATGTTTGTGCTATTTTCGCTCTTTGTGTATATAGCTCTTTTAGGGAATTTTTATTTATCATATATTCAGTTAGGAATAGTCCTATAAAAGCAATCAGTGTAACTGCTATTACATTTATACTCTTTTCTGAGATTGGCAGATTTGTGTAGCGGTTTATATTAATTGTTTGTATTGATCTTTTATTTAGTTTAAATATTTCGTTAATATCTTTTGTCTCACTTGTTAGTGAGAGTGGCATTGTGATTAGGATATTTTCATGTTTTACAAGAGCGCTATTTTCATCTATTTTTATTGCAGCATTTACGCTATCTAGTTCACTTTGTGCAAAGTAGATTGAGTGGATTGTAGAATCATTGATTTTTAGGTTATCTAACTTTTTTGAGATGATTGTATCATCATATGCGTACACTAGCCAATTATCAGACTTTCCAAAGTCACTCACTTTTTTATAGGCTTTGTAGCTGTAGTTCCCCTTATTTAAAATCCCATCGAATAGGCTTGGTAGAAGACTTTTAGCTTGAAACTCATATTTTACTGGTAGTTTTACATCTTGCACCCAATAGAATGCAGGAGAAAATACTATATCTACTCTCTCATTCTTACCTAATGCTATGCTCTTTGTCTTCTTATCTACGTATATCGTCTTATACTCTGCTTGGCGTTTTAATCTCTCTCTTATCTCTTCTATTCTCTCTTGGATATTTAATTTATATTTGAAGTTCAATATGGGCCTCTTTTTAAAAAGATGATTATATCTAATTTAAAATAAAGAAGTTTCAATTATAATACGTTTTAATAAAAGTCAGGGTTTTATACAATGTTGAAAATTTTACTACATCTGTTCATATTAAATTCGTTAGTCTTTGCCATAGTTGATATTAATTTGGCCTACCCAAAAGATTCTAAAAGCATTACTGCTAAAGATATCATCAATCAAGTCTATTTTGTTAATCATCATTATGCTGTAAAAGATTTTGCCTTAGAAAAAATAGGAAATGATGTAACGCTGATAGTACGAAAAGTAAAGGGCAAACGTCCAGTAGTAAATAAAGTAATTGCTTATATAGACAATGAGTGTAAAGACGAAAAGCTATCTTCTAAAGATTTATATGTATTTACCTCAGGAAAACTAAAAGGGGTAAGTACTCTAATTACAGAGTATAAAGATAAAAATATTTCAGAAGAGTACATGGTATGGTTACCAGCACTTAGACGAATTAAAAAGTTTGCAGAGCCTAGACATGACGATGTTCTTGGAGAGATCGACTTTGCCTTAATTAGCGATGTTAAAATGAGAAAACCAGATGATGAAATACATGAACTAATGGCAACTAAAAAGTTTAATCAAGAGCTTCATACAATGAAGATACAAAAAGAGTACTTAACAAAAGATACAAAAAAAATTCCTAACTCAACAAAAGCTTTTGTTGATAGAGATGTTTATATCGTAAAAAGTACCGTTAAAGATGATGAATATTCATGGTACAACTATAGAGTAAGTTACATAGATACAAAAACATTTGTAGACTATAGAACAGAGTACTATAAAAAAGGTGAAAAAATAAAAATCATCGATAGAGTCTGGGCAGCACTTCCAAACGTAAGTGACTTAAGAGCGCAACGTTGGGTAACGTGGTTTTCAAAAGATCTTATAACTAAAAATGAGCAATTAACATATACACCTGAATGTGTTGTTAAGTTTAATCAAAATTATCCAGAAAAATTGTGGAGTATGAAAAGTTTAAAGAAGTTTAAGAAGGAGTAAACGTTAGAGGAAAATTCCTCCAACAGTTTACTTAGTAACTTTTTTGTATACGCCTTTAGCAGCTCCAGCCATTACAACTAATGGAGTAGTAGTAACCGCAGCACCAGCACCAGCAATTTCGCCCATGTAACCAGCTAAATCGCTAATAAGATTATTCATACGACCCTCACCACCAAAACCTTCTACAATCTCTTTAGCTCTAACTGAACCTTTTGCACGTGCCACATCAAGTTGTTGAGATAACGTTGTAAGTGCTTTAATTATCTGCTCAGACGTTGCATCAAATTGATCTCTTTGAATGTTATCAATTTCTAATGCTTTTTGCACTAAATACGCTCTTTCTGTCTCATCTGCTTTAAGTTTTAAAGATTCAATTGTATTCTTAACCTGTTTTACAGGAGCTGACTTTTTTGGAGTCGCTTTCTTTGCAACAGTTTTTGAAGCTTCTACTTTAGTCTCAGTTTTTATAACTTCTTTAGCAGGAGCAACTTTTGGTGCTTCCTCTTTTTTAACTGTTTGAGCTTTTACTGGCTCTTTTTTTTGCTCCTCTTTTTTAGGAGTAACTGTCTTAGGAGCAGCTGTTTTTGCTACTTCAACTTTTGGAGCTGGCTTTTTTGTTTCAACTGTTTTAGTTTCTGTTTTCTTAGCCGTAACTGTTTCTTTAACAGTCTCTTTAGGAGTTGTTTGTTTAACTTCTGCCATGATTTATATTCCTTAAAATAATTTATAAATTAAAATAGTTTGACTCCTTCATTTTAAAACAATTAACTTTAATTATAACTTTAATTGTGTATTATGTTGAAAATTTAGGTAATACAAGCATATATTATGATTGAAAAGATAAAATTAAAATTTAAAAATATTTTTAATACTAAACATATAAACCTACCTACTACCCTCAAACCTTCTCTTAAAGAACGCGCTGTATACAAAAGTTTAATGGACTATATTTGGAGTGGTAAAGAGGCATTTTACGTTCCTACAACAATTGAAACATCAACAAAAAAAAGTGTCTTTGAAGAGTATTTAGAACATGTAAAGCGGAGTAACCTATCAAAAAAAGAGCTGATGGGTGATGATAAAAATATTGAAGAGACAACAGAAAACTCTCTGCTTCAACAAAATAAGATATTAGGTTTTTCAATTGCGTTTTTAGTTGTACTACTTGTAATTAAGCTTCTTTATATTTTAACTGAAACAATTTATAATTCTATCGTGTTAGATGGAATTGTCTCATCGGATTTAACAGTAGAACAACTCAGTAATATTGAAAGATTAGGGCATATTGTCTCATCAGTTGGTTTCATAATACTAATTTTACCACTGCTGTATAAATTATCATATTACTTTACACTCAAAGATATAAAGGGTGGAATGTTACGTCTAATTTTTATGATAACTCTTGCATTTTTTCTATTTTTAATTACATTTAGAGTTTTCGAAGTCATTATGGATACACTAGTTGAACGTGCCTCAGATCAAAGATATAATGCCTATTATGTCACAATGTTAAAGCAAGGAATCTTAAATGATGTTATAAGTTATTCAACCTTAATAGACCCTAAAAACGACACAGATGAGAAACCAATAAATCAAAAATTTAGTATTGAGGATAAAGTAATTTTGCTAAATTTATATCTACTTCTTTTTTCAGAAGAAAACGTTGTTGATAAAATGATAGAAAGAGGTGTAGAAAACATTTACCGCCTGCGTCTTGGTGAATACATAAAAAAAGATTACCCTATTCAAGAGGAAAATGTTTTAAGATTAGCAAACAGAGTACGCTATTTTTGGAAAAAATATAATGAATTAAAGATAGAAGCCAATAATAAAATAACTGATGCAAAAAGCGAAAAGGTTATTTTAAAATCGTATCAGAATTTTATGGATACGCTCAATAGTGATTATATTAAATATCAATTAGAACAAGAGAGAATCGCTCATAAAATTAGTTTCTCACTACAAGGTAAAAGTAGTAAAAGCTCACAGACAATAAAAGAGGAGTGGCTAAATAGTGTTGGTGATATTAGTATGCACCTTGATACTTTTGAAGAGTATTTAACTGACTTTAAAATTAAAAAAAGAATTATTGAAAAAGCCCAGAATAGTATTGGAATTAGTCTCGGTTATGAATTTGATTACTCACTAGAATCATTTACAAAATACTACCTAAACTCATATGATAAGATAGCAAAGGTAATTATTAAAAATAGTGTAGAAAAAGCTCTATATCGCTTTGGTATACGTGATATAAAGCTAAATTTAGATTGGAATAAATTTGTCGATCAGCCATTCATTACAAATCTTCTAAAAAAAAGAATTAGCGATGAAAACATTAGAAACCATATCATTAAACTTGTAAAGGAGCGTAATATCACACACTTTTATGATTATATTTATCTTCCTAAAGTTGAACAACTCTTTAAGCAATCTATCTACATCACAGAAGATGAGTTTAAAAATGAGAAAAAAGAGCTTGGCGATATGGCCATTAAGTCCCTATATATTCCACCAGTTGCAATACTATTTTCATCTCTTTTTGGACTATTAAACTTTGTAATTTTTGTTGTTATGAGCATATTTGTAGTTATTTGGTTTCTGAAATTACGAAAAATTAAAGCAAGTATAAAAAATATAATCTCTATACGTTTTGCTATATTTAGTTCAAAAATTATGCTTATTACTATGCTAGTTGGACTCCCTTTTATTCTGAATAAAAATGCTTTCAAGCAATATCCAGTAATAGAGCAGATGCAAAGTTACGAAAGTGACAAAATAGTACAAAGCTTTTTAAAGACACTGCATATTTTGCTCACTTATGAAAATATTATCTATGCAGTAGGGAAAGAGTTACGTAAGCATATTAATGAAGATTTACTACAAAATTATGGGATTAAACCAACTTCAAAGCTTCATGTACAGAAAGCATCTGAACATGCTCTTTAACATCATGAACTCTAATAACTGAAGCACCATTTTCTATAGCTTTAAGATGAAGTATTAAAGTTGCACTAAGACGTTTTTCTATAGGTGTCTTCAATATCTGATTTATGATAGACTTTCTACTTGCACCAAATAAAATTTCATACCCATGATGAGTAAAATGTTCTAAATGTTTTAGTAACTCTAAATTATGTTCTAATGTTTTACCAAAACCTATACCAACATCTAACATAATCTTTTCAATACCAAAATATTTGGCCTTTTCAATTTGTATATCAAAAAACTCATCAACTTCTAAGACAACATTTTTATAACTTGGTGAACTTTGCATTGTTTTAGGAGTACCTTGCATGTGCATAATAACAGCTGTTGCTTTGAAGGTAGAGATTAACTCACATACATCATCATTTTGTAAACCGGTTATATCGTTAACAATATGAAAACCACGTTCTAGTGCGTAAGAGATTACATTTGGTGAATAACTATCTATACTTAACTCAATCTCTTCATACATTTTTTGTTCATACAAAGAGTCTATAATTGGCTTTACCCTCACTAACTCCTCTTTAGAACTAACATTAGATGCCCCAGGACGGCTAGATACTCCACCAATATCAATAATAGCAGCACCACTACTTTTCATCTCATAAATTGCTTCAAGTGCGCTACTTTCCTTGAACCTACTATCAGAGTAAAAACTATCATCATTAGCATTTATTACACCCATTATTCTTGGCTTATTTATCTTAACCTGCTTTAATAGTCGCTGTAAATCTTTAGCAATCTCTTTTAATCCAAAAGGCTGAGCTAACTCTTTACGACTCAATATCTCCATATGTTTGTGTGAACCTATCAAAATAGCGTTGACTCTCTCTTGTGAACATGTAATCACACCCTTAGGAACTGCTAAGTCTGCTCCAATTGAAAGAGCATCTTGTTTTAAAATATTAGCCGCAGCGTAATGTATATCTTCTATTAGATATAGATGTAAACTCATCTTTTTAGATAAAATTTTTATGCCACCAGAATCTACATTTAACTCTGTTAAATACTTTTTTGCATCAATACTATTAGAGAGTTTCTTAATTCTCAAATTTTTTCTTTGTCTTAATAAAAGGTAGGAGTAACATAACTAAAACACTCTGAAAGCGACTATTTAAATCAACTAATCTATACGCATCATCAAAAGATTTAAGATGCTCTTCACTCATAACTACCTTGCTACATGCTTCTATAAACATCGCTTCAATTAGAGTTTTAGCATCATGTTTACTTTTACGCTCATTCTCTTTTGCAAAATCAAAGAGTTCAGTCAATGTTAAATTCTCAAAATTCAAATCAACACTTTGATGGGTCTGCTTCTCTTTATGTAAAATTAAAGGTAACCTAGAACGGATAGTAGGAAGTAAAATCGAACGAGTTGGTACAACTATAATGAATTTAATATTTTTAGGAGGCTCTTCTAAAATTTTTAATAAAGAGTTTTGAGAAATAGTATTAAAGCTAAGTGCTGCTAAGACAATATACTTCTCATACTCTTCTGCAATGTAAGCCTCTTTAACTACAGCTTTCGCATTTTCAATTAAAAAGTCATCTACCCTATGAATAACAACACGAAAATCTTTCAAAGCATTAGAGACTTCTGCCAAAGTTGCTTCAATGTCAGAATTTACAATTATGTGACTCTTGTTCCAACGTTCTTGCAAAAATGCCTCTCCTATCTATTCTGTTAGCTCTATCTCTCCAAAAAGTGTTGCATTTAGAGTACGCTCAAATAGATGAAATAGCTGTAATAGTTTAATGTCTAATAGCTTATCGTATGATTGAAGCCAGAAACTATTTTGTACCTCTTCATCTATCGCCCAGATAAAACTGTTTTCTGAACGTCTTGCAATATCCGCACGTGAATCTTCACCTTTACCAATATACCAAAAAAAATACTCATCTTTATAAGCTAGTGAAAGCATATCACCTAACATATCTATACGTTCACCACCAACTATCGCGTCATAATTTGGATAGATATGATCAATGCATGTCACACTCATCAATGGTCTATCAAATGTTGGTCTATTTAGAGATGTTGCTATGTACTGAGAAAACCAGTGCCGTTGTTTATCTGTAATGATTATTAGTGTACGTCCATCTAAAATCTGTCTAACTGCATTAGATGTAACAGGACACCAATCAAAACGGCGTTCCTCCATCCAACTCATCATAGTACCATCTTCTCGAATAGCCTCTAGCGTCCAGGTTAAGAACTCTTGCATTATCTAAACATCTAAATTGTAAGCATCATGTAAAGTTCGCACCGCAAGTTCACTATATTTTTGTGAAATAATTATTGAAACTTTTATCTCACTTGTGCTAATCATCATTATGTTAATATTCTCTTTTGCAAGCGCACCAAAAGCTTTTGATGCAACACCTGTATGAGAGCGCATACCAACTCCAACAATAGAAACTTTTGATATATCTTCATCAACTTCTATTATATCAACTTCATCATTGGATTTAAAGCTATCAACAACAGATGCTGCTACCTTTAATTCATTTGCTGAAACTGTAAAAGCCATATTTGTCTTAGAATCATTTTTATTATGTCCAATAGTTTGTACAATCATATCTATGTTTATATCAGCGTCAGCAAGTGCTGTAAAAATTTCAGAAGCAATTCCAGGTCTATCACTTACACCTATTAAACTAATTCTTGCTTGATCTTTGGCTAATGCAATCCCGCTAACTAATGGCTTTTCCATCATATTCTCTTCCTTTGTTATAAGGGTTCCCTCATTTTCATTAAAACTAGATCTTGTCACTAAGTTTACATTTAATTTTTTAGCAAGTTCCACTGAACGTGATTGTAAAACCTTAGCACCTAAACTAGCAAGTTCTAACATCTCATCGTAACTAATTTGCTTTAACTTTTTTGCCTTAGGCTCAACTCTAGGGTCGGTTGTATAGACACCATCTACATCTGTATATATCTCACATAAATCAGCACTAAGCGCACCAGCAATTGCAACAGCTGAGAGATCACTTCCACCTCGTCCTAGCGTACTAACTTTTCCGCTAGGACTAACACCTTGAAAACCGGCGACTACTACAATTTCACCATTTTTCAAATGCTTGTGCATTACAGTCGGGTCAATTTCTTCAATACGTGCTTTAGTATGAGAACCATTAGTTTTAATTCCAGCACCTCGTCCTGTTAAAGCAATAGCTTTGTAGCCCTTAGACTGCAAAGCGATTGAGAGCAAAGCAGATGTTACACGCTCACCTGAACTTAAAAGTAAATCCATCTCTTGATGTGCTGGTTCATCACTAAAATAGTGCGCATAATCTACTAATTTATTTGTCTCACCACTCATAGCAGAAACTACAACAACAACTTTATGTCCAGCATCAACACTCTTCATAACTCTCTTAGAAACTGCTTCTATCCTCTCCAAATCACCTACGCTTGTTCCACCAAACTTTTGTACAATTAACACTACAGATACCCCTCTTTTCTAAAAAACGACAACACTTTTTGATAAATTGGTCGTTTAAAATAGGTGACATAATCCATCACCTCTTTATAGTTAATAAATTTATAATCTTTAAATTCAGGATGCTCAGTATCTAAGTTAATTTTTGCACCAGATTTTAACTTCACTAAATAGTAACGCTGTTTCTGTCCACTGTATGGGTGCATTTTTTTAGCAATTCTATCAGGAAAATCATACTGCATCCAATCTGGATACTCATGTATAATCTCTATCTCTTTTGTACCAATTTCCTCTTCAAGCTCACGAAAGAGTGCATCTTCTGAAGTCTCTCCCTCATCAATACCACCTTGTGGAAATTGCCAAACATCTTTAATGTCATTTCTCTCAGCAATAAAAATTTCGCACACACTAGGATAACGTGAAGATACAATTATAGCAGCGACATTCGGACGATATAGTTTCTGTGATTGTTCCATACTCAGTGATTTACCCTATTATATAAAGTTATAAGAATAATCCGGAATATTACCAGATTATTCATTAAGTTTATATTATCAAACTCTACTAAAGTAAAAAGATAGAAGATTTAAATATGAAGTTAATAAATAGAGATAGCTAAAGCTATCTCTAAATTAGTTAATAACTATTACCAGTTATCTCCCAGCCATCAGCAAATGGTGCTGAGTAGATTATGTTTGTCCATCTAGTACTATCACTTCCACCAAGTAAATAAACTTTACTCTTTGTTACAACGGCTTGTGAATAACCAATTGCTGATGGTAAACTTGTGCCAGTTGACCATGTACCAATTGTTCCGTTATTATCAATTGGTGCGTTATATACTACATTTGTATATGCTGAACCATTATGTCCACCTAATAAATAAACCCTATTTTTAGTCATGACTGCTTGTGATGTGTAAAGTGTTCCAGGTAAGTTAGCTTCAGCACCCCATGTACCAATTATTCCATTAGCATCAATTGGCGCACTATATACACTGTTAATATTTGTACTATTATACCCACCAAGAAGATAAACTTTGCTATTAGTTACCACTGCTTCAGGTGAGTAAAGTTCTTGAGGTAAACTAGCTTCAGTCGCCCATGTACCAATTGTTCCATTTGCATCAATTGGTGCGCTATAAACAGCATTTGTATATACTGAACCATTAGAACCGCCTAGTAGGTACACTCTATTTTTTGTTACTACTGATTGAGAATTATTAAGCAGTCCAGGTAGACTAGTTTCTGTTACCCATGTTCCAATTGTTCCGTTTGCATCAATTGGTGCGCTATAAACTACATTTGTGTATGCTGAACCATTATATCCACCTAGTAGATAAACTCTATTTTTTGTTACTACTGATTGAGAAGCACCAAGCGCACCAGGTAAACTAGTTTCAGTTGACCATGAACCAATACTACCATTTACTTCAATTGGTGCGCTATAAACTGCATTTGTATAAGATGATACTGTTGCATTATATCCACCAAGTAAATAAACTTTACTACTTGTAACAATTGATTGTGAACTTCCTAAGTTAACCGGCAAACTCCCATCAACACTCCACCCAGTAATGTCAGTAACAGTAGTAGGCTGATTAATGTTCTGTTTATGGTACTTATTAATAGAAGCAAATGTTTGTGTATTAGCAGTAGTAGAGGTAGAAGTCACCTGCTTAGCCCCAAGCGTCCAAAACCCACGATAACGTTCAACTTCAAAATCAGGATAGTTATTAGCATTAAACCAAGTGTTATCTCTATAAGTCCAAACAGCATCATTACCAAACTTTAAACTCTTA
>Ga0316209_1002728_pt1 | contig 13476 bp, 13 predicted proteins | sample 6monopyrite_MG_FD_204945 | JGI IMG/M metagenome (GOLD analysis project Ga0316209, IMG submission 204945) | Microbial mat bacterial communities from mineral coupon in-situ incubated in ocean water Damariscotta River, Maine, United States -... | ecosystem: Environmental > Aquatic > Marine >...
TTGTAAAAATTCCATAACTTAAATCTTATTACTTATGCTCATCATTTTATAAAAGGGATAACGGATGCGCTAAACATCCAGTTCTAAATTTGGTGTATCACCTAATTGCTTAATTGTTTCCACAACAGACTTCCATTGCTCAGAAGCCTGCAATTCATTCCGATCTATTTTACCGCGCCCATGCATACGAATTAAACGCATTTGTGAAGCGGGGTTTTCATAACCACTTAATGAATCTAATACTTGTTGTGCTGCTTCTGTATGATTACACACTAACACCATATCACAACCTGCTTCTAAGGCTGTATTTGCACGGTGTGAAAAGTCACCGGCTACGCCTGCTGCCTGCATACTTAAATCATCACTGAAAATAACGCCCTGAAAATCTAATTGTTGACGAAGAATTTGTTGCAACCATATTTTTGAATATCCAGCAGGCTTATCATCAATAGCGGGGTATACAACATGAGCTGGCATTACAGCGGCCAGGCCAAAGTGAATCATGCGTTCAAATGGAATAACATCTTCCAGCATAATTTCATTTAACGAACGTTGGTCAATCGGGTGCGCGATATGTGAGTCTTCCTTTACCGAGCCATGCCCCGGAAAGTGCTTTCCAGTTGCTGACATACCCGCCTGCCCCATACCCGTCATAAATTCATGGGCTAGTTCGGCAATAATCTCCGGTTTGGAATGATAGGCACGATCTCCAATTACACCACTAACGCCGATGCCAATGTCGAGCACTGGGGCAAAGCTCATATCAATACCAACTGCTCGACACTCGGCAGCCATTAACCAACCGCATTGCTGCGCCAGTAATTTACCTTGCGCCCTATCCTTTGTATACATTTTACCGTATTCAGCAGCCGGTGGAATATGCGTAAAACCATCACGAAAGCGCTGCACGCGACCACCTTCATGATCAACCGCTACCAGTAAATGTGGAGAGCGTAATGCATGTATATCAGCGATTAAAGCAGTAATTTGCTCTGGAGATTCGTAGTTTCTAGTAAATAAAATAACCCCACCCGTTTGTGGATGAAGCAGCATTTCTCGTTCTTCTTGGGTAATAGACGTACCGACGAGGTCAAGCATGACCGGGCCAAGTGACATAGGAGATCCTCAGGAATAAGTTTTTAAGCAGTTGACGCCGCAAAAGGCTAACACAGTTTCGAGATGCCGGTCGAATCCGGCAAACTCATGTCCGCCACCTTCTTCAACAATTGAAGGAACCGCAGCGTATTTATTTAACGCCTGTTTGTAGTCCAGCACATCATCACCGGTTTGAAGCATCAGTAGATAGCGATCAGGATTGGTGACCTGCTCTACTTCATATGATCTCAATTGATTTACATGATCCATGGTCAATGTATATTCTTCACCTGTATACACATTACGATTCGCCCCCAAATGCTCTTTAAAAAGCTCATATGGTTTGACCGCAGGATTGATTAATACAACACGGCTATCATATTTTTCAGCTAGCCAGGTTGCATAATAACCACCCAGAGAGCTGCCAATAAAACATAACTGACGCACACTATGTTGATGCTGGTATTTGCTTATTTCGGTTTGAAGTTGATCCATTGCAATGCCTGGATCATAAGAAAGGCACGGTATCTCTAGAACATCAGGCATGTTTATTTTATCCGCGTATGTCCGCAGCAAACTTGCCTTAAATGATTCAGGTGAACTGTTAAAACCGTGGATATAAATCAGCATATATATTTATAATCTAAAGTTGTTATCTTGTGCCCTCAACTTCAGTATATAAGATAATTTTAAATTGTCTTGAGTTATTCACTAATTTATAACAAAAAATGGTGATTTTTAATCATTTATCTGTTTTTTGTAACAGGCAAACAGCATGAACCGCCACACCTTCTTCTCGCCCAGAAAAACCTAATTTTTCAGTTGTTGTAGCCTTAACATTAATTTGAGATAAATCAGCATTAAAATCATCGGCCAAGTTGGCCTGCATATCTGCAATGTGGGGCGACATTTTAGGTGCCTGAGCAATAATTGTTGTATCCAGATTAATAAGCTCAAAATTTTGTTGATTTACCATTTTAATGACTTTTTTTAGTAAATCTCTGCTATCAGCATTTTTATAGGCATTATCTGTATCAGGGAAATGCTTGCCAATGTCACCCAATGCCAGTGCACCAAGCAATGCATCACATATTGCGTGGAGCAATACATCACCATCAGAATGAGCTTTAAACTGGCTATGATGCGGGATTTTCACACCACCTAAAATAACATGATCACCTGCTTCGAAGGCATGCACATCATAACCATGACCAATCCTAATTGATGTATTCAAGCAACTACTCCACTACATTATTTGTAATATTAATTTCGAAAAGATCTACAGCTAATATGGACGACATAGCTGTACACATTCAATGATAAGGTAATCGCAGATGTTTAACTAGGCATCAAGAGCTATACCATACAACTGTTTGTATACACCATCGCGCAAGACCATCTCATCATGTACACCCTCGTCAATGATTTTACCGCCATCAAACACATACACTCTATCAGCTTGTTTAACGGCGGTGAGACGATGGGCAATTATCAATGTGGTACGCCCCTTTAAAAAGGACTGCATAGCGGCATGTAATTTTGCTTCAGTTTCTGTGTCCAGTGCAGATGTGGCCTCATCTAAAATAACGACCTTAGGCTGAGATAAAATCATACGAGCAACTGCAAGTCGTTGACGTTGACCACCCGATAAACGTACACCGCTCCTGCCAACAATAGTCTCTAGCTGTTTAGGTAAACTCTTTATGGTTTCGCTTAATTGAGCTACTTCTAATGCATTCCATAATTCGGCTTCTGAGTAGTCTTTGCCCAAATTTAAATTTTGTTTAATAGTGTCATTAAACAAGGCCGGATGCTGTAAAACTGTTGCAACATTATCACGTACAACATCAAGCCCTATTTCTGTTACCGGTACTTCATTAAAATATATTTGCCCCTGACCTGGCATATACATACCTAAAATCATTTGTACTAGCGTTGATTTACCACCACCACTTGTACCGACCAGGGCAATTTTTTCACCTTTTTTAATATTTAATGACAAGCCTTTTAAAACAGGTTCGCCATCAGCATACTTAAAATCAATATTCTCAACTCTTAGAGAAACCGTATCCTCACTTAAAAATGGATTAAATTTATGCTCAAAACGAGGTTCAGTTTTGAGATTTAAAATAGTATTAATTCTTACCATGGCAGCATTAGCGGCATAGTAAGTATATTGGATACTTAGTATTTCCTGTACTGGGCCCATCATAAACCACAGGTAGGCATATACCGCTATCATCTGACCAATACTTAAATCAGAAAACACCACCATTAACATACTCATCGCACGAAACACTTCAAAACCTAGCAGGAAGATAAAAAATGAAATACGGTTTGCCGCATCGCTTTTCCAACTAAACTCAGCGGATGTTTGCTTAATGCCACGTGCTCTATCTGCTACACGTTGAAGATAATGGCGTTCACGATTGGCGGAGCGTATTTGGTGAATAGCATCAAGCGTTTCGCTTAATGATTGTTGAAACAATTCAAATGCAGAGTTTTCATGTTTCTTTAAATCTTTTACCTTGCGCCCTAACACCGTCGTAAAATAAATAACAATAGGATTCATAATCAAAATAAACAGTGCAAGCTGCCAATGAATCCATAACAAAATAGCCGCCACACCGATAATTGACAGCGAAGCCACAATAAATTTACTCAGAGCAGAACCTATAAAAGCATCAATCGCTTCAACGTCAGTAACCAGATGAGAGGCCACCGTACCGCTACCCAATGTTTCATATTCCGCCATAGAGACGAACTGTAGCTTTTCGAGTAATCGCTTGCGTATGTTATATGTTATTTTTTTTGCAACCTGAGTAAACTTGAAGGTCTGCCAAACAGCTAACATCATAGAGGTAAAACGAAGCAAGATTGTAAATGCCATAACCGTCAAAATATAAAGCGCAGGCCCCCACCAGGCTTCAGGATACATCGTATTCATTGCACCAATAAGGAAGCTGGGCTTATCAAGCAACACCTCATCAACCAACAATGGCATCAACATGGGCATAGGCGCACTAATCAGTGCTGCCAAAAGAGCAATGGCATTTGCTTGCAATAATTTACGTTTGTGCTGCTTCGCTGAATCAATAATAAAAGACCAGTTGATCTTGCCAGGGATTATTTTATTCATAAGATAAATATACGTTTAAAGCCGTTAAATAGTTAAGCCACCTTTATAGAGCAAGCTTATAGTAAATATAATTCAATAAGCCAAGAAAGCACTAACAACAGTGTATCAATGGCTTTATCCTGAAATACACGAAATTTGATATAAAACAAACAAAAATATGCAATTCACGTCTATATAGTATTATTACATATGCTGAAATTGTAGCTATGATAATCATCATTTATTTAGCTGATATCCGCCTCTTAAAGGAATTATTTGCATGCCACCAAGCAGTAAAAAAGAAATCAAAGAATCAGTACTAACTGAGGAAGGTAAACTGCGCCATGAAAACAGCTTTCTAAAAGACCGTATTACCAATCTTGAGCTTTTCAAGAAAAATTTCTTTATGCTACAAAATGACCTTATCGACGCAAGAGAACGATTATCAGTATATGAAGAGGCCGCAACCTTCAACGATGTAAAAGAGCGCATTAAAATCTCTCATGAAACACCTATTGATGACGATGAGATATCGCAAACCGACGACGTGCTTGAATTTTTGCATGATAGTTTTTCTGCCAGGAGTTATCAAGATTTAGTCATGTCTATATTTCAATCAACCGAAGGTCTAGACCTTGGTATCGGCATTCAAATTCGCCATAATAAAGACATTTTAAATTACGCCTTAGATGAAGCTCAAAAAGACTCATATACCGTTTTAATTGAATCGCATAAAGACGGTGAAAATAAAATCAATAAAGATGACTTTATTATTTTACATGAAAGTTACATTAGCTTAATCGCAACCAATCTACCTGCCATAGACACCAGCAAAGGCAAGCAGATAAGAGAATACTTAGAAGTCATTATATTAAGCGCTAATACACGAATAGACTCACTCAACAAAAGACTTGATTTAGACGAATTGAAATCAAATATATACAAAATATTTAAAAAAACTAATGAGTCATTCTTAACCATTCAGGACAGTATGGACAATCAAGTTATGACAATATCTGAGTTATTTTTATCCTTTGAACAAAATCTAATGGACACTTGTATAAGGGCAAACATTTCTGACTCGCATCGCGACTTAATTAAGTTAATTATTCATGATGCCAAAAGCGAGCTCAATTTAGTTCTTACCTCCTCTTTAACCATGGACGATCACTTTTTGAATGTAATGCAAAAATTGGAGAGTGCATACTGCCCTAAAGAAATGTGAATAATTCACTAAACGCAATGGCTGCACCGCATGTTTTATACTTACTGGCAGTCCACATTTTCCTCTCTTATAAGTTCAATCATCATTAATCGTTACGATTAATTTTTAAATTTTTCTCAGTAACTAGCCAATTCATATAATCTTTTGGAAAAGCTGTCATCGAAGCCTGATTACTCATCTGTTTATCGGCAATCATGACTTTAGCCTGTGAAATACGATTTTCAGTTAAAGGGTGCGTATTTAAAAATTCAATAGGCGCTAGAGTATTACCTACCGAGTTGAATATATCGAACAAACCTAAGGCACCATCTGCCTGGTCATACATGGTTATTAATAATTCTATTGCATCTTTATCTGCCTGATACTCATAATCTCTAGAAAATTTCATTACTGTAATCATACTGGTATTACCAAGTAACCCACTCACGATATCGTCAGATGATGAGGAGATTATTGAAAGTACTAGCCCTACCGCTAAACCATGACTAGCACCTAAAATTGGATGGCGATATTTAATATGTGCAACTTCATGTGCAATCACCGCAGCTAGCTCATCTTCATATGTTAGTTTTTCTAATAAGCCACGATAAATAACAATATGCCCACCCAAAGTAGCAAAGGCATTTACCGTATCATCATTTACATAATGAACGGTGATATCCATATCATCTGGCAATTGCATATTACTGATTATTTTTTGAGAAAGAGCATTAATATAATCAGGCAAATGCGAACCGTCTTTATTACCCAGCACCCTTTCAATAGGTATTTCCTTTTCCCATTGAAAGGGTATTTTATCAGCAAACAAATCAACTAGGATAATCAACAAAGCTAATACTGAAATTACAACAAATATGACACCTATCGTTAAAACGGCAAATTCTTTAAGCGGATTTGTTTTACTGGTATTGATACCTTCAGGTATTTTTGGATTACTATATTGCATTACTTAGTTCGGAATTAAAGCGGTACCATAAGCAAGCACTTCCACTGAGCCTATGCCATTACCACGACCTTTATGAATACTTGCAGTTTCTAATTTGATATTAAAAACAAATTCCGCACCCATGTCTTTTGCTTCACGTTTAACACGCAAAATTGCTTCACGACGCGCTCTATCCAGCAATGTTTCATAGGATGTAATTCGGCCACCAAACAAACCTTTCAGACCCGCAACAAAGCGCTTAAAGTAATCTACAGAGATAACGACGCTCCCACTGACTAACTGGCTATCATAGTTTGGATTACCTTGCGGCGGTATCTTTGATGCAACAACTGGTACAGACCTAAGAATAAGCTCACGCTTACGAATAGACGTGTAATGCTTTTTTTCTGCATATTGGCCAAAACCATAACCCAACGCTAGCAAAGATATTAAAATAATTAAATCAATCATCTTGCCTACTCCAGTATTACCGCCGTACCATATGCAAATAGCTCTGCCGCTCCAGCTGCCACACTAGAGGTAGAAAAGCGCACATTTAGTACCGCATTTGCACCGACCGCTTTAGCTTGATCTAACATGCGATCATATGCCTCTTGTCTCGATTCCTGTAACAGTTCTGTATATCCCTTAAGCTCGCCACCAAATATATTTTTTAAACCAGCCATAATGTCGCGCCCAACATGCTTGGCACGTACAGAGCTACCTTGAACAAGGCCAAAATGTTTTTGTATTCGCTTACCCGGTATAATTTCCAGATTACTTATAATCATTCATTCATCTCCATTAATTTACAGTTCAAATTCCACGTTATTTAATACAATGTGTAAGCAGTATAGTCGGCCAATTGCCGTTTAGACACAATGCCGTGAATATCTTATCTAGATAGAATCGCTACACCATATTAAGTGTTATCATACACGGCATATTTTATTAACACGCTGTCAGCAGCATATAGCATTTAAGACCTATCATTATGGCCAATACCGCTTTTAATTCATTACCCCTTTCTGCTGAGTTTTTAAGCAATCTAAAATCGCTTGATTACCTCACAATGACACCAATACAGGCGAAAAGTTTACCCGAAGTATTTGCCGGAAATGATATTCAGGCTCAAGCTAAAACAGGTAGCGGAAAAACCGCCGCATTTGCCATAGGCTTACTCAGTAAGCTCAAATCACAGGACTATCAAACTCAAGCACTGGTTCTTTGCCCAACGCGTGAACTAGCTGACCAGGTCAGTAATGAACTGCGTCGGCTTGCACGTGCTATACCCAACACCAAAATAATCAGCTTATGCGGTGGCAAACCCATTGGTCCACAATTCGCATCACTTGAGCACCAGCCACATGTCGTCGTTGGTACGCCGGGTAGGGTTTTAAAACATTTGCAAAAAGGCTCATTAAAATTAGATAGCTTAAACACCCTGGTTTTGGATGAAGCCGATCGTATGCTGGATATGGGTTTCAATGACGATATTATGCGCATCATTTCTTTCACTCCTGATAACCGTCAAACACTACTGTTTTCCGCAACCTACCCTGATGGTATAAAAAATATTAGTAAGAAAATTCTAAAAAATCCTGTAGATATAAAAGTAGACAGCCTACATGACAGTAAAAAGATAAAACAGATTTTTTATGAAATACAAAAAGGTGAGCGAACAAGCACTCTGATATCTATGCTGCATCACTTTATGCCAGAACACACTGTTGTATTCTGTAATAGAAAACATCAATGCAGAGAGCTAGCAGAAGAGTTATGGAGCCAGGGATTTCATGCAGTCGCCTTACATGGTGACCTTGAGCAAAATGATCGAGATCGTGTGCTGGTACAATTTTCAAACAAAAGCAGCTCTATACTAATTGCCACAGATGTAGCAGCACGCGGACTCGACATAAAAGATTTAAGTGCGGTTATTAACTTTGAATTATCACCAGACCCTGAAATATACATCCATAGAATCGGCAGAACTGGTAGAGCGGGTAGCGAAGGCCTGGCCCTAAGTATGTTTATGCCATCTGAAGCTCAGAAACTCAATGCTATTGAGGACTACCAGAAAAAACCTGCCAATATTGAAAAAGTAACAACACTAAAATTACGTGATAACTTTAAGCTAAGCCCACCGATGATAACAATTTGTATTAATGCTGGACGAAAAAACAAAGTTCGTGCCGGTGATATTTTGGGTGCACTAACGGCGAGCAAGGCAATAGCTGGTAAACAAATCGGTAAAATCGACATCTTCGACACCGTTGCATATGTTGCCGTAGAAAGAGCCATTGCAAAACAGGCACTAAAAATATTATCTGAAGGAAAAATCAAGGGCAAAATGTTTAGAGTACGAAAACTAGGATAATGTCCATTACATAATCAAGACTTTATAGGAAATAAAAACATGGCAGATGAAAAAATTAAAGTTCGTTCTACTGAGAACGATCAAATAATTGAAGTACTTGTTTATAGTAAAACTGAAAAACAAATAGAAGTGATGGTTGGCGAAGGCATACACAGTACAAAATGCAAACTATTACCTACCAGCAACAACATGGCCTATGCCGGTGAAATCATGGGTAGAGAAATTGTATATGAAAGAACCCTATACCAAGTTCGTGAAGAAATGGAAGCACTGCAACCATCAACGCGCCGCAGATAATATCAACAAATAATAACGAACTTATTGAGACCGATATGATATCAATTCATATCAGCCTCAATATCATGTAAAAAATCAAGCTATCATGTTTGCTAAAGCTATTAGTGCAAACATCACACCTATTAGTACCGCTACTGTTGTTGCAACACGGGTTAAAATAAAACGATCTTCAATCTGCATACCTGCCCCTCGTGAAAGTTCACTCGAAATTTGAGTGTAGCCAGTCTATGTGTGAGATTGAGATTGGTAGTTGACAGATATCAACTAAAAAATATATCAGAATTTATAAATATTATTGAATAGCAATTAACTAAGCTATATACAACTCAATGTGAAACTAGCTTAGTTGGCTTTTTATAGCATCGATATCTTTAGTAACATTACTGATTACCGTATCAATAGAAAGTTTATCGATGTGAAGTAATTTTGCAGATTCTAGCTCTTCAGGAACAATGTTATCACCCGGCTTAAAACTGTAACCTATAGTTCGTACAAGCATATTAGCTAGATGCACTATCAGTAATTCATTTGTCCTACGCTTTGCCCCAGCCAGGTCATGATGGTATTTTACAACATCTATAATTTCTTCTGGGAAATGCCATTGAGTCAACATAATCGCGCCAATTTCAGTATGCAGCTCTTCAAACACTGAATAAATTATTTCTTCTGTAATATCATCGCGCTTTTCGGAAAGTTCTATCAACAGATTGACTAACGGTAATTTACCGATATCGTGGAGTAAGCCCATCGAAAAAATGACATCCATATCGCCCATTTTTAAATGCCGGGATATCTCTCTCGCACATATTGAAGTAGCTAATGAATGTTCCCATAACTTTGTCATAATACGCATGAAAGATTTAGTATTCGTGTTAAACAAAAAACGTCCTTCAATCATAAATATATAATGCCGAGCAGCTTTAAGCCCTATACGAGTAATAGCTTGATCAAGAGTTTTGTTAGATGACGATCCTTGATAAAACGAAGCATTAGATATAGTAATCAATGCAGCGCTAACAGCCGGTTCTGTTTCAATTATTTTAACAATTTCATCAACTGAGTAATCTTCCTTTTCCATTACTTTATTTACAGAATTATATACATGGGGCAAAACAGGTAATTCTACTTTACCTTCTTTAAATCGATTTAGTACATTTTGGACAATATCTCTTGTACTATCATCAGTGTTTTTCATATTATCCTGTGATAATTGATCTACACTATCTGTTCTTTTTTGCGATAAATCCAATAGGCCTGCTATCTTCTCGGTCAACAGATCTTTTTGATATGGCTTTGATATATAGTCATTAGCACCTGCCTGAACTGCTTGAATAACACTATTCTTGTCTGCCCTTGCAGTTAACATTAAAAATGGAGTGATTTTATTTAACGAACTCCTTCGCACATTGTCTAATAGTTGCTGCCCCGTTAATCCAGGCATATTCCAGTCAGACACTATTAAGTCATATTTATGATCTTTAAGATAATCCCAGGCTTTTTGGCCATCTTCGGCAATATTAATAATATGACAATCAAAAGCCTTATTTATAATGGCATGCAAAGCAAGAGCAATATGCTCTTCATCTTCGGCTATAAGTATAGAGTACCCTGAACTACTATCGTCAATCATCATTATATAAATCAATCCAAATATTTATGCAGCTGTAGCTTCAATTCTTTTGGGCTAAAAGGTTTTTGAATAAATCCATCTGCCCCCACTAGATCTGCCTTTTCATAATCACTAGCTTGTACATTTGCAGTAAACATAATAATACAAATATCTTTTGTTATACTATCACCCTTTAATATTTCGCAAACTTCAAAACCTGTTTTATCAGGCATATTTCCATCCAGTAACATTAAATCGGGCATATTATCACGTGCCATTTGCAATGACTCACTACCGTTCTCTGCATTAAGGAGATTATAGCCCTCTTTACCAATAATATAATTTACCGCTTCTAAAATTATTGGCTCATCATCACATACCAAAATTGTTTTTGATCCTGTCTGCATCACTATTTTTCCTGCTCTTGTAACGCGATCCGTAACTGATCATCCGTAATCATCCCAAGTTCTATCAAAGTATCACCTATCTTTTTACGTGTGAAGTTTACTAATGGTATTTCAAAATAAAAACAGCTTCCTTTCCCTGGCTGACTTTCAACCCAAATATTACCTTCATAATGATTGATTATTTTTCTACATATATCAAGTCCTAGACCACTACCACCTGCTTTACGCGTTGCGGAATTATCCACCTGATGGAAGCTGTCGAATACCTTTATCAATTGATCATCTGGAATACCCGCACCTGTATCACTCACAGTAACTCGTGCCATATCACAAACTGATTCTCCTGAATTATGCACCCGATATTTAAAAACAGAAACAAGAACTTCGCCTTCTTCGGTAAATTTTAGTGCATTGGATAATAAATTTGAAAACACCTGAGCCAGTTTGTCTGAGTCAGCAATCACTGTAAGGTCATCAGGTACTGCAGCAATTGATAAGGATACATTTTTAGCTTTATATGCCGCACTAAAAGCATCAACACTTTTTTGTGCAACATCATTCAGGACCATTTCTTCATCCTTCCAGTCCATTTTATTAGCATCAATTTTCTGTATATCTAAGATATTGGAAACTAGTCGAGACAACCGATCACCTTCACTATCAATAATAGACAGGTATCTTTTCTGAGTACCAATATCCATATTCTCAATATCATCCATCAATATTTCTGCAAATGATTTAATTGATGTAAGCGGTGTTCGTAATTCATGAGACACAAGAGATATGAATTCGGATCTAACATTATTCAAATGAATTAATTCCTCATTGGCCTCACTAAAGCCACGTTCAATATGTAGAATTTTCTTCATTGTAATTGATGCTACTAAAACAATTAGCAATGTAAATATCACAATTAATGCGAGCTTGTTATTAGAACCACTCTTATGCCTACTAATAGTCGTTTCAGATGATTTTTTGATATCATCACGGGTAAGCTTAATCATTTTCATGAAATGACTTATTAACTCTTCTTGGCCTGGAATCACATCCTCATAAAGTAACAACTTCGCCTTCTCAAAAGACAATAAGTCTTCATTCATTGCTAATTCAGCTGCAAGACGTTGTTTGGGTAAAATAGTTTCTATTAATTGAGTCTGTCTTGTTAAAATATCATTTTCAGTTTTAGACAATGAAAACGATAGTAACTTTAATCGAAGAATAGCAAACCGTGATGCATAGATATCCAGCTTTTGTGCAATTGCATCTCTATCAAACACATCTTCCGTAATAAGCATCTGTCCGGTTAACCGTGTTCGAGAGCGAGCCGTTTCAATTAGCTGTGTAAGAACAACCATTTTTTCACTGTTCTCAACATTAATATCAAGTGCATCATATACATGATGAGAGTAGTAATAACTGAAAACCCAGCTTAGGAGGATAAAAATTATGAGAGATGCAAAGGCACCTACAAGGGGTATAAGAACTTTAGACTTAGTACGAAAAATTTGCATATAGGGAAAATTAGCTCTAATAATAAAAAACATTTCACTAATGCCGTTTATATATGTGTATGAACTGATTAAAACCAAATATATAGTTAATATTTACCTGATTGTCTAGTTATTAACATCATCATCAACGATTCAACGCTAGCATGTATAAAACAGGCTCAATCTATTGATACTACACCTCTACATTTTGGAAATTGATCACACCCCCAAAACTCACGGCCTGTGTTTTTACCATTTTTTGATACCCGTTTAACCATGGGATGATTACATTTTGGACATAATGGTCCACCCTCCTTTATGGCTATACTATCCGCCGCTGAAACAACCTCTTTGGGAATTGTGTCTGCTACTTCCACCACTCCCCGGCACTTAGGGAACTGTGAGCAGCCAAAAAAGACTTTACCCACACTTTTACCTTTTTTAGCCTCACGCTTTACCATAGCCTTACCGCACACAGGGCACAAAGGTAAATCACTGGACTCATCGAGAATATCTTCAGCAGTATTTATTATTGAATCAAGACCAAATATCTCTACATAATTAGTAACCACAGGCTTATGATGTAAGACTATTTTTTCTGCAAAGCGCTTTAAGCTATCCTGTGATATTACTTTTGCAAGACTCGATATGTCCTCTAATGCATCATCACGATCCAGGTCATCAGTAAATCGTCCTAAAAACTTTTCCGTTTTCATCACGGCACTACAATCAAAAATACCCTTAACGGGTTTTGTTAATTCTGTTTTAGGCGAAAGCAATACAATATTTTTATGATTGGGGTTTAGTGTCATCCCCAATCGCTTTGGTAGCAATTTATTATCTATAAGAAAACTATCTATTATTTTAATCAGACGCTTATTCTGCTCTATGGGTGACGACATGGGATAAGGCAAGTTGTTATAGAAATAACTA
>Ga0316209_1002730_pt1 | contig 13458 bp, 9 predicted proteins | sample 6monopyrite_MG_FD_204945 | JGI IMG/M metagenome (GOLD analysis project Ga0316209, IMG submission 204945) | Microbial mat bacterial communities from mineral coupon in-situ incubated in ocean water Damariscotta River, Maine, United States -... | ecosystem: Environmental > Aquatic > Marine > Coastal...
GCATCTGAGGTGCGCTCCGGTGCCAAGCTCGACATCGCCAACGCGAAGGCCGATCACCTCCGATACACGCAAGCCGGTTTGGAGCATTGTGAGAAGCAGAACGCGGTCGCGCCGCCCAAACCAGGTCGTCTGGTCAGGTGCCTTCAGCAAGGCCTCCATCTCGTCACGGGTCAGGAAGTCCACGACGCGTTTTTCGTGCCGCTTGGACGGCATCGCCAGCACCTTCTGGCAATGGTGCAGGAGCTGGGGCTCACAGCCCGCGACGTATTTGAAGAACGAGCGAATGGCCGCGAGGCGAGTGTTCCGGCTTCGCGCGCTGTTACCTCGTTCCTCCTCGCAGAAGGTCAGGAACCGACCGATGATGTCGGCGTCAATGTGAGCCACATGTAGCTCAGTCGGCGGCAGCCTTGTCTGCGCCTCGGCGTATCTCAGCAAGAGCCGGAAGGTGTCGCGATAGCTGGCAATCGTGTTTGGACTGGCCTGCATCTGGGTCAACAGCCGCTCGGTGAAGAACCGCTGCACATAGACGGGCAATGGATAGGTTGCGATCATGATGCGTCCTCCAAAACCCGCCGTTCGGCCCGCGCCGCGGCTAACTGCATCAGCTCGGGCACGGCCTCGATGTACCAGAACGTGTGCTTGGGCTCGGAATGGCCGAGATAGGTGCTGAGCTTGTACATTTCAGTTTCGATGTCCCGGCCATCCCGGAACCAGTCCAGGATGGTGTGAACGGCAAATGTGTGCCGCAAATCATGGATGCGTGGCCCATGTCCGTGGCGGTTGAAGGCTTGTGGTGACCGAAGGCCGATGTTTCTGCTGACCTGCGCGAAGTTGTAGCGTGCCCCGCAATCTCCCGCCGGTTCGCCATCCTCTTTGATGAAGAACCGGGATGATTGCTGCGGAACCAGACGATCCCGCAGCTCGGCATATCGAACAAGCCAATGAGCGGTATCCTCGTTGACGGGAAGCTGTCGATCCTTGCCATTCTTGGTGTTTCTGAGCGTTAGGATAGCGCGTTCCAGATCGACGTCATGCTGATCCAAAGACAAAGCTTCGTTCACGCGCATCCCCGTCACCGCGATCAAGCCGAACAGGGTCTGCCACAATGCGGCACGGAGGCCATAAGGTGACGGCAGTCGACCGGCTTCAACGACAAGATCCGCGATCTGACTGGGCGCATAGATGTAGGGGACACGCCTTCGGTATCGGCCTGTGACAAGCTGGCTGGACGGGACCTCGGTCCGATTGTCGTGCTCCGCAAGCCAAAAGGCGAACCGGCGCACCATACCAAGGCGATGAGACCAAGTGTTGTTGTCCGCGCTGCCGTAGTTTGCCTTCCAATCGAGGAACAAGGGCGTCGAGATCCGATTGAACCCGTTTTCACCGGCATAAGTCGTGAACTTGCGCAGGACCCGTTCCTCAAAGGAGAGGTCAAACCCCATCGAACGCCGAAGGGCCAGATATTCATCAAGTCGTTGGGACAGCGTCTTCATTGGGCGTCTCCCGAAGTTGGCCAGGGGCGCGAGATCGAGCGCAGGGCAGCCACATCGTATTGCGCATAGATGGTTGTGGTCATTGCAGATCGGTGACGCAGCACGTCCCCGATCTCAGCAAGCGAAGCACCCTTTCGCAGCATGTCGGTGGCCAGGCTGTGCCGCAGAATGTGGGTGCCTATATAGGCTTGTGGCGGGCTAATGCCGGTCGCGTCATAGGCGTCTCGCAATATCCATCGCAGGATTTGCGCGTCCTTGAACCTCTTGAAGGGCGGTTTCACCGACACGAACAGCGCGCGGTCCGGGCCCCGGCGCTCATTCTTGATGTAATCGACAATCGCCTCACCAACCTCCGCCGACATCGGCATCCGATCGTGCAACTGCCTCTTGCCGCGGATCAGGATTTCTCCAGCGCGCCAGTCGATGTCATCCAGTTCGATCGCTGTCACTTCCGGCGCACGAAGACCGAGACGGGCGATCAGCATCAGCATTGCATAGTTGCGCCGACCCGTTTTCTGGTGGTCGCGCACCACCTCAATGAGCCGGTTGACCTGTTCCGGCTCCAGATACCTCGGGATGCCGGTCGGTTTGGGCTGCCTGGCTTTCGGCACAGCATTGCTCAAGTTGCGCTCAGTCTTTCCGCTCCAGAACAGGAACTGGAAGAGGTTGCGAAGATGCGATGGGCCTGTCTTGTCCCGCGGCGCGTTTTGTTCCTTGCGCAACCAAAGTATGAACCCAGTGATGTCGTCTGGCTTGATGGTGTTCAAGTCACCCAGGCCAGAGCCGAACTTCGCAGTCAGGAACCGATCAAAGAACCGTAGGCAGTGATAAATTGTGTCCTCAGACAAGCCGCGCTGACTGCGAAGATAGGTTTCGTATTCCCGTTTCAGGCAGGCCCTCGGTGACATGTCGAGCGGCGGTTCTGAGCGCGGCGGTGCGCCTGCATTTTCAATGAGATAATCCCTGAACCGATTGATGCGGTACCGACAGTGCTTTTGGTCTCTCGCAGAAGCCGCACTGATGATCGACGTCGCCAGATGGTCCACACGATCATCGGTCAGCTCAGTGGGACAGACGTCTGCCTCCAGCATCGCCGCCCAAAGCGCCTCGGCTGTGGTTCTGTAATTGGCGATGGAACGGAGGCCGTATCCCTCCGCCTCGATCTGTAGGGCAAAGCGATCGGCATGGCTGCCAGCTTTCAGTTTCCGCCTCGTCGTTTGATCTGGGTGCGTATCGTTTTCCATGAGTGTTTCCTTCTTTTGGTTGAAGGTTGCACCTATGGCAGATCGCCGGCCCCAATTGCGCAGTTCGCCACGCTCACATGGCGGTTCTGAACTACAGTCTTATGCAGCCGGAAAACGACAAAAACCGCAGGAAACAAGACTTCGCCTGAACAAGCGCGGCATAAACCGGAGCGCGGCATTATGGGTCTTATGCCGATGTCGGCATAATGCGCACTGGACAGGGGCCACAAAGCGGCTGGACCGTTTGAGCCGGTTCAACGACCGCAAGGCCTACGCGTTCGAGGAACTGGTCGCGGAGATTGGCAACTGCATGCTTTGCGCGCAGATCGGGGTGGAGCCGGGATTCGATCAGAGCGCCGCCTATGTTGAGGGATGGCTTGAGGCGATGAAGGAGGACAGCCGCGCGATATTCCGCGCCGCGTCCGAAGCGCAGAAGGCTGTGGATTACATCATGGACCGAACTGCGCAGGCCGACCGGATGGCCGCCGAGTAACATCCCGCACCGCTGAAATGATCGAGGCCCCCGCCAGCAGGCGGGGGCCTTTTGCGTTGTGGTGTGGTCCTGGGCGCGGGTGGTTTCAGGGTGACCTGTCGGAGGGCAACCTGGAGGCCACCCGCCGACAGGCCCGGCGCTTCGCGCGGACGCCCCAAGGGGCGTGGCCAGTGATCGTGTAGTTTGAAAATTGACCAATGGCTTCACGACCACGATCTTTGAAGAGAGGGCTTGCCCATGTTACATTTTGATGCCATCAATGCGGGCAAGAAAATGTAACATGGAGGGCTTCATGTCCCGAGCAGCCACCAAAGTCTTCATTGATGATATTGACGTAGAGCGCCGCCTCTCCGAATTGAATATGGATCGGCAAGACATTCTGGATATCCGCGATGTCGCAGCCAGTATGCACGCGACCGGATCATCCCCTCTTTTCCCAGCGAACGGGGCAGGGCAACTTGCCTATCAGTACGGGACCCGCGAACTACGGGCCACGCATCTCAAGCGGGGCTGGGTGATTGATCAATCCTACGGCACGAATGGTGTTCGTCATCCCGACAGGAAGATCGTGGTACTCTATCAGAACGTAGATGTGGCATGCAGCTTGTCTGACTTGCCCCAAGCTCGCAGCCGCAAAGGTGCTGGATCGGAGCGTCTCAGCCAGGGTAGCGCCTTCGATCTGATAGAGGAGGTTGTTCCTTCGACACATACCGGAGAAGGGCTGGATGTCGAAGTTTGGTACGTGATGGTCGCCCAGGATGGGGCTGTCGAAGTTACGCACGCCCTTATCCGGGGGGGCGAGTTCTCCGATTTCATCGAACGCATCTTCGTGCACGATGGTAGCGATTTTGATCCGCTTGAAGATGACGGCTCATTGGATGATGACGCGGTTGACTTTGACATCACGATCTCACGGAAATGACGACGCACGGACCCTTCAACCATCTCCGCCTGATACTCGCCCGCAAACGAAGAAAGATGACCGCAATTCAGGTGGCTGAAGCCGCCAAGCTGTCACGTGTCCATCTCTCTCGGATCGAGACGGGGCAGAACGAGCCGACCATGGAAACCATTGAGGCCCTAGCTAAGGCAACGCGCTATCCGGTGGAATTTTTCTTTGTGCCGGACACCTGCGAGCTTCCCGCCGAAGCAGTCAGTTTCCGCAGTCTCAAGCGTACCAGCGTTCGCGAGCGCGAAGCGGCAAGGGCGGCAGGTGAGATCGGCGTGGATGTGGGGCAGTGGTTGTCTGACGAGTTCAACCTGCCCGATCCGGTTTTGCCGGATATGGGATATGAGCCAGACCCTGCAACAGCCGCACGCGCATTAAGGCAGGCTTGGGGTTTAGGTGAGAAGCCGATCGCCAGCATGATTGCACTCTTGGAAGCGAAGGGTGTGCGTGTGTTTTCTTTGGCCGAAGAGACCCTGAATGTTGATGCATTCTCTTTCTGGCAGGATGGTGTGCCTTATGTGTTTTTGAACACGATGAAGACCGCTGAGCATGGTGTCATGGATGCGGCCCATGAACTCGGACATCTGATCTTGCATGCGGGTGGTAACACTCTTCACGGTCGGGATGTAGAGCGCGAGGCAAATGCCTTCGCATCCAGTTTTCTGATGCCATCAGAAGATGTACGGGGGCGCGTTCCGCGCGCACCATCTGTTCATTTGATCCTGAAGCTAAAGAAACGTTGGCGTGTGTCAGCGATGGCCTTGGCTTATCGTGTTCATCGTCTCGGCCTTCTGACGGATTGGCAATATCGGTCAATGTGCATCGACCTAACACAGCGGGGTTACAGGACGGGAGAGCCGGATGGTACCGAGCGGGATAAGTCTCGGGTTTGGAAACAGGTGCTTGACCACCTGTGGCGTGAAGGGAAAACGAAAGAAACCATCGCTCGTGTGCTCCATTTACCGGTAGATGAGATTGAAAAACTTACTTTCGGGTTGGCATCTGATCCACTCCGCCCGATCAAAGGACAACAACTACGTGTTGTGAAATAGTTGACCAGGTACTGCCTATTGGTGGCAGCCAGATAGTCTTGAGGGCGGGCATTGAGCAAAACACTTACAGAAATAGTCGCGGATTTTGGTGCTACCGCTAAGTCTAAATTAAAGAATGCTGGCGTGTCGGGGGCGCCAGAAGATCAGCTTCGCGCGCCCCTCGAAACCCTCATCACACAGATGGCCGAACTGGCAGGCCTGCCCTCCGGTGCCATCGTGCCGGTTGGTGAAACGTCTCTTGCCGAGCTCAAGACCCGCCCGGATTATGCGGTTACGTTCAAATCCATGCTTGTCGGCTTCGTCGAGGTCAAAGCACCGGGCAAAGGAGCTGACCCGCGCCGCTTCACTGACAAGCACGACCAGGGGCAATGGGAGAAGCTCAAGACCCTACCCAATCTGATCTATACCGATGGCAACGCTTTCAGTCTTTGGCAGGACGGCGAACTTGTAGGAAAAATTGTTCAACTCGACGGCGACATCGAAATTTCGGGAAACAAGTTGATAGCCCCACCCGAGCTGCTTGCCCGCTTCTCTGACTTCTTCCAATGGGACCCCCAACCCCCAAAAACGGCGCTTGCGCTGGCCGAGATGACTGCCCGGCTGTGCAGGTTGCTACGCGAAGAGGTGACCGAACAACTTGGCGAAGGGTCTGGCCCTCTGACCAACTTGGCAACAGACTGGCGCAAGCTACTGTTCCCCAATGCGACCGATGCAGCTTTCGCCGATGGCTACGCTCAGGCGGTGACGTTCGGTATGCTGATGGCGCGCGCGCGAAAAATACCGCTGAAGGATGGCCTCGATCGGGTTGCGAAGGAACTGCGCCAGACCAACACGTTGATCGGCACGGCACTTCGGTTGCTGACCGATGATGCCGAGAATCAGGCGACCCTAAAAACGTCGCTCGCAACCCTGACCCGCGTTCTCGATGCCGTGGAATGGGACGTGATCAGCAAGGGCGACCCCGAGGCGTGGCTGTATTTCTATGAGAAGTTTCTGAAGGCCTATGATGACGAACTGCGGCGCAAGACCGGGTCTTATTACACGCCGCCTGAGGTTGTTATGTCGATGGTGCGTCTGGTGGACGAGGCTTTGCGATCAAGCGCCTATTTCGGTTTGGTTGATGGCTTGGGAAACCAGAACGTCACAGTAGCTGATCCGGCCACAGGTACAGGGACATATCTTCTGGGCATTTTACGCAGGATTGCAGAGGCCACGGAAGGGGATCAAGGACCCGGTGCCGTGCCGGGTGTGATCCAAGCGGCGATCCCGCGTTTGATCGGTTTTGAGCTTCAGTTCGGCCCATTTGCCGTTGCGCAGCTGCGCTTGTTGGCAGAGCTACGCGATCTGGCGGGCGATGACTTTGCCGATCATGCTGACCCCATGCGTCTTTATGTGACGGATACATTGGGTAACCCCTACCTTGAAGACGAATACATCCCGCAAATTCTGATGCCTCTTGGGGAATCTCGTAGGCAGGCAAACGAGATCAAAAAGCAAGAAAAGATCACGGTTGTCATTGGGAACCCGCCATACAAGGACAAGGCGAAAGGTCTAGGTGGCTGGGTTGAGTCCGGTAGCGGCAATCGCCCTGGTCCATTGATGGATTGGATGCCTCCGACCGAATGGAATGTTGGCGCGCACGCTAAGCACCTACGTAACCTCTATATCTATTTTTGGCGGTGGGCGACGTGGAAGGTCTTTGGCGATGGCGATCCGGCCGAGATTGAAGGAAGAGAACGTGACCAGGCAGGCATTGTCTCATTTATCTCTGCTGCCGGTTTCCTAGGTGGCGACGGGTTCCAGAAAATGCGTGCCGATCTACGCGAGCAAGCGGATGAAATATGGGTCATAGATTGTTCTCCGGAGGGCCACCAACCTCCGATAAACACCCGCATATTTCAGGATGTACAGCAGCCCATATGTATTGTCATGGCGCTGCGGAAAGCGCAGCCCAAATCTGATCAATCCGCTCGTGTCCGCTACCGTGTTCTCGGTGCCGGGGATCGAGAAGCTAAATTCAAGGAACTTCAAGCAATCCACTTAGATGGCGATTCTTGGATGGAGTGTTCATCACTACCACGTGCTTCCTTTTTCCCTAAGGCAACTGGATCTTGGGGGGATTTTCCCAAGATCGATGAGATGTTTTCTTATGATGGAACTGGGGTAATGCCAGGTAGAGTTTGGGTGATTTCGCCGGACCGGGAGTCCTTAAAAAATCGCTGGGACAGTTTGATTTCAGAGAAAGACGTTATCAAGAAAGCCGCTGATTTTCACCCGCATATGAGGAATGGAAAACCTGGTGACAAGCATGTCAACAAGCCGCAAAAAAGCGGTCTCTACGGTCACGAGTTTCGTTCTAGCCCCGTCGCTTCTGACAAAGCCAGCTGCATTCCGCCTGTGCAGTATAGCTTTAGGTCGTTTGATCGACAGTGGATCATTCCCGACGCAAGGTTGATCAATCAGCCAAACCCTACACTTTGGGAAATCCAGTCAGACCGCCAAGTTCACCTTTTCTCTCTCGAAAAAAGAGCCCCTTCAAATGGGCCTGCAATCACTTTTGCTGGATATGCTCCTGATCTGAATTTCTACAAAGGATCATCTGGGGGCCGGGTTTTCCCACTCTGGGCGGACCGAGAGGCAGCAGCGCCAAACATTAAGCAATCATTGTTGGAGGTTGTGGGTACGGAAATTGGCCTCGCCCTAACGGGCCACGATTTCATGGCTTATTTGGCTGCTATAGCGGCGCATCCTGCCTACACAGAGCAGTTCAAAACAGACCTCGTTCAGCCAGGTCTGCGTATCCCAATCACGTCTGATGATGATCTGTTCCGTGAGGCCATCAAGATCGGTGAAGAGGTAATATGGCTCCACACCTTCGGAGAGCGCTTCACTGATCCCTCAAATGATCGCCCGGCCAGTCCACCTCGCTTGCCTAAAGGGCAAGGACCGATAATCCCCAAGGATGGGGCTATCCCGACTGACCCTGAGCATATGCCAAATGAAATTTCACATGACCCCGTGAAACAGCGTCTGCATGTCGGGGACGGCTTCATCGACAATGTGCCAACAGCGGTCTGGGAGTACGAGGTTTCAGGTAAGCAGATTCTTCTCCATTGGTTCAGCTATCGCAAGAAGGATCGCACGCGCACCACCATTGGTGAGCGTCGTCCGCCATCCCCGCTGGAAAGCATCCACCCAGATCACTGGCTGGCTGAATACACGTCTGAACTCTTGAACGTTCTGCACGTCCTGGGCCGTTTGGTCGCGCTTGAGCCTCGTCAGGCCAATCTGCTTCAGCGCATTTGTGATGGCCCGATCATTACGGTGGATGCGCTACAGGCTTCGGGAGCCTTCGACGTCAAAGGGTCGGGCAAAGGTGGCAAAGCAGATGACCGGCAGGATGCGCTGCTATAGCGTTAATAGGAGGCGATTTTGACAGTACATCTCACGGCCCGGCTTGCGTGGCATGACGACGGCTGGAATGGCCGGATTTGCGAGAAACCAGACTGCAATACTTACTGTGTTGGTATGCATTCTTTTCCTGGGGATGTTGTGGCCCGTGAGCGCAATCTTGCGCTTGAGACAGAAAATGCAGGCGCACCGATCGCAAAACTCTCCGGAGCTCAAATACCTCCCTGCATCTATAGCGTAAACGCGTTTGGGTCCGACCCGATCCGAGGATATTCAAACCCGCCTGATTTCTTCAATGGCGGTGCGGTCCGCACGGAGTGGGACATCCCTGAGGCGACGGCCTGCGTCTGGCCCTATGAGGCGATGTACGGCGACGACGTCTATGATGAAGGCGGACGGCTCGACAATGATCGACGCTCGGCAAATGCTGACGAGTTCTTTGCCGAGATCGAAAACGATAAGAGCCTGATTTTTTACTACGCCAACTACTCAAACCCTTTGTCCGACGAGGAAAGCCCACGCTACGCCCTGATCGGTGTATCGCGCGTCAAGAAGATTGGTGATCGCCTTACCTATGGGGAGGTCAATGACCATGTTCGAGAGCGCTATGCCGGGGGGATGATTTGGGCTCGTAATATTAGCTCGCACTACCCGAATGAGGGGCTCCGGCTCCCTTATCATCGCTACCGTGATGACCCCGAGACTTTGAAGAGAATTTCCGTTTTTCCGGAGAACCCCCGAACCTGCAAGTACGGTGCGCGCCACCTGACTAATGATGATGCAATTGGGTTGTTGGAGCAGTTTCTCAGCGCTGTCTATGAACTCAAGGAATTAGGAGATACCAGCGAAGACTGGGATGAGCGCGCTGGCTGGATTCTCAGCTGCATTGCCGAGCTTTGGAGCAAGCGCGGGCTCTATCCCGGCCTCCTCAACGTCATGCGGATACTCTCTGCTGAGGCGGCGATCTTGCCTGCCAAGGCGATGATGGAGAAGGGGCGCTCCAAAGAGGCGCACCAGCTCTTTTTCTCAGCGGTTGACGATGGCAAGGAGGTCATGGAGTTCGGTTTGTTCGGCAAACCGCTCCAGCGTCTATCCCGGCAGTGGAAATTGAAGCCTGAGACTGGGCGAAAACTTTTGCGAGATGTCATTGCCCGACTTGACCTTGATCCGGTGCAAATCGACCGCATTCTCAGTGAAGAACGAACTACTCGTGCTGCACATGGGTTGCCCGCCGACATCGCGGAAATATCCGAAAACCCGTATTTGCTTTGTGAGGGTTATGTTGGAGATAACCCCGACGACACGATTCCTTGGGGCACCGTCGACCGTGGGGTGTTGCCGTCGCCAGAGCTCGGCGGCCCTACGCTTGCCGACATGGAATTTGACGATCCACGCCGCCTTCGTGCCCTTTGTGTTGATCAGTTGCGGCGGGAACCAAACCAGACTTTCCGGGCGGCGGATGCTGTGCTTGCAGAAATTAATACCCGCTTGGCCAAACTTCCCGAATGGAAATCCACCGTTTTTACAGAGCGTTATTTTGAGGTTGATCGAGATGAGCTCGAAGAAGCTCTTGTTCTGCGCAGCGAGGCCGATCGACTGTGGCTGTATTGGAAACCTGTCTATGAGGACGAACGGGCGGTTGAGGAGGAGCTAACGCGGCTCGGGGGCCGCGCGGACATTTCGCTCGCACGTCCATTCACGGATGATGACTGGCGCGCCGAAGTCAGGGATACAAAGAGCCCGCTTCTGGAAAAAGCCCGCGAAACCTACGAGGAAGCTGTATCTGCTCAAGCAGAGGCTTGTGCAGCGGTCTTTCGGAGACCGTTCTCTGTGGTCACCGGTGCTGCTGGAACCGGCAAGACATCAGCTATTTGCGCAATTATTCGCGCCGTGCGTCAAACTGAGGGTGATGGAGCACCGCTTACCGTTCTTGCACCTACCGGTAAGGCCTCTGACCGTGTACGCGCCAAAATGCATGAACGCGCTATCGAGCGCGTCGCGACATCAACCGTACACTCGTTCTTGGCTAGGGGCGGTTGGCTTAACGACAACCTCACTTTTAAACGCGCAGGTGGTAAGCGCGAGGGCAGCGGAACGATCATCGTTGATGAAGCTTCCATGCTCGATCTTGGTCTGATGGCAAGCCTTGTGCGCGCCATTGATTGGCGGCAGGTGCGTCGTTTTATCCTGGTTGGTGATCCCAACCAATTGCCTCCGATTGGGCGAGGACGTGTCTTCGCTGATACGATCCAATGGCTCACAAAGAATAAGCCGGACAGCATCGCGCGCCTGACGCATAACCTAAGGCAACTTGAGAATAGAATCGAAGGTAAGGGCACCGCAATCTTACGCTTCGCTGAACTTTTCATCAGTGCAAATGCGCGCGATGACGGCGAGAGCACATCATCTGAAGGGGAGGAGCTACTGTCAAAGGTCCACAGGGGCGGTGATGTTGATGCCGACTTGCGTGTGACTTATTGGGACGATCCTGCTGATATTTCTGACACTTTGATCCGTGCGGTTGAACGCGAGATGGCCGATCACACGGGTGCGACCCTTGATAGCGAAAAGCCGTTTGAACTCTGGCGCGCAGCATTCGAATGGAAACCGGAGAAATACCAAGTTTTAACACCGCATCGCGGTGAGCTCCATGGTGTAGAGGCTTTGAATGAAGCAATCCAAGGTCGTATCGCGGTGGGTGTTATCAGCCGCCACGGCCTTCTCGATGGCATAGCGCTCTACGACAAGGTCATTCAGTATCGCAATAGGCCGCAGTCAAACCCACTCTGGGCCTATAATTTCAGGACAGGAAAATCGGAGCGCATTGAGGTGTTCAACGGCGAGATTGGCTTCGTTCAAAAGCACGGTTTCGATAAGAAGTTCCTGTCGCGCCTCAAGCGGTTCCAGGTGAAATTTGAACGGAAGGATCATCTCGGGGTAGGGTATGGAGGAAACTTGACTGGAAAAGGCGGTTCTGAAAGCGTCGAGGCTAACCTAGAGCTTGCGTATGCGATCTCTGTTCACAAAGCACAGGGCAGCGAATTCAATCATACCTATGTGGTTGTACCGAAATCAAAAGGGCGGTCGTTGTCTTCAGAGCTTCTTTACACAGCGCTAACGCGGGCCCGCCAGCATTGTACGCTTCTCGTGCAGGGCGATATATCCACCTTACTGTCAGCACGCCGCCCTGAGAATGCACAGATCGGCTTAATCAATTCTTCTCTGTTTGATGGCTTTTTCCGCGCTGTTCCGGATGAGCTGATAAACCGCAAAGGCTGGTATGAGGAAGGCCTCATTCATGAAGCTCTCAGCGGGGATATGGTACGTTCGAAATCAGAGCTTGTGATCGCGAATTTGCTTCATGAGCGCGGTATTCCCTTCAGCTATGAGGTCTTATTACGTGCGCCGGATGGCACAATGTATCTACCTGATTTTACTGTAACCTGGCAGGGTGAAACATGGTTCTGGGAGCATTGGGGTATGATGTCTTCGGATAAGTATCAGGATCATCGTGAACGCAAGATAGCCTGGTACGAAAAGCATTTTCCGGGGCGTTTGATTGAAACCTTTGAAAACCGGAAGCTAAGCTTAGATGTGGCCGCGCACATTGACACAAAATTCCAAGTGTAAGGGTTCACAGTGTTCTGATTTCAGCCACCCCAGCAACGCTGACAGTACTTCAAAAATAATATTTGTCCCTCTCCTAGAGGTGGTGACGGAAAACAGACCGTCAAAACCTTTGGTGTTTGAGAACGTTACTGCAACCGCTCGGCAATCCACATCTTGATCAGCGCCTGACGGGTGATGCCGAGCTTCTCGGCCTGCCGGTCCAGACCAGCGACGACCCAGGTCGGGAAATCCACGGTCACCCGCTTAGCCTCGAAATTGAGGCGGCGCGCCTTTGACCAATCGACATGGGCGGACATGTCTTCGCCCGCGTCGAAGCGTTCGTCGAATTCAGTCGCCTTCATAATGGTCAATCTCCTGCTTACGCAGCGCGATGCACGGGGTTGCTGTGCTATCAATAGCCTCGTCCGGGTCGGTCATGCAATCACCCGAACATCGCAAGCTGCTGAGGCTCCATCCAATAGCCGCGCTGACGCTTGGAGGCTTCCAGTGTGATCAGCGCCGCGACGGCCTGATTTTCATCCGCGAACCAATCCATCCGCACCTGACCGCCCTGCCCTATGCGGCCCCATTCGCGGTACAGCGTCCATTCGCCGAACAGGTTCGGCATGACCGTCATCCGGTAGAACCGGGCGACGTTCTTCGTAGGTTGGCGCTTTTCGAGATATGTTTGCATTGCTCAGAGATGATACTTGCGCGCGATTTCCAGGGCTTCTGCCTGTTCGGTGCCGATGTATTCCTTGGTGCTCTCAATACTGGCATGGCCGAGCAGCAGTTGGGCCGCGCGCAGGTTGCCGGTCTGCTGGTAAATATGGGTCGGGAAGGTCCTGCGCAGCGAATGCAGGCCATAGAGGCCGGGATCGAGGTGCGCTTTGTCCAGCCAGGTCTTGAACAGCCGCCAGAGCTGGCTTTCGCTGAGGTGGGTGTGGGACCACCTTGCCCCCTGCCCCGTGAATAGCCAACCGTGCAGCGGCTTTTCAGATGCGGTGAGATAGGCGCGCAGGCTGTCGCGCGTGTTGGAGGATAGTCGCGCCTGAACCGGGCGCGCGTTCCGCGTCTCGGTTTTGGGGTCGAGTCCGGCTGGGGGCGGAATCGTATCATAAGGGGTAGATCCCGGTAGGAGGCAGGGTCGTATCCAAGCCGTTCTGGTTACTATTGTTGAGGTGGTTGTCGCCAATCGTTGCCTTCT
>Ga0316209_1002731_pt1 | contig 13453 bp, 12 predicted proteins | sample 6monopyrite_MG_FD_204945 | JGI IMG/M metagenome (GOLD analysis project Ga0316209, IMG submission 204945) | Microbial mat bacterial communities from mineral coupon in-situ incubated in ocean water Damariscotta River, Maine, United States -... | ecosystem: Environmental > Aquatic > Marine >...
TCTTCCCTGATAACGCTCAATGGCAATGGGGTTTCCAGCTTTAAACCTGCATAATCTTCATGAAGGCGTACGACTTCACCACTTAAATCGAATTCTTTGCCATCAGGAAAGGCTATTGTGGCGATAATACTGTCCGCCACCATAAAGGCAGGGTCACTATTGATCTTAACTTTCATACCGTACTCAGAGACATCTTCTATCTCATAATTTTCTACATCGATCATTAATGAGGGTCGGTGTGAGTCAGGGTATGACAGTCTGTAGTATTCTCGTTGATTATCTTCTTTCATTTATAAAACCTAAAGCGTATTTTCATTTATTATATTAATAGTAAAAGCAGTTTTTCTCTGTAACTCTTCACACATCAATTTGATGCAAATGAATTATTGTTACACAATATTTGCAATATTATCATGAATTTAGGGGGTTTTTACCATCACCCAAACAGGTTAGCCCAGACTCTAAAGACAAGTAATTAACTGTATATAGCAATAATTATGGCCATATACCAGTAATAGCTTATAAATAACTTTAACTTAAGCACGTTTTTAAAAAATTAATATAAATACTACAAATGTGATTACTTAAGATAATCTACACACTAGTGGATGCTTTAATCTGTAATACTCACCTTCGCCCTTAGTTTTTTAGACTTGCCTCGTCTGGTTTTGCTATCCACTCTACGCGTTTTAGCCGATCTAGATGGTTTGGTCGCTATTCTTGCTCTTTGCACCCTGGCGACACTTTTAATTATTTCTTGTAAGCGCTGTAGTGCATCATCTCTATTTTTCTCCTGAGTTCTATACTTCTGCGCCTTAATAATAAGAACGCCTTCCTTACTTATACGCTTATCCTTTAAGTTAAGTAGTCGATCCTTATAAAATTCAGGTAAGGATGATGCGCTAATATCAAAGCGTAAGTGAATAGCACTTGATACCTTATTTACATTTTGACCACCAGCACCCTGAGCGCGAATAGCACTTAACTCGATTTCGCTATCTGGAATACGGACGTTGTTAGATATGATTAACATTTGAATATGTTACATCAAAGCATGGGGATAACTTAATATTTAGCGCAATCTAACTCAAATAAGGGTATTTTAAAGCGCTGACACACGGGTAAAAAAACATCCGTGCAATGCCTGGCATACAGCGTTATATTATGACCATTAAAAGAAAATGAGACACAGAGGTGAATAATGCATTACAACAGTGAGCAAATGGCCGAACTCAATATACTCGTTCAATACAGCCTGGACTCTAATCAGGGGATTAAGGTGCATTCAACGGCCAGTGAAGACAAAATTGCTGCTGTAGAGCGCCTGTTCAATAAAGGACTAGTCACTCAGGTAGACGGTGGCTACTTAACTGATATTGGTAAAAAAGCTGCTGAACATGCACAAGCTCTAATTTTAATGTTATCGGCCCACGACCAAAATATCGCAAGTTAAAACGTAACCAGCTTATCTTAAAGCCGACGATCTAACGTTGGCTTTAATTTTTATTGTGATTTTTTCACAGAAATCAAACCCGCAATAAGTACAGCCGTACTCAAAACTAATAACCCTGCCGACATCGTCATTAATGCCTCTGCCATTGTAATGCCGAACACTAGTTCAGGAGTATATCCACAGGATGATTCCACCTTATATACCCAGGGTATCCAGGCCTCAATAGCAAACCAGGCCGGTAAGCCTACATCAAACCCGCAATCACCAAAGACGAAACCTCGCTCGGTACCTAGTAACATATAACTACGCTCTGTTAACCCTATAGATATTAGCAGCAAAGAAAAATGCGACAATAAATTCAGTGTTTTAAAATTACGCAGCAGCAAACCCGCAATAGATACAATAACCAGTAATGTAATCCACAAACGAATATGTATGCACAGCACACAAGGCCATTCATCAAAAACATATTGATACAGCAAAGCAATTAATAGCGCGGCAATACCTCCAAAAATAAGGACCAGCCAATATTTAGAGGAATTAACAAGTGTATACAGAAATTTCACAATCATAAAAATTCGAACATTATATTTAAACATTCATTATTACAAGAAAGACACTCTATTTCTACCCGCCTCTTTGGACATATAAAGTGCTTGATCAGCTCGCTCAATAAGCGCATCTATTGCACTATCATTTTCACGCAATGAAGCACATCCAATACTAATTTTTATCTTTATAACTTCACCTGAGGCTAATTCGATATCCATTTTCTCAATTGATTTCCTAATCTTCTCACTAAGAGACTGCCCATTACTATTATCAGACTCTGGAATTAACAAAATAAATTCTTCCCCACCCCAGCGACAGAAAATATCGCTTGCCCTTAATTGTAATGAAATTTCATGCGCAACTTTCTGTAACACAACATCACCAACCATATGCCCATATTGATCGTTAACCATTTTAAAAAAGTCTATATCAATCATCATTAGCAATAATGACCTGTTGTAGCGTAAGGAACGTTCAAATTCTTTATTTGATTTTTCAATAAATGATCGACGGTTAAGCAGGCCCGTTAAAGTATCTGTATTCGATAACAGAGATAACTTTTCCTGTGTTTTTCTATTCAATTCTAACCATTTAAATACACCAAAAAATATGCCTGTGTAACCCAACACCTGCAATAAATTTTCACCAATGTTGGCCACCAGATGAGAGGGGGAAAATATTTCATCCAGGGAATCGAAAAAAAGTGATATATAGAGGCAACTAAAACCCACTAAAAAAATAACAATAACAGGTCGTGGATGCCCCTGCTTAACTACAAGATGAGCCATAATAAGTGTCATTAAGGCAATGACAGAGTCGCTGAATAAATCAAAATAGTCAATCGAGTCCAGGCGAGGTATATAGTTGACGTAATAAAGCACCATAGCTAATGAAATAATCACTAACAATTTAATGAGATGATCCATTAAAAATTTTGTTATTACTTCATATTTATCACTCAAGTGTTTCACCTGGTTATATAATGGTTTTTGTCATATAGATTTGACGAAGCCTTTCACTAAGGCTGTTGTTATACAGCGACACAAGCCCGATTATCTTTAGAAAATACTATAACTTTATCCGTAAAAATATTGCATTAATTATCAGCACTCTCCCGTTAATCCACAAAATACAATCATTCCTGTAATCGCAGGTACGATAAAGTCCTCTTTTAACTTTTCACTTTAATCTTAATAACAGCACGCTGTAACACACTAGAAATGCTGTATTTAAAAAGTTAACGGGGCATTAATGATGGTATTAATATTTTTTATTCACCATTTAATGATCTTTCAATCAACTATGACTTCGACTAACACGCACTACATTTTGTAATTGATTAATCTTATCCATTACTCGACCTAATTGACTTAAATCACTAATTTCTGCTGTAATCGTCATATCTGCTGTTTGCTCATCTTTATTCGACAGGGTATTAACGCCAACCACATCCACCTTCTCATCACTTAAGACTTTACTCACATCACGTAACAAGCCTTGCCTGTCAAAAGCTTCTATATGAATTGATACGGTATAAGCTTTATCTAAATCATTTCCCCAATCCGCCTCAATCAATCGTTCACGTTTCTCTTCATCCATATTAATAACATTAACGCAATCCCTGCGATGAATCGTTACGCCCTGCCCTCTGGTAATAAACCCAATAATTTGATCTCCAGGAACAGGCTTACAGCAATTACCAATAGTCGTTAATAAGTTAGCCACGCCCTGAATACGAACATCATCTCCTTTGGTAAATTTTTTAGTTGACGATATTTTTTTAGCATTAATAGGAATTGCATTTTCATGCTTTGCATAAAATTCATGTATTGTGTTTGCCAGCTGGCCGGGTGTTATATCACCTCTCCCAATTGATGCATAAAAGTCATCTACAGACTCAAGTTGATAATGTTCTAATAATTTTTTCTGTGAAATATTATGTAATGCCTGACGATTCAATTCACGTTCGTAACTGGATTTACCATCTATCTTATTGAGCTCATAGTCCTGTTGTTTAAACCATGATTTCACTTTAGCCCGAGCACGTTTAGTTTTCAAATAACCCAAATTAGGGTTCATCCAGTCTCGACTTGGCGCCGCTGTATTACTCGTTAAAATATCAACCTGTTCTCCATTTTTTAATTCATAGGTTAATTGAACAATACGACCATTAACTTTTGCTCCACGACACTTATGGCCAATTTCAGTATGAACGATATAAGCAAAATCTAATGGCGTAGAGCCATGTGGCAAATCCATTATTTTGCCACGTGGCGTTAATACAAATACACGATCTTGAAATAGCTCAGTGTGAAAACTATCAATTAACTCATCATCTTTTGTCTCATTCGGATCGAGTAACTTACGTAGTGACGCAATACCTTTTTCAAGACTATGATCACTCTCTCCGCCTTCTTTATAGCGCCAATGTGCAGCCACACCATATTCAGCAAACTCATGCATTTCCTGTGTTCGAATTTGAATTTCAAGTGGCTTACCATCCGGGCCATATACAGCAGTATGCAAAGATTTATAACCATTTTCTTTTGGGTTAGCTATATAGTCATCGAACTCTTGCGCAATGTGTCGCCATTTGCCATGCACCAAACCCAGAGCGGTATAACAATCAGCAACACTTTTCACAGTTATACGAATAGCACGTACATCAAATAATTCCGTGAATTCTTTTTTCTTAGCGGTCATTTTTTTCCAAATACTATAAATATGCTTTGGACGACCATAGATTTCTGCTTCAACACCGGATTGTTGAAGCATTAATTTTATTTCGCTAACTGCATCTGCAATATATGTCTCGCGTTCTTCTCTACGCTCTTCTAATAATTTTGCGATACGTTTGTAGGTGAGTGGCTCGAGAAACCTGAAAGACAGGTCTTCCATTTCCCATTTGAGCTGACCAATTCCCAGTCGATTAGCTAACGGCGTAAAAATTTCTAATGTTTCACGCGCGATTAACTGACGCTGTTCAGTATCGTGTCCGGCCAGCATTCTTAAACGCTGCACTCTATACGCAAGTTTAATGAGCATAACCCGAACATCATCTATCATAGATAACAGCATGCGCCTTAAGCGTTCTGTTTGTTCTGGTGAACTTTCTTTTATATCTTCAAAGTGAAAATCGTGCAGCCAACGAACTTTTTTGACCAGGTGATAAACCTCATCACCAAAATCTGCTGAGAGCTTTTCATTAAAATCAGACTCATTCAGACGGAAGTCACCTAAAAGAGTAACCAGTAATGTTGTTTTATCAACGCTTAATTCAGCTAAAATTAACGCAACTTCTAAACCACTCGGCAGTTCTTTATCCGCTTCAGGTAAATTCCATATTAACTGACAAGCACGATTTAGATTATCATCAGCTCCACAATAAACTGTCAACTTTTGCATATATTCATCGAATGAATATTGCTTGGTGATATCTGATCTATTTTTTGTTTTTAGCATTTGCTCTAATTAATAGCATGTAAGTAAAAATTGCAGGCCAGCATTGGCTGGTTATATTGTAAGATTCAGGCTATTGAATGATTGAAGAATACTAGGTTTATTATTGGCAGCTCTCACATTGCCCATAAATAATCAGGCTATGTTCAGTAATCTTAAATCCATTTTTCTGTGCAATTTCATTCTGATGTTGCTCTATTACATCATCTACGAATTCAATGACTTTTCCGCAACTAACACAAACTAAATGATCGTGATGCTCACCCTCATTTAATTCAAATACAGCCTGCCCACCTTCAAAGTGGTGTCGTGTAACTAAACCAGCGCCTTCAAACTGTGTTAGAACACGGTATACCGTAGCCAAACCAATTTCTTCACCCTGATCCAGCAAGGCTTTATAGATGTCTTCTGCGCTTTGATGACGCAACTTACACGATTCAAGTAACTCCAGTATTTTCATACGGGGTAAGGTTATTTTCAGGCCTGCTTTTTTTATATCAGAGGTCGTCAAGTTAAACTCCTGCTGTTTTTAGGGGGGATATAGGTTATTATTTGCGCCCCATTATACTCAATATAAGTCGTATCATTAAGTTATGTATAAGAAACTTATTTTTATTATCTGTTTGCTATTCAGTCTGACCTTAAGCCTAACTGCCTGCGAACCACACCGCATTGATATCCAGCAGGGTAACAAAATAGAGCCTGAGACATTGGCACAATTAAAAATTGGTATGACCCGCAAGCAGGTTTTATTTTTACTGGGTACACCGCTCCTTAAAGACGCCTTCCATCAGGATCGTTGGGATTATATTTTTTACCTAAAGCCTGGTAATCAGCCGGCAAAGCAATCCCGGGTGACCTTGTCCTTTAAAAATAATCAGCTTGCAGAAATTGATGATACTGCGTATACCCCAGAGGTGCATAAAAGCAGCAGCGATAGCAGTCACGATGAAATAAATGCAGCCCCCCCTGTTCAGGCACCTGCCCATCAACACTAGGGCTTCTCTGATACTCGGCAGATTAAGCAGGGCTATTATTTTTTAGCCTCTGCGGAAGCGCTATCACCACCGCCTTTTTTCATTCGCTTACCCTCTGCTTCACGCTTACGTCGCACTTCTTTAGGGTCGGCAATGAGGGGACGATAGATTTCAACCCGATCACCGGCTTTTAACGCTAACGTTTTCTTGGACAATTTACCAAATATCCCGACTTTATTAACCGACAGGTCTATTTCCGGGAAACGCTCTAATACACCGGATTGCTCTATGGCCTGCTCTATTGTGCTACCAGAACTCACCATAAGCTCTAAAATAACTTGCTGTTGAGGTGTGGCATAAGCGACCTCAACCTTAAATTCATCGTTTTTTTCTATTTCTAATGAATTAGAATCGCTCACCGTATACCTCTACTGCACGTTTACAAAAGGCATCGACCATTGTATTACCTATCTGATTAAACACAGGTCCTACCGCAAAGGCGATAATTTTACTTTCAAATTCAAACTCTAAATCGAATGATATTTTACTCGCCGATGGATCTTTTAATGAATCAAAGCGCCAAAAGCCCTCTAACTGCCTAAATGGTCCCTTAATCAGACGCATTTCTATTATTTTATTGCGCTGCATACGGTTTAGCGTAGTAAACGATTTATTTAGCGAACCACGGGCTATTTCTATGCTCGCCTTAACTTCATTGTCATCTCTAGACACTACATTTGTAGATTTACACCAGGGCAAAAATTCTGCATACGACTCTATGTCATCTACTAACTGGTACATTTCCTCTACAGTGTACGGTACCAGCGCATTACGGGATATAAGGGTCACTCTTTAGCCTATTACTTGTTCATACAGTGCGACTTTAGCTCAGTTTAATAAGCCCTATCGCACTCAAAAATACAACCATCACCGCTACCGGGGCAACAAAGCGGGACAAAATAAGCCAAACATTATATCCGCTTTTCGTCGTATTAAGTTCATTTTTAGAGGCTTCCGTCTTCATTAACCAACCAGCAAATATCACAATAAAAAATCCGCCCAATGGCAGCATTATATTTGCCGTTAAATAATCCAGAAAATCAAAAAAGTTAAGACCAAATAAACGGTGCTCAGACCACACATTAAACGACAGCATTGAACCAAGCCCAACAAACCAGGTTACTATGCCAACAGATACAGATGAATAAATACGGTTCATACCGTGATTTTCAACCAGCCAGGCCACCGCAGGCTCTATAAGCGAAATAGATGAGGTCCAGGCGGCAAAGACTAACAGGACAAAAAATAAGGTACCAATGAGTACACCCGCCTCCATTTGACCAAATGCAATTGGCAGCGTCTGGAAAATAAGCCCCGGCCCCGCGCCCGGCTCCAGACTATTAGCAAACACAATAGGAAAAATCACCAGGCCAGCAAGCAAAGCAACCACCGTATCGGCCAGTGCAATCAAAATTGATGCCTTTGCTATAGAAGTATCCTGCGGTAAATAAGAGCCATAAACCATAATAGCGCCCATACCTAAACTCAGCGTGAAAAAGGCGTGCCCCATCGCCGTTAAAACACTCTGCGCCGTTAACTTACTAAAGTCAGGGCTAAACAAAAAACTCACGCCTTGCATAAAGTACCCGGTACTCATTGAGTAGAAGGCTAATATAATTAATAGAGCGAAGAGCATTGGCATTAAGTAACTAATGGTTTTTTCTAATCCATTTTTCACACCACGCGCCACCACAAACGTCGTCGCAATCATGAATAGTGTGTGCCAGGCCAGGAGTTTTTCAGGGTCTGACACCAGGGCAGTAAAAATACTGTTTGCCCCATCGGCTGTTACACCTTCAAACATTCCACTAGCTGTACGAAACACATAAGACAGTGCCCAACCCGCAATGACACTGTAGTAAGATAAAATAAGAAAACCGGCAATGACCCCGAACCAGCCCAGCATTGACCAGATTTTTGGTTTGCCCGCCTCAGCAGCTAAGGTTGCCATCGTATTGATTGGGCTTTGTCGACCACGACGCCCTAGCATGACTTCAGACATCATAATGGGTATGCCTATTGCTGCGATGCATAACAAATAAACCAGCACAAATGCACCACCACCATTTTCACCTGTGATATAGGGGAATTTCCAGATATTTCCCAGACCAACAGCAGAGCCGGTAGCAGCCATAATAAACATCAATCGGCTAGACCATTGGCCATGAATTGAGATGCGTTTTTCACTCGACATGCATTATCGCCCTATAACTTTAAATGATAACTAACTTTAAGTTATACATATATCTTATTGTTTTTATTAGCTTAAATATATTAATCAGTTAATCTATACGTAGATTAACAGTATCCTAACGTATGAATACACTTAATATTGTGTGACATTCTGATAAAGTTTGAAAAATTTAACAAGTCACAATAATTTTCTAGCATGACTAATGTTATATAAAACAGTCTTTATAAAATAGCTGAAATCATGAATTTATATTCAAACCACATCTAGTATAATCAGCACGCTTATCCACTCTATCTACCCTGATGACACTATAGACAATGGCCAAAAAAAGTAAAAAAGCTCCAAAAAAACCCAGCAGCATGATTGCGCAGAATAAAAAAGCGCGTCACAACTACGCCATTGAATCGACTTATGAGGCTGGTATTGTTTTAGATGGCTGGGAAGTAAAAAGTGTGCGGGATGGTCGCGTACAAATGACCGATACCTACGTGATGGTTAAGAATGGTGAAATCTTCTGGGTCGGTGGTCAAATTACCCCACTGCTCTCTGCTTCAACTCACGTTAACCCGGAGCCTCATCGTGCACGTAAATTACTTATGCACCGCCGTGAAATCGACAAGCTAATCGGCGCTGTAGAACGTAAAGGCTACACCATTGTGCCGTTAAAAATGTTTTGGAGTAAAGGTTATGCAAAAATGCAAATTGGTCTGGCTAAAGGCAAGCAGGAACATGACAAACGTGCCGATGATAAAGACCGTGACTGGGGTCGTGAGAAAGCACGGATAATGAAAACGGCTAGTCGTTAAGGTTAATTGAGCCAGAGTAATAAGTAATATTGCGTAGGCTGGATCAAACAAAGCGGATCCGGCAGGGTAATACCACTCAGGTAGATTCACTGCACTTGATCCAAGCCTGGCAATTCAGGCTGTATTTAGCATTACATAAATGTCCTGCTAACTAACAGACTCTAACAATTTCGTTAAACCCTTTTTCAAATCTATCTCCGCGACTACACCAACTTGCTTATTCATTTTTGCAGGATTCGCCAATGAGTGAACAATATCACCTTCACGTTCTGGGCCATAGGTAACGTCTGCTGTGTTAGCGGTAATTTCAGATAATACATTCACTAAATCATTGAGAGATGTTTTCTCACCCGTTGCTACATTACATGCACCCTGCACACCCACACCGAGTGCAGCCACATTGGTACGCGCTACATCACGTACATAAATAAAATCACGCGTGTGCTCACCATCGCCATTTATGGTGAGTGGCAAGTTATCTTTTATGCGATCCATAAATAAAGCAATAACACCGGCATAAGGTGACTTGGGATCTTGCCTTGGGCCATACACATTAAAAAAGCGCATACCTAAGGCGGAGAAACCATGCAAGCGATAATACAAATCCGCATACTCTTCATTAACCTGTTTTTCTAAACCATACGGAGATAACTGTTTAACAGCCATTTCTTCATCTAAAGGTAAACTCGGTGGCTCCCCATAAATGGCTGCAGAAGATGCATACACCATGCGCTTAACACCAGCGTTTTTAGCCGCATCTAAAACATTCAAATAACCAATAATATTTTGTTGCGCGGAAAATTCCGGATCTTCGAGTGACGCGACAACGGAAACCTGTGCCGCTAAATGCACAACATGAGAAACACCCTGCATAACATTTTTAACCGTTTCAGCATTGCGCATATCACCTTCAACAAATTCCATTAACGGATGAGAATCGGGTAAGTTTGTTCGATGACCCGAACTTAAGTTATCTAACACGCGAACCTTAACGCCCTGTTCCATCAAAATATCTGCGGTGTGTGAACCAATAAAACCGGCTCCGCCTACGATAAGTACTTTTTCCATGTTGCCTCTTTTTAAATTTTTCTAAACAAAAGTTTATTTAATATTACTTAACCCAGGCACGCGCATTTCTAAACATGCGCATCCAGGGGCTATCTTCTCCCCAGTCGTCCGGGTGCCATGAGTGCTGCACAGTTCTAAACACGCGCTCAGGGTGTGGCATCATAATGGTGACACGGCCATCATCGGTGGTGAAGCCAGTTAAACCTTCTGGAGAACCGTTTGGATTTAACGGATAGGTTTCTGTTGCATCGCCATAATGATTTACATAACGTAAAGCCTGTTTACTCGATGCAATGGATGATCCATCTTTAAACTCTGCTCGACCTTCTCCATGTGCCACAGCAATCGGCATTTGTGAACCTGCCATGCCCTGTAAAAAGATTGAAGGCGAATCCATCACTTCTACTGTACTAAAACGCGCTTCAAACTGATCTGACTCATTACGTACAAAATGCGGCCAATGCTCAGCGCCAGGAATTAATTCCTTAATGTTAGACAACATCTGGCAACCATTACATACACCTAATGCAAAACTATCTTCGCGTGCAAAAAAATCACTAAATTCATTACGTGCTTTTTCATTAAACAATATAGTTTTTGCCCAACCCTCACCGGCACCTAAAACATCACCGTAAGAGAAACCACCGCAGGCCACTAAACCCTTAAAATCTTTTAGTGAAATGCGTCCACTTAAGATATCGCTCATGTGAACATCAAGCGCATTAAAACCTGCATGATCAAATGCAGCCGCCATTTCTATTTGACCATTAACACCCTGCTCTCGCAGTATGGCCATTTTGGGTTTTACATTCGTTGCAATAAAAGGTGCGGCAACATTATCATTTAAGTCGAATGTTAATTTAGGTGAAATACCTGGATCTTTTTCATCAAGAATAGAATCAAATTCCTGCTGTGCACATTCTGGATTATCGCGCAGTGTTTGCATTTGATGTGTAGTTTCAGACCACATACGTTGTAAGTTAATACGTGTATCCTCAAACACCGGGTCTACATCATTATAGATAGCAATTTTACCTGATTGATTAACTGTACCAATCACATGACTGCAGTCACCTAAACCGGCGGCACGTAAGTCATTCATAATAAATTCAATATCGTTTGAGCTTATTTGAATAACCGCACCCAGCTCTTCGTTAAATAGTGCGGCTGCAGTATCACCACCATCACCTCCGCAAAGTCCTGCAATATCAACATTCATTCCGCAGTGACCTGCAAATGCCATTTCGCATAGTGTTGTAAATAAGCCACCATCAGAACGATCGTGATAAGACAATATTTTGCCCTGATGATTTAAATCCTGAATCACCGTAAAGAAACTTTTAAGTAATTTTGGCTCGTCCAGGTCGGCAGGTGTATCACCAATTTGTTTATACACCTGTGCAAGTGCAGAGCCACCCATACGGTTTTTACCGCGACCTAAATCTATCGCAATTAACAATGTACCCTGCTGATAACTTAGCTGGGGCGTCATGGTACTGCGCACATCACTTACTGGTGCGAAGGCGGTGATCACTAATGACAAGGGGGCTGTTACTGCCTTCTCTTCACCATCCTGATTCCATACCGTTTTCATCGACATAGAATCTTTACCTACCGGAATCGCAATACCCAGTTCGGGGCATAATTCCATGCCCACCGCTTTAACGGTATCGAATAACACCGCATCTTCACCGGGGTGACCTGCGGGTGCCATCCAGTTAGCCGATAATTTAATATCGCCCATTTTATTTATCGCACTCGCGGCAATATTGGTAATCGCTTCACCCACTGCCATACGGCCTGATGCCGCACCATCTAATAAAGCAATGGGAGTACGTTCACCCATCGCCATCGCTTCACCGGTATGCACATTAAATGATGTTGCCGTTACTGCAACATCGGCAACAGGCACCTGCCATGGGCCGACCATCTGGTCGCGGGTAATTTGTCCGGTAACGGTTCGATCACCAATACTGATTAAAAATGTTTTATTAGCGACTGAAGGCAAACGCATTACACGCGCAGCGGCCTCTTTAATATCAATCGATGAAGTATCGAATGGCTTATGCTTAACCTCTTCGTGTTTTACATCACGGGTCATTTTGGGCGGCTTACCCAGCAATACATCAAGTGGCATATCTACCGGGTAATCATCAAAATGCTTATCGTGAACTTTTAACTCTTTTGCTTCAGTTGTATAACCCAGTACGGCATAAGGGCAACGTTCACGTTCACATAGCGCTTTAAAATCTTCTAGCTGGTCAAGCGCAATTGCCATAACATAACGTTCCTGCGACTCATTGCTCCAGATTTCCATCGGCGTCATGCCCGGTTCATCGATATGCACTTCGCGGAGTTCAAATTCAGCACCACAGCCACCGTCATTCACCAACTCAGGTAGTGCATTCGAAATACCACCAGCGCCTACATCGTGTATCCAGATAATCGGATTATTATCTTTTTCTTCTTTACGCATTGCCCAGCAACGGTCGATCACTTCCTGACAGCGGCGTTCCATTTCTGGGTTACCCCGTTGCACGGATGCAAAGTCTAAATTCTCCGCACTTTCACCGGATGCCATGGAAGATGCCGCACCGCCACCTAAACCTATTAACATCGCTGGGCCACCGAGTAATATCACCGGTGTACCTGCGGGCATATCAATCATATCGATATGCTCTTTGCGCATATTGCCGTAACCACCCGCCAGCATAATTGGTTTATGGTAACCACGTACTTCATCACCATTCACACCCGGTGTGGTTTCTTCGAAGGTACGAAAATATCCATTGATGTTTGGTCGGCCAAATTCATTATTAAAGGCTGCGGCACCTAATGGGCCTTCCACCATAATATCCAGTGCAGAGACAATACGCTCAGGCTT
>Ga0316209_1002733_pt1 | contig 13452 bp, 11 predicted proteins | sample 6monopyrite_MG_FD_204945 | JGI IMG/M metagenome (GOLD analysis project Ga0316209, IMG submission 204945) | Microbial mat bacterial communities from mineral coupon in-situ incubated in ocean water Damariscotta River, Maine, United States -... | ecosystem: Environmental > Aquatic > Marine >...
ATGCCAAGAAAAACTGTATTGCGAATCATTCTCAAATGCATTAACATTACCGCCTTATGAAGCATATCAAGCAGCCATCAGTTAAACGCAGACAAAAGCAGGCCCTGGCCGGCGGCTTAAGCTTGGGCTTGCACCTGCTAATTGTTGTGGCGATGGTGGCCCAGGCTAAACCAGAAGCGGCCAAGCAGCACAGTGTTGTGATGGTGTCGATGGTGGAGCCAGTAAAGCCTACACCGAAGATAGCGACAGAATATAAGCCGAAGCACAGGCCAACACCGAAGCCAAAGCTGGAGACAAAGCCCGAGGTGCAGGTGCAGGCAGAGGCAGAGCCAGAACCGCAAGCCGAAAATGTGCCTGTAGAAAATACGGATCCATTTGTGCCGCAAGAGATGGAAGCTGAGATAGAGCTGCCACAGTATCAGGCGGATTATCTGCAGAACCCGCCGCCGGTTTATCCACGACTATCGCAACGCCTTAAGGAACAGGGTGAAGTGCTACTGAGGGTGCGAGTGGGGGTAGATGGCCAGCCGCTGGAAGTCAACTTGCAACAGAGCAGCGGCCACGTCCGCCTGGATCAAGCTGCGCAGAGAGCGGTGACGCAATGGCGCTTTGTGCCAGCGCAAACCAATGGAAAAACGGTAACCGCCTGGGTGGTGGTACCTTTTGAATTCGCATTAGGAGGTTAAATGAATCTTACAATTATTTTTCAGGAAGGCGACAGCGTTTTAATCGGCGTGTTTCTCTGTTTACTGCTGATGTCAGTATTGACCTGGTACCTGATTCTGTCGAAGTCTTCAGCTATCTATCAATGGCGTCGATATAATCGCCAGTTTTTACACAGCTTCTGGGATGCGCAAACACCCCGAGAAGCCTGGCAACAGGCATCACAAAAACAGCAGGCACCGCTAGCACGTCTGGCCGATACAGCCTTTAACGGTATGCAGCAATTTCAGCAGCGGCCGCGACTGGGTAACCAGGATGAGTTTCTGGTGCGTAACCTGCGTAACGGAATAAATCGTGAAACTTCGCGCACCGCAGCAGGTATGACATTGCTCGCCTCTATTGGCAGCACCGCACCTTTTATTGGTTTGTTTGGCACAGTCTGGGGTATTTACCATGCACTAATCACCATTGCACAGTCGGGTAATGCCAGTATGGAAGTGGTGGCAGGCCCATTGGGTGAAGCCCTGGTGGCAACGGCGGCGGGCCTTGCTGTGGCTATCCCGGCGGTGCTGGCCTATAACGCCTTTCAGCGTGCGAACCGTACATTACAGGAAGAGCTTGATGGCTTTGCCCATGACCTGCATGCATTTTTAATGAGCTCAGGGTTCGATGATGACCTGGCCAATACGCCTGATCAGTTGGCGGATACCCCCGATAGAACCGCGCCGGAACAGGAGGCCGCCTGATGGCATTTGGTGGATTTGAAACCTCACAGGACGCGCCCATCGCGGAGATGAATATGATTCCTCTGGTGGATATTATGCTGGTGCTGCTGGTGATTTTTATTATCACCGCACCGGTGATCACGCACTCGGTAAATGTAGAAATGCCACAGGCATCGAGTCAGCCAACGCCGGCTAATGAACAGGCATTGCAACTCAGCATTCGCGCCGATCAACAGATTTTTCTGGATGACACTGCGCTGAGTTTATCCGAGCTGGAAACAAAGCTGCGTGAACTGGCGGCGCGAAACCCACAGCAGGAAATCCATTTACAGGCGGATCGCAATGCGACCTATAACATAGTAGCGCTCAGTATGGCCGCAGCACAACGAGCAGGCATTGTACGCATTGGTTTTGTTACCCAGGCTGAGACTACAGCAAATGAGTGAGAAAAAAGATATGATTAATTCGGCGACAGGTTCGCCCAGCGCGCCACCTCGCGTTAGCAGTGAAACACTGCTCGCCGGAGCTCAGGCATTGCATATTGAACATATGGGCGAGCTGTATATTTTGCGCCGCACAAGTAACGGTAAATTGATTCTGACCAAGTAGAAATTCCAGCTAATCAGTTCAGTGAAATAATTCAGCTAAACACCCCGATATAAAAACCGGAAATGAATCTGCCAGCCAGCCTCATAGCATCACTATGTAGCCAGCCAGCCCAAACATTATTGTAAATCTATCACAATACAAACGGAGACTGGCATGAAATGCACCCCGAAAAACCCAATAAACTTTGACAGTAAAAAACTATTTAAACCCGGCGTTCTGGCAACCGCTATTACACTGACTTTAAGCCCTATGTTGTTGCAAGCCGAAGAAACCAGGCTCGACAGGATGCTTATTATTGGCACCAGTGAAGACGCTAAACAACTCGCTGGCTCAGGCGCGGTGATCGATAGCGAACAAATGGAAGTCGAAGTGGCCAGTGATATTAACCAGTTACTAAAAACCGTTCCCGGTGTTTACATACTCGAAGAAGAAGGCAGTGGCCTACGGCCTAATATTGGTATTCGCGGGGCCACCAGTGAACGCAGTGAAAAAATCACCCTGCTTGAAGACGGTGTGATGATTGCGCCAGCACCTTACTCCAACCCAGCTGCGTATTATTTCCCCACTATTTTACGTATGTCTTCAGTTGAAGTACTAAAAGGTGCACCGCTATTGCGTTATGGTCCACAGACTACTGGCGGCGTGGTGAACATGTTATCAACTCCCATTCCGCAGGAGTACAGTGGTGAAGCAAACTTCAGCACAGGCTCATTTAATAGCAGTGATTTGCATGCATACTATGGTGGCACGGAAGGTCAATGGGGCTGGTTGTTTGAGGCCGTTGAACGTAACAGCGATGGTTTCAAAAAGATTGATCGTAGTAACCGTGATAGCGGTTACAATATTTCTGACTATGTTGCCAAGTTACGATGGGAATCGGACCAGGGGCCGAAACAAAGTGCGCTGTTAAAACTGCAGCGTTCAGATGAAATCTCCAATAGCACTTACGTGGGTTTAACGGATAATGATTTTGCAGCGAACCCAAACCGCCGTTACGGTTTGTCGAGTATCGACCAGATGGTAAATGACCACACCGGTATTCAATTTGTGTACAGCCGTGAACTGAGTGAAAGTGTGAATGCCACAGCCACGCTTTACCAGAACAAGTTTAATCGTAACTGGTTTAAGCTGTCCGGCAGCGGCAGCCTGATTGATGATGCCAATAATGGTGACGCTACTGCACAGGGTATTCTGGATGGTGCTATTGATACCACCGGTCTAAGTTACAAAAACAATAACCGTGCTTATGAGTCCAGCGGCATAGAAGTAAATTTTGATGTCGATATGGGTCTGCATCGTCTGGCCATTGGCACACGTCTACATGAAGATGAAATGGATCGTTTCCAGCCAGTGGACGTGTATGACCAGATCAATGGGTCACTAGTGTTTCAGTCAGTTACTGCTCCCACCGGTAGCAATAACCGTATTGAAAAAGCAGATGCAACAACCTTATGGATTACCGATGACTGGCAGGCAAGTGAAAAACTGAATGTTAACCTCAGTCTTCGCTATGAAGATATAGAAAGCAGCCGTGTTCAATATGCTGATGAAACACGCACCACCGTGGATTCAACACGGGCCAACCAGACCAGTGAAGTACTTCCAGGTGCATCATTAACCTATATGTTGAATGATAGCTGGCAATTACTGGCCGGTGTGCATAAAGGATTTTCACCGCTGGGGGGTGGTGCATCAGAGCAGGAAGAGCCAGAAACCAGTATCAACTGGGAATTTGGCGGACGTTACAATAACGACGGCCTGTTTGTCGAAGCGATTGCGTTTTACAGTGATTTCTCCGATAAAAATGAAAACTGTTCCGTGGGTTCTCCCTGTAGTGATGGAGCAACCTCTGGCATATTCCAGAATGGTGAAGCAGTAATAAGTGGCCTGGAAACACAACTAGGAACTGAATGGAAAGGTGATAAGTTCAATGTGCCATTAAGCATCGCCTACACATATACCCAGGCTGAAATTAGCAGTGACAACCCAACCAATGGTTTGCAGGATGGCGACACATTGAGAGATGTGCCGGAAAATACTTTTAGCACACGATTGGGTATAGAGCACAGCAGTGGCTGGAACAATTATGCAGTGGCCAAATACGTTGATGAAATGTGTGTTGCCGTAGGATGTAACCGTTCGGCTTCTCCACAGGCAAAAACCAATGCTGTATTTGTGGTGGATTACATCAGCCGTTATAGCCTGGATAAAAATGCCAAGGTGTATTTTAAGGTTGAAAACCTCTTCGACGAGCAGAAAATTGTGGCACGTAGCCCGGATGGCGCACGCCCTAATAAACCTCGCAGTGTGATGCTGGGCATGACGATCGGTTTTTAATCGAGACCGAGCCCGGGTCACGCAAATTCATCGCCTACATACTGCATGCAATGACGCTGAATATATACAGGGAGGCTCTATGTGGGCACTTGAATATGGGGTTACAGAATTTACTCAGCTCTAAGTAGTGGGTAAATACCAGTAGTCTGACTCCTGCTGGTTATGGTCAGGCCGGTGCAATGCACCGGCCTTTTTTATTTACTGAAAGTATATTAATCCGCAAGAAGCAACAAGCTAATGCACTTTTGTTTGAGAGTTGGCTGCTCTCAAAACCCAGCAATAAGAAATTAATTCTGCTTTAGTGATTTCATTTACTGCATGAATTGTAGATAAGGAATCAAATACATTAGAAAATCTTCAATTAGCATCTATATTTAACAGGGCGTTAACAGCCCTCCTTATTAGAGGTACTGGAGACATAATAATTAATTTATCGCCACCGTGAAATATGGCTTAAGAGACACGTATGGAAATAAGGCTTCAAGAAATGCTGCAAACATAATTCTAACGGACTCTGTTCTATATCCTGAAAATTAATGCGTCTAAATAGCGCGCTAGTTTCTATATCGGGTAAGGTATAATGTTCGCGTTTTGCAGTAATGTCGCATGTAATTGAGGAACGCCCTCTGGAAGGGACATCGCTTACTCTTAGCCAGGGTCGAGAAGATTCACACCCTCCTTTACCGTTACTATTCTGAAGAGCTCAGCCACAGTCATTTATGCTTTTTAGCTTACGCCTACTCATGCAAGACGCTCACATAAAAAATACCTCCTTAGATAAGTTGACCTTGGCGATATTATCAGTATTTTTTGTCGCTCCTCATTACTGTATCCAGGGAATAAAATAGTACCCTGAATTGATTCGTGTTTTGTAAAGTTGTATCCTGATATTGCTCTGGTGGGGATATTTGGCCTCCAAAACACGAAATATAGTTGTGTTATAGGTCTAGGAGCATACAAAGACACACATTAGCAGACGCATAAATATTAGAAGTTGCTCCTTGCCAATATCCAATATAGTTTTGTTTACTATTATAGGCATTACCTATAATTTCAGCGAAATTTTAAATACACGTATGAAAGGAACTTAGGGGGTTACACAGAACTGATGCCAATCGTTCCGGTTATAGAAGTTGGTGGTATAGCTTTCTTGCAATGGTTACTGATGTCTCCAGTAATGATTTGGCCAATACAATTTACCAGCCCAAGTTTATGACTCATTACATTAAATTGATTTTTAATTATAAATTTCTGATTATACTTATTGTTGGCGTATCGTTACTTAGCATTTTATCTTATTTCTCAAATGATAGAGCCAGCATTAAAACGGCATCTGCTGTAAAACAACACACAATAACGAGTGACAACCTAGCACCAATCTCTTACGAAAAAGATGTCAAACCTATACTCAATAAACGCTGTGTGGTTTGTCACAGTTGTTATGATGCGCCCTGCCAACTCAAACTTTCATCTGTGGAAGGCACATCACGTGGCGCTAATCCGGAAAAAGTCTATAACCCTAAACGCCTGAAAGCAATACAGGCCAATCGCCTGTTTATTGATGCAAAAACTGAGAAGGAATGGCGTAACAGAGATTTTCACTCGGTACTAGACACCACTGAAAACACCAACAACAAATCACTTCTGCAAAAACTGTTACTGCTCAAGCAACAAAATCCTCAACCTGTTAGTGGCAAACTCCCAGCCGACACTACTCTAGATATAGAACGTGAACAAATATGCCCTACCCAGGACAAGTTTGATGATTACGCAAACAAACATCCTTCATGGGGGATGCCGTATGCTATGCCTAATCTCAACCATAATGAAAATCAAATTCTCGAAAAATGGATTTCAGCTGGCATGCCTATGCCCAACCCACATGCATCCAATAGCCAGGCATCACTTCAAGTTTCTCTGTGGGAAGAATTTTTAAACCAGAATTCAAATAAACATCGCCTGACAAGTCGTTATATCTACGAGCATTTATTTCATGCACACATTCACTTTGATAAGTCTCCCAATAATGAATTTTATAGACTAGTTCGTTCACACACACCACCCGGTTTAGCCATTGATGAAATCGCAACAATTAGACCCTATGATAATCCTGGCGCTGCAACATTTTATTATCGATTACTACCTTATGTCCCAACAATCGTAGCAAAAAACCATATCGTTTATGAGTTTTCTGACGCACGACTGAAGCGCTACCATCAATTGTTTATTAAACCAGAATACAAGGTTGATAAACTTCCCTCCTATAACTCTGATATCGCATCAAATCCTTTCAAGGTTTACGCCGCAATACCACCGGATTCACGCTATCGTTTTATGCTGGACGATGCACGATTTTTTATCGAAGGCTTTGTTAAAGGGCCGGTCTGCCGGGGACAGGTCGCACTCAGCGTTATCGAAGACCAGTTCTGGGTAGTTTTTTTTAATCCTGATCAGAAAATTTTCACCACGCAAGCAGAGTTCCTCGACAACATGTCTGACTACTTACAGATTCCGTCAGAACGCAAAAGCCATCTTAATTTTTTACCTATATGGACAGATTACTGGCAACGTCAAAAACAATACATGATCAGCAAACAACGTTATTTCGAAAAGATGAATACACATGACCTGCACCATGCAATGAATTTCATTTGGGCTGGCGATGGTAAAAACCCAAATGCAGCGTTAACTGTACTGCGTCACTTTGATAGTGCTTCCGTCGAATATGGATTCGTCGGCGAAGAACCTGAAACTATGTGGATAATCGATTACCCACTACTCGAACGTATTCATTATCTTCTGGTTGCCGGTTTTAATATTTACGGAAATGTTGGTCACCAGTTCAGCACCCGGATTTTTATGGACTTCCTGCGCATGGAAGGTGAAGACCATTTCCTTACTTTCCTGCCTGTCGAGCAACGAAAAAAAATTCGCGACTCCTGGTATCAGGGCATACGCGCCGAACTGGACACTTTATTCAAAGCACCAATGGACTGGCTGAAAGTTGAGTCTATCATCGGTTACCAGACAAACAACCCAAAGACAGAACTGCATCAACACATAAACCAACATATCGGTCCGTTGTTACAGACTGCTGATAACATTAATCAATGTGGCAACAAAGACTGCTTAAATATTATCAATACGAAGTCTGATACAAATGATCTGAAATCAAAAATTGATAATGCAATGCAAAAACTAAACGGCATCAAAGGCAAGACATTGCACTATTTCCCAGAGGTTTCTTTTGTTCGGATAACAACTGACAATCCGAACCTGTCGCTTAATTATTCTCTAATCAGGAATAAAGCTTATAAAAATGTCACTTCACTATTATCGAGTGAGCGAAAACGAAGCCTGCAAGATATAGAAAACGATAATTTAACGGTGACTAACTGGCTCGTAGGAAGCTATCCAAATTTTTTCTTTACGCTTCACGTTGATGAGATAGATCTATTTATAGAGTATTGCACATCAATAAATAATCAGAAAAATTTTGATCATTTTGTCGAACATTTTGGTGTACGGAGAACCAACCCCGCATTCTGGGAAACTGCTGACTGGTTTCAGAAAAGATACAAAAAACAGCGTCCACTGCATTCAGGACTCTATGATCTTAGCCGTTACAGTAACCTGTAGCGGTATCACCCATAGCCGAATTTATAGCCTGCACACACCATTGTGAATTACGCAACAATGGGTGATGATCTGCGTTTTCTAACACACATAGCTGCCATTCTGGATGATTCAACATCAGTTTTCTAACACCGAGTAGCGGTGCTGTTACATCTGATTCACCATGAATAAAAAGTATCTCGCAATCCGAATTTAGGTGTTTAATGTCAGCGAGCAAATCATGCCGGTAGATGCCATCCCACACCGATGAAGTGTAGGAGCGCCATGTATGCTGCGTCAAATCTTGTACCACTTCGCGTGGTAAATCACGTAACACAAAGGGAAGCAACCAGTATAGAACCCAACGCGTCATGACGCAGGCAAACACTGCAAAAGCAATATTAGTCATAACATAACGATCAGCAGGATTGCTCTTGCGAAAGTAACGCATCGCACCTTCTTTATCACCAAAGTAAGGCAAGCTAATAAGAATCAGACGTTTTACCAAATGCGGATGCCGCGCAGCAAAGGCAACAGCAACAATGGCACCAAATGAATGGCCAACTATTGATAAATTCTGTTGATCTCGCAAAACCAGATACAGCTCTTCAACATGCCTCTCAACTGTATATTTTGTCCAGGGCTTTGGTGATAGACCATAACCGAGAAGATCAACAAATATAAGCCGAAAATCATAGGCAAGGGATTGCACACGATTTTTCCAATAACGTGTTGTACCACCGATGCCATGTAAAAATACGATATTTTCCTTAGTATCACCTTCCTTGGCATCACCTAATGTCTCATAGTGAAGCATCGGCAAAAGTCCTCTCAATCTAGATTTCAGCTGTTTAGTATTACTTATTTATCATGCATTTTTTGTCCTGATATATGAGAATATGCTTCTTGCACATCAAGCTCTCTTGTTGCATTACCCGTGCGCAACATATATTTGGATGTTTTTCCATCATACAGATAGATGGGTTGATCCGTCGCCTCTATACTAATTCGACAAACGATATGTTCCTCATGATTGAGAAACCTGCAGTGAACTAGTGTGCAAGCATCGCCACCTAAAAAAGTTTTCACCAGATCCATTAGAGCACGCTCAAAGCCATCTGTATTTTTATGTCTAAGCGTCTGAAAATCAGGTTGTAAACCCGTTATCTCACCACTGTCTTCAACGCCTATTAATAGAGTGCCACCTTGATGATTTAAAAAGCCAGCAATAGCTTTAGCAATTACCTGTTCCAATACGCGGTTTACACGTTGCTGCCTGACATCCCAGCGTAAAGATGTTTTAAATTCAAGGCGTTCACTCTCACCACGCGCTATTAACGGTATCAAGTCTTCTTCTAATTCATGCTCTAGAAAGCGAATAATATTATGCTGTTTTAATAGCGTTATATGGTAGAGCGCAAAAAACCAGCCAATAATGCCACCGATAAGAGCAAAAATAGCCGTCATAGAAATCATTCCATCATGTGTTGAAAAAGTCATACGACTTTTAAGAAATTCCCAACCGCTACCCCCGCCAACACTTAATGATTCATTGAATTCAATCCAATAAACTAGCATAGTCAATGGGTGTAAAATAATAATGCCCAGTGTTGCGCCAATTAATGCATGGAATAGCAACGTGCGTTTATACTGCGATGAATTGTTTTTCAAAATAATAACTTTTTAAGTTTGTGCAACAACCTGCTGCTTGTTTATCCGATGGTAAATCTGAATATTGTAATATTCAGTAAATAAAAATAACTGATTTCTTTGACGTGCTGAATTTTTAGTAATGAAAAAAATTATTTAATAATTTGTCAATTAGCTGTAATACTATACTTTTTTAAGTATAAAAAGACACCTCACATGAAGAAACAAATTCTTATTGCTGGTAATGGCTTCGCCTCTTTATTTTTTGTAAGCTACGTCTTGAAATTTCCAGTCACTCCCTTTTTCACCTTCTTCTTACGTCGACTGTACTCTCATTATGAAATTACCGTTATTGGGAATGGCCATCCTGCAATACCGCGTGTAATTGAGGGACGCCCTCTGGAAGTGGTATCGCTTACTCTTAGTCATGGTCGAAAATATTCTCGCCCTCCTTTACCGTTACTATTCTGAAGGACTCAGCCACAGTCATTTATGCTTTTTAACTTACGCCTACTCATGCAAGACGCTCACATAAAAAATACCTCCTTAGATAAGTTGACCTTGGCGATATTATCAGTATTTTTTGTCGCTCCACATTACATGCTGAATGCTTTAAAAAACTACTCTACAGTTACTGACTTCGCAAGATTACGCGGTTGATCGACATCTGTGCCTTTACGCAAGGCAACATAATATGAGAATAGCTGCATCGGTATTGCATACAAAATTGGCGCTACTTCAGGCGATACTTCTGGTATTGTCATCACGTGAGAATTGTCACCAAGATCGCTCATATCCAATCTCTCATCTGCAAACACATAAACTTCGCCATTACGTGCCAACACTTCCTGCAGGTTAGATTTCAGCTTATCTTCCATACCATCTTTTGGTGCAACCGCAATAATAGGCATTTCTGGATCAACCAGGGCCAGCGGCCCATGTTTTAGCTCACCCGCGGCATATGCTTCTGCGTGAATATATGAAATTTCTTTAAGTTTTAAAGCGCCTTCCATTGCAATTGGATATTGCACACCTCGTCCCAAAAATATTGAATTTAATGTATCTTTAAATTCGTCAGCCCAATCTTCAATTTGATTGTTCTCTAGTACTTTTTCAATAATAACTGGGAGTTGGTGAAGATCACCAACGATACGTTTTTCAGTTTCTTCAGTTAAATTGTGTCGACGACCTATAGCAAGCACCATTAACATTAAACCTACCAGCTGAGTTGTAAAAGCTTTAGTAGATGCAACGCCAATTTCCGGGCCTGCCCGTGTCATTAAAACTAATTTTGATTCTCTTACTAAAGAACTTTCTGGCACATTACAAATTGCCAAAGAGTGTTGTGTTTTATCTGAGAGGTTACGCAATGCAGCGAGCGTGTCTGCTGTTTCACCCGACTGTGAAATAGTCACAATCAAGGTATCATCTGTAATCACCGGATTGCGATAACGAATTTCTGAAGCGACTTCAACATTACATGGAATGCCTGCTAATGATTCTAACCAGTAACGCGCTACCATTCCTGCATGAAACGATGTTCCACAAGCAATAATTTGTACGCGTTTAATAGCATCAAAGCTAACAGCCGCTTCTGCGCCAAAGGCAGTGTCTAAAACTTTGCCTTCATAAACACGGCCTTCCATTACTTCAGCTAATACGGTTGGTTGCTCATGAATTTCTTTCATCATGTAATGACGATATTCACCACGACTTACCGCATCTACACTTAACTCTGAGGTGCTAATTTCACGCTCAACTTGCTTATTATTTTTATCGAAAATCACCAGGCTGTCTTTATGAATATCAGCAATATCACCTTCTTCTAAAAAGATAAAACGTTGAGTAACTGGCAATAAAGCAGCAACATCTGAAGCAATAAAATACTCACCAAAACCAACGCCGATAACTAATGGGCTACCACTGCGCGCAGCAACTAATCTTCCTGGCTCGTCAATAGATACAACGCCCAAACCGTAAGCACCTTCGAAATCACCGACTGCTTTTTTTACAGACTGCAGTAAATCTGCACCTGCCTTTATGTACTGCTCGATTTGATGAACGACGGTTTCTGTGTCTGTATCGGAGGTAAAGGTATAACCATCGGCTATTTGTTGTTCACGAAGTAATGCATGATTCTCAATGATACCGTTATGCACAACGGCGACAGAATTATTACAGATATGCGGATGAGCGTTAGGCTCTGATGGAGCACCATGCGTTGCCCAGCGAGTATGCGCGATGCCTACAAATCCTTTTATGGGATTACTATCCAGCGACTCTCCCAAGTTAGCGACTTTACCCACGCGTCGCACACGATCTAAACAACTCTGATCGTTAATTACCGCTATGCCCGCCGAGTCATACCCTCTGTATTCCAAACGTCGTAAGCCCTCTAACAAAATGGGGGTTACATTACGTTCCGCTACTGCGCCTACTATTCCGCACATACTGTATTCATTCCTGTTTAAATTTCATTTTTCGTTTCTGCCTCATTCTAACCGCTGGACAGCTATGTGCAATATAGTGGACTAATTATGTTGGAAACTGCATCACCCGTGCGGGTCAATATGATGTAAATTTTCTTAGCCAACATAAAAAACCCACCAGTCATAGCCCGGTGGGTTGAGTAATACTCTTTTCAGTATAAAGATTAGTCGTCTATGCAGCCTTGTGGCGAAGGCAAACCGGCAATTCTTGAACCTTGTTTTGCTGGCCCTCGAGGAAACAACTCATACATTCTATCCTTATCAACATTCTCTTTTCCAAGATCATCGCTCATGTGTTTAATCAATATTTTCACCATGGGTGCAACACCGTATTGAAAATAGAAGCCACGTAAGAATTTCAAAACATTCCAATGTTCATCGGTTAGTTCAATACCTTCTTTCTTAGCCAGCACAACCGCAAGCTCTTCATTCCAGTCTTCAAGATTGACAAGGTTACCCGAAGTATACACTTTGATTGGTTTGCCGTTAAAATCGAATTGATCATTGAAGTGATTGGCAGCACCTTTATTTGTATTGGGCTTTACAGACTTTACTCGATTCGCCTGGTCCAGTTCCGCATCTAAATGTGCCAGCGGAATACCGGCTAATCGACTGCCCTGTTGCTGTACTCCATTGGGGAATAGTGCACTAAGTGCATCTTCAGAGGCACGTTCCGCACCAAACTTTTTTGATAGTTCGCGCCTTAGTAATTTAAAGATAGGTGACGTATTAAATTCTTGATAATACCCACGCATAACATTAAGAACGTCCCAGTGCTGATCGGATAACACAATACCTTCGTTCTTCGCCATTTCTTCCGCTATTTCTGCTGTCCAGTCTTTGGAGTCTTGTAATCGTCCATCAGCACGCAAATTAATAATATTCCCCTTAATATTTAGATTGTTCATAATAACTCCTAACTCAATAGTGGTTACGATCTGTAAATTGATAAACTCAATTATCTCAGTGAGGCTAAACTCCCGATGTTACTTACTCTTAAAAATAAAATGAGAAAGCGGAAGAGCATTAAACTTCATAATGAACTCCACCGGCATGAGAGCTCATGCATAGTTACTATTTAGTCGTAGTCGCACACATTTTCCAGTAAAAAGAGACCTTGAAGACAATATATTTTTACTTTGTTACCAACGGCACATTACTCAACGTTTAAAAGCAAAAAGCCCCCAGTAAATGGAGGCTTTTTGTTACGCTTTATATTTTTTTAGGTGTTTACTAAAACGGAATATCATCATCAAAACTGTCATCAATTGGCGCAGGCTGATTAGCGGGCTGAGGTTTTGACTGCTGCTGAGCAGGTGCTGAAAAATCACCACCGCCGCCACCTGGGCGTCCACCCAACATTT
>Ga0316209_1002735_pt1 | contig 13433 bp, 16 predicted proteins | sample 6monopyrite_MG_FD_204945 | JGI IMG/M metagenome (GOLD analysis project Ga0316209, IMG submission 204945) | Microbial mat bacterial communities from mineral coupon in-situ incubated in ocean water Damariscotta River, Maine, United States -... | ecosystem: Environmental > Aquatic > Marine >...
ATACACATGCGTTAATTTTCTATATTTACTCATCTTAAAAAGTTTTAGATGGGCAAAACTAAAAAATGGCTGAGCCTTTAAAACATAACCACCGTCAAAGACGGTGGTTTTTCAATGATAAATAAACTCTTCTTCAGATATAAACTCTTTCGAGTATTTCATTACCTCTTGTTTGCGTAGATTTTGACCAAGTGCATAACACCATGAAATTTGACGATATGCCATTTTGTTCAGAATGATTTTTCCAGCCTCGTTATCTGGCTGAATAAACGTTTTAAGCTGCATAACTAGAGACCTGGAATCATTCACAATGGCACCCCATATTTTCCTAGCTTCCCACCACCTATCATATGACTGGCTCAATTTAAATGAGAGAATCAAAGAAATTGATGTACCAAAAAAAGCACTAAAAGAGATGGGTAGTTTAAAGTCTATAAAATTGGAAGAAATTAAATGTATGACGGTTGCAAATGCTGAAATTATCAAAATATCAACAATAATCATTTTAAAGGGATAGTAAAGTGGTATTCTTTTGTTTATAATCATGATTTTCTAAACTTGTTATACTGTTAGCTTTTAAAATTTATGAAAGAGAAGCAACCACAACTGACCTTTGTTTCTGCTCTCTGTAGTTTCGCGCTTATAGGTAAGCTCCATCCTTTACTTTTAATAGTTCGCTCCTCTGTCCCTTTAGCCTTGTCACCCTTTAAAACTATCTTATACAGGTAATTTTCAGTTGTATATGCATGCGGTAAATTTACATTTGCATTAATTTTATAATCTGAAAATGTAAAACTTTTAAAGTGACCTAATTCTGGACCTAGATGCCCATTAATGTACTCTTTATAAGTGCCCTCTACTTTACCTTGTTCAAAAATAGTAGCAACCTCCGTAAAAAGTTCGAAAGTACCGTCTGTAGTCAGGTTTTGAATGGCATCTTTATACGACTTCATTACTTCTATGACCGCTTGTTCTTCTGTATCCAAATCTGTATTTTGACTAAAGATGTGACTAGTTACAAATAACAATAGCGTTAATAATGGTGTAAGTTTTACTGTTTTTATACTGTTTTGTATTTAAAGATTATTTATTTACTCTGATTCTATTCACATTTGCGATACCAAAAACCAACACGAAAAATCTAAGTAATACCTCAAGTGTTACTAAAATTTTAGCTGGAACCGTTATTGGAACTATATCTCCAAATCCTACAGATGAAAATGTAATAAGGCTGAAATAGGATAAATCGAAAAATACCGAGAGTCCATTATTTCCAATGCTATTGTTGACTTTAAAATGAGTAGCGTCCAAAAATTGTAATACAGTAAAATCTATTGCAAACGAGAAAATAACCAACACAATCAAATATCCGAACAGCACCAATACGTGGCTCAAGAGATGACTTTGAGCAATTATTTTCATCAACTGATTAAAGGACAAGGCTATAATAAACCCAATTTTAATCAATGTTAAAACTAAAATTATAATTGTAACGTAAGACGTATCAAGACTAGGTATAGCATACAGTTCGACTACCGAAGCGATAAGCAGCACTAATAGTACATACTTTGAACCATAGAATAGCTGCCCATAAAACGCAGTTGTAGTTTCTATGTCTTTTTCTTTACCCATTCATTAATTTGTTAACTATGATTTTTCATCATAGGTCTCTTCAATTATATTATTCTTTTAAACTAATATCTGTAGCACCAATGCACCGCCAATTATTGCTATTAATATTGCATACACTAATAATTGAACCATTTTGCAAAAGAGCTCTAATTTTGGGCTTTGCCATTATTTGTATTTCAACAATCCTTGATTCACTTTACATATTTTTTGATTGTGATTAATAAACTGAAATCTTTATATTATACTTAAAAATGTGGGGCGAACTAGTATTAAACGATTAACCACTTAAGTCTTTCGTCTCATAAAACCAGATACTCTTTACTATTTTTTTTAAATAATTACATTGTGCCTAAGAAAAGAGAAAGGGTTTACTAAACCAACCAATGAAAAAAAATCCCTTTCTCTAATTAGGACTTTAATTTGTGCCTGAATTGGGAAGGAACTAACACTAACCATCAATTATTTTTCCTTCCAAAACAGGACTTTTTAACTATTCAGGTATCCTTATCATCTCTCAACTTTCTGTTAACTAATAAACCAGAGTATTAAGTATATTTCTATTCAAGGGACTATCTATTGAATAGTTTTTTGAACTTTTCCACACTTCAACATTGAGCTTCCATAATAAGGATTTCTAATTTCGTCACTTGTGCTTAACCAAGCACTCCCTTTATCATACATTGGGCAAAATTGTTGGTACAATGTGCTTTTTGACCCTGTAATAGCTATCATATCTGTAATATCCTTACTCAAAATCTTAAAATGCTCTCTTTGGTGGTCTATGGCACTTTCAACAATATGTTCTGAGTGTTCCGTAGCATCTTCTATAATGTCGGTTAGCTGCTTTTGCTGATCTTTTGTGTAGCTACTTTTATCAAATGATTTAAGAGAGGCTACTAGTTTAGTGCCTGCTTGTGCGGCTTTTTTGGTGTCATCTCCTACTAGAGCATCTTTCAACATAAAATAATCAGCAAGAACTGCTTCTGTTTTGGCATCTTCCATTTTCATTTTACTATGATCCATTTCCATTTCTCCGTGATTCATTTTACCCTTTTCCTGTGCATTTGTAAAAAAAAACTGTTAGCAATAGCATTGCTGCTATACTCATTTTTAAATTTTTCATTTTATTTTTATTTAATTATTGTTTATAGACTATCCTTTAATTGTGTGATAAAATTGATTATTTCATTCGTTTCTTCCTTTGAAAACTTTGCGTCTTTGTGAATTAAGGTGTAAGAATCCAAAGGCATTTCTCCGCTTTCTATTTGTTTAATAATTGATCGAAGTTTACTTTTCTTTCTTCGGTTTGATAATGAATCCCATTCGTTAAAATTAAGTTCAGCTTTCCCTTCTTTAATGTGACCTTCTAAAAACCAAGTAACAGGTTGTACTTTATTATACCAAGGGTATTCGGTGTTATTACTATGGCAATCATAGCAGGATACTTGTAACTTTTTTTGAATTGTTTCTGGTACATCATTTACCAGCATGAAATCGGTTCTTGGTATCGTGTCACTTTGATTGCGCATTGTGGGCACAAATTGGATGCCCACAAGTACAATTAATAACATAATGGCAATTCTTTTAAAAATCTTCATACTCCAAAAGGTATATTAATTGATGTTAATTTTTTTTAGTTCTTTGATTTGGTGGTTTCCATTCCCATTTCCATATTACCTTCATCATCTGTATGCGACTTCATAAAAAGACGTTCCGCAACAAATATTAAGATAATTCCAATTGCCGCAACTATAAGCACCATCGGATCGTTGAGATATTTTAAATATAGAAAGGCAACCAGTACGGCTATATCCATTATAATGGCTATTAACGGAATGATAGGTTGAAATTTCACATCCTTTTTTAAGTGGCGGAAAAGCCCCCAATGAATGGCTATATCCATTATAAGGTAAAAAATAGCTCCTATAGAAGCAATCCTCGTTAAATCGAACAGGGCAGTCAGTAATATGGCAAGAGAGGCTGTAAATATGAGAGCAGGATTCTTAAAGTTTCCAAGTTTTTTTAAGGATGGCACTTGTTTCATATTGCTTAACATTCCCAATAAACGTGATGCTGAAAACATACTCGCTAAAACGCCTGAAAAGGTCGCTACAATTGCTATGGCTATTGTAATCCATAAACCCCAATCTCCAAAGACAGGTTTTGCCGCCGCTGCCAGGGCATAATCTTTTGCCTTGATTATTTCAGGGATGCTTAACCCTCCTGCAACAGAAAGTGCCAATGCCACATATATAACAGTACAGATAAGAATAGAATATACAATGGATCTACCAAGGTTTTTATGAGGGTTTTTAATATCCCCACCTTGATTGGTTATTGTTGTGAATCCTTTATAAGCAAGGATTGATAATGCCAACGCAGCTACAAAGCTGAATCCTCGTGGCAACGCTTCTGAATTATTAGGAATATAATTCCCAGTAATATCTGCAATCCCAGAAATTATAAGGCCCGCAATGGCTAGCAACGCAATACCAGCAACCTTAATAATTGCCGTAAAGGTTGCTGTTGTTCCAATAACTTTATTGCCCAAAATATTCAATATGTAGACAGTTACCAAAAGTAGAATACCGAGAATGGATGCATAACCGGCAAAACTTTCGGGAAATAGCCGAAGCGTGTAAGCTCCAAAAGTACCGGCCACTAAACTTTCTGAAACCACCATTGAAACATACATTAACAGGGAAAAGACACCCGTTGTGGTTCCTGGGCCGTAGGCTCTATTGAAGAACTTAACAACACCTCCTGAGGATGGAAAAGCGTTTGAGAACTTTACATAAGAATATGAACTGAACCCTACCACAATGGCACCCGCAATAAAGGCAATCGGGAATAAATCTCCAACCAACTCAGCTATTTGGCCCATAAGCACAAATATTCCGGCACCAATCATTACACCTGTGCCTAGAGATATAGAACCGATTAGGGACAGTTTGTTATTTTCTTTTATGGGATTCTCTTTTTTAGGTTTTTTCATTTCGTTGATGTCTCAGGTTTTATTTTAAATATTTTTATTGGCAGTATATCTCTAAAATATTTACCAAGAAAGCAACGATTAGCAGTAGCACTGCCAATTTTGAATAATTGCTATGCATTTATAATTTATTAAAATCGGACAGACAAGCCAGCTCCTCCTCCAAAACGACTATCGTAACTCGCCATTAAAGAAAAATCTCTAGACAACATATACTCCGCACCAGCGCTCCATAAAGGCTCACCACTAAAATTATTATTATTGGGCAAGGTATTTACCCATCCAAAATCAAAAGTATACTCATAGTACCCAAAAGCCAAAAACTTTTTAAATAACATAATACTCCTCCCAACACCAATTCTAGGACGTAATTGACTATCTATTCTAGCATCTAGAGAAAATAGATATGGAGTTAAAAAACGGATTCCTGCCACAGCAGTTGTATTAAAACTATCATAGCTATCAGGTGTTGCATTTTCTATATTAACACCACCAAAAACACTTAGATAGTCATAAAGGTATCTTTGATACGTAAATTCTGCCTCCATATTTTTGTTCCAACCAAACTCCGCACCTAGGTTAAATTGATTTCGAATATTAGAACTAACTAAGTTGATACGCCCTAAATTTGATGCAGCATCTACAATGCCCCAAGTAAAAAATTGATCAGTATCAGCCACGGCAGTAGACGCCGGAAATTCCTTCATTCGGGGATCTCTTGGTGTTCCATAACTTACAACACGAGCCATTCCTGCTTCAAGATGGTATAATATATGACAATGAAAAAACCAATCACCATATTCATTACCATAAAACTCTATCGTAATCTTAGACATTGGCGGTACATTTACCGTATGTTTTAGAGGGGAATACTCCCCATTCTCATTAATAACCCTAAAAAAGTGACCGTGTAAGTGCATAGGGTGATGCATCATGGTAAGATTATTAAATGTAATACGAGTTACTTGATCGCCTTCAATCTTAATTTTATCTGCCTCTGATAGTGGTATTCCGTTCATACTCCATATATAACGTTGCATATTCCCAGTAAGATTGAGCAAAATTTCTTTAACAGGTACATCTTTATCGTATGCTGTTTTGTTGGGTGATTTTAAATAGTCATAATTATATTCTGAAAAAGCATTCATCCCTTTCATGGGACTCATTTTTGATTCTTTATTCATGTCCATTTTATCTTCCTTCATATTCATGTTATCCATGCCATCATTAGGTTTATTTACTTTACCATCCATAGGCATGTTGTTCATTTCCTTCATAGCTTTTCCGTCCTTCATTCCCCAATTTGCTGCCATTTTATATGGGTCATCAATGTTTGGCCTATATTTTAATGCTGGTGCGCCCATTCTCATTTTCATTTTGGCAATCTTTTGCATTAAGGCAATTTTGTCTGGTTTAGGAACTTCTGGGGCTGGATAGATTTTTCCATTTCCAAGAAAGGTCGATGCAGTTCCTGAACCATCTTGCGCCGTGATTTTGAATTCTATTTTTCCATCTTGTGGTATGGTTACTATATAATCATAAGTTTCAGCAATACCTATGAAGGTCTTGTTATGTTTAACGGGCACTACATTTTTTCCATCTGCTGCTATCAAAATAGGGTCTTCACCGCCAAAAGTCATCCAAAAAGAAGTCGAAGCCCCTCCATCAATTACACGTAAACGTACTTTCTCTCCAGGTTTAAACTCTGGATGTTCAGAGGTTTGCTCACCGTTAATTAAAAATGCTGGATAATAAATATCAGCTATATCAGCACTATTCATACGTTGTTTCCAAAATTTTAATTGGGCACCCAATGCCCCTCTGGCAATCACTTTATTTAAAGGCGTAGAAGTTCCTTTTCTTAAATTATACCATTCAGACCCTCTCTTTAAATAGCGCAGGACGGTTTTAGGTTTTTCATTAGTCCAATCAGATAACATTACAACCAATTCCTTATCATAGTCTAATGTTTTTTCTTTAGGTTGTATAACGATTGACCCATAAACCCCACTTTGTTCCTGTAAACCGGTATGAGAATGATACCAATAAGTTCCATTTTGTTTAATTGAGAACTCATAGGTAAACGTTTCTCCTGGCTCAATTGGTGGAGTAGTTATATAAGGTACTCCATCATAGAAGTTTGGCAATAATAATCCATGCCAGTGAATAGAGGTTTCAACATCCATATTATTTTTCACATGGATTATGGCATATTCACCTTCAATAAATTCTAGGGTAGGGCCAGGTATTTGACCATTAATGGTCATGCCCACAACATCTTTCCCTGCTTTATTTACAATCTGTTGATCGATGGTCAATGTATATTCATGTACAGGAAGATTTTCAACATTTCCTTCTACAGATTTTTCTGTTTGGGCTTGTCCAATCTGTCCTGCACATAGAAATAGTGTTAATAATAGTGTTCTCATAGTAAATAGTTTTAAAGATTAATTAGTTATAATTAGTTTGTCGCCAAAGGCATTATTTTATTTATTTTTCGACCGTTCAAGGGTTGTATGTCACGATAATTATTTACTGGCATAGCAATACTTAGCATTTTAATTTGCTCTTCAGATACACTAATGGGTTTTTCTAATACAAACCAATTAACTTTTTCTGTGCAAGGAGGTGTTGTTAATGAACCTCTATAGTTATATAGTGCGCCATCAATACTTTCATTTAGAGCATAACTTAATTTTTGAGATTTATTTACCGTTTTTGTTTCTCCTTGTTTTAAAGGAAGAAACTGTTCTAAAAACTCAAAAGTTTCGCTGGCATCACCCTGTTGTGCCATTATTGCAAAAACCAGATATTCGCCACTATCACTATCATAATGGACCATATGTAACTCTAAGGGATAGCGTACTCCATTTATAGTATGCTCAGATGGCGAATGAAAATGAAATTGTTTTAACAGATAGTTTCCGCCGTCATAGGTTATCGTGTTTTCATTGGAAGTAAAGTTGTATTTAATTGTATGGCCATTATTTTTGACAGACTGTATTTCCGTTGCTTTTTCATAATGAAAATCGGAAACATTAATATCATTGGTAATTAGTTCAGAGTTAGTAGTATTAATATTTATTGGAGATTGATATTGACCACCGCAATCTGATTCCTTTTCTAGTTGAGCCCAAAATTCGGGTCCAGATTCACCTGAATAGCTCCACTGTTCGGTAGTTTTTTGTTTTGACGTTTCTTTCTCAGTATTTTCATCCTTTCTGTTTTTATTGGAATTATTACATGAGATTAAGGCTAAACTTAGCAATACGACAATAGATAGTAATTTATTCATATGTTCTAATTTTTAAATATTCAACGGTTTCTTTTACTGTAAGTGGGTTAGTTGAATTGCCAGTTCTTAAATAAAAAGTGGTTTTATTTGAAACAGACACGTAAACTGGTTCTTTGGAAGTGTTTATGTGTATTATACCTATAAATTCATCTTTAATCTTATAAAAATAAACTTGGCATAAACTGCTAAATTCAGCACCAATATAGGTGGTTACTATATCATATATTTTACGTTCGTAACCATCTAGGTTTTTATGTTTTAAAGTGTTTATATCTTTTTGTAAACCAATAATATCCTTATTGTCCTTAACGCCTAAAATTAGTTTACCTCCTTGGGCATTCATAAAACCAACTATGGTCTTTGCTATTACTAGCTCTAAATCCTTGTTCGTTGTTTTTTTAATAAAATCGTACCTTATGGATGATTTGAATTCAACATAATTATTTTCTCCATTTTTTATAAGAATTAAAGCATCAGCATTTAAAATGCGATGTTGTCTCTTATTAATACCCTTTTTATGGAGGATATTAAACCAGTAAAGACCTGAGATTAAACCGAAAATCATCCCGATAATGATAAATATATAGGACATTGGAAGCATTTCAAAGGAAAATGTCTTTGACAAAATAACCCCCATCTTACTTAATAATTCATTGAAAGTGTATTTTTCTTGTGCGCATTCAAAACCATAAATAGCCATTGTTAAAGGGTGTAGGATGAAATAGAAAACAAGTAGCCCTAATAATATATGGCTTGATAATACTTTAACTATTTTGATCTTTTTTGTAATCATAAAATTTTGGTAAAAAGAATAAAAGTATTGCTATTGCATTATTAATATTTATTATATATCATGAATGTTTTATCTTATTTTATCTATCGGAGTTCTGACTTCTCTTTTTTCCTTATATTTCTTCATTGTATCACCAGTTTCCTGCTTGAATTGGCGTGATAACCCTGATAGATTACTATACCCCAAGAGATATGCTATCTGCGTAAAGTTTAGTTTTCCCATCTCAATTAGTTCTTTTGTTCTTTCTATTTTTAATAATATAGCATAGCGCTCTATGGTCTGACCAAATATGTTTGAAAAATTATCACTGATCATACTATATTTTTTGGGAATATTAGAACGCAAGAAACTGGATAAATTAGTGCTCAAATCTGAATTATATATATAATTTATTATCCATCTTTTAGTTTGCTCTCCAAGAATTTCATTTTCGCTAGTTATAATTTCAAATTCATTCCCTACAATTATGTGCTCGATAATTGAACGATCTATTTTTTCGGGTCTATAATTGATTACAACTTTCCCTAATTGAATATCAACTACTTTGGCTCCTGTTGCGTTAAGTTCATTATTTAAAACTTTTAAACAACGGCTACAAATCATACCTTTTATTTTAAACTCTTGTGTTATCATATATTTTGATATTACTTATTCTCTACTTAAAAACCATTAATCTTTTTTTAGTATCAAAACAATTTAATATTTGTATTGGGTGTTGTCTATACTATATCAATCCAAACGAAAAATATCCATTGGATAATAAAAGATTGTAAATGAAAAAATTATATTAAGTAAGTCTTGTCAATCTTGTAGATTTGCCTAACGACAAGTGGGGGAGTATAATCTTTATATAAGGATGCTATTTCCTCTAAACCTTCAAAAAGATTTATATAACTGGAAACAAATGATGCAACAATTAATTGTTGGTCGAAAGTAAGTGTATTAAAAGATAATTGTAATTCATCTTGACCATCAAAACTTATTTGTTCGTCATTGCAGCAACCCTTTTTAGTAATGGAACAACCCTCAGTTGAACGATTTTCCATTTCCATTCCACAAGTATCCACCTTTGTAAAAATTGCAGAATCAACCAAAATACCACCACAATAGTGCGAATTTATGGTATACGACATTGTAGAAAGCAATACTACAATAGCTATTAAAAAGGATGATATTTTATAAAATATTTGTTTCATTAATTTTGTAAATATATCAAAAAAAAATTATGTTAAAAAATTTGCTAAATCGAAAATCAGTTTTGTCTAAAAACGAATTTAGTCTCTCTATAAATCCGTTTAAAATTGAGCTTTAATTCATCCGTTGTAAAATGTTGATGAGGATTTGGTATTTCTCTTTTAATCGCTTGTAGTTTAAATTCTCGCCATCAGCAAAAGTTATAAACTCGCCCTGTTTCAAACGAAAGAAAACATCTGCCCTAGGTTTAGAAACTTCTTTTCGCCTGTAGTAATCCGTGTGTAAGCTTCCCCTAATTAGAAGTGTTTAATTTTCTAAAACTTCGCTAAAGCTTACACGTGTGTCAAAATTTAGATTGTGCCCACGATTTATACTTGTGGTTCCCATACGGACAATCTCAAAGAAACGCCCATAATATTTTGCGGTGTCAAGGTCATTGACCTTCCCAAAAAATTGATAGGACAGATTACTTAAAATCGCTTTGCTCGCCTTATCGCCATACATCATATCGTTCTGAATTTCATCCTGCATTACATAAATGGAGGCAATATCATAGCTTAGCAGCGTAGCTGGAATACAGTGCATATTTAATAGTTTGATGGTTGGGGCTTCTTCCATCATTAAAAATGTCGACTTTTGATCTCTCACGCTCATTTGCTTGATCACTGTGTGCATAGTTGCAGCGATGATAGGCGCAGTAAGCAGATTCGTATTTGGGATGGTTTACGATGGATATAACAGCAGGATTATCTTTGTTGTTTATGTTCAAGGGCACTTCATCTTTCAAGAAGGCAATAAATAATTGTTGTGTACTAATTCGTTTTAGCGCATTTGCCAGCGATTAATTGCTGTATTTTTTCTTTTATACAATTTAGCGGATAATTAATTTTAAACTAAAAGGTTTTTTTAATTGCTTTCAATCAATTGCAATAGTTATAATTTGAAGCCCAATCCAAGGCCAATAGTAGTAGTACTATAACCATCAAATCGCTGGTCGTAAAAAAGTGTAGGCATTAAATAAAAGTCGGTACCAATCTCATATTCGTATTCTAAGCCTATACGTGCCAAACCAAATGATTCATTTTGCTCCACCTCAATCCCTGGTCCTACAGTCAAAACTAAACTGTTGGATATATAGTAGAGCGCATCTAAAGTAAATACAAGCGGATATTTCCGCTCGATTTCTTCATTATTATTGCGACGCACTATTACAAAATTGTCAGCCCTAATATCACTATGTAGTCCGATACCCAATTTATGATTTAACCTATAACCTATGTTCAGTCCCCAAGAAGGAACAAAAAGTTGGTTACCCTTCCCATTGCTACCGATGTAAGTGTGACTTATAACGCCAGAGATGTGCCACCTTTTTTCAAATGATTCACTTTCATTTTGTGTATTTGTCTGATTCTGCTCTTGTGCTGTAACAGTGATACTATATAGCAGCAATAGCATAATGGTAATTGAAATTTTAAACATATTATAGAAGTTTTATAGATATAGATTATTTAAGTTTCCCAAACGAGATTAGCAATTGATTTTTCAGGTCTGTAACATGCTGAAATAATATGAACTGCTTTTATTTCCTCCAAATTTACATTATTTTTCGATATATTAAATCTTTTAAATTGTTTTTTTACAATCATAAAATTTTGGTAAAAGATGTAAAAGTATTGCTATTGCATTATTAATATTTACCATATATCATGAATGTTTTATCTTATTTTATCTAAGGGAGTCCTGACTTCTCTTTTTTCCTTATATTTTTTCATTGTATCACTAGTTTCCTGCTTGAATTGGCGTGATAACCCTGATAGATTATTATACCCAAGAGTACCTATCTTTTTAAAAATCGCAGAATCAACCAAAGTATCACCACAATAAAGTATATCAATAGTAAATGACATTGTAGAAAGAAATACAACAATAGCTATTAAAAAAGGATGATATTTTATAAAATATTTGTTTCATTAGTTTTGAAAATTTACCAATTAATCGATGCACAAGTTGTGCAAATATTGAAATGGTGTTCTAGAAATTCACAACACTATCCAATGCATCGTCGGCATCCTTATGCATAAAATTAGATTGGTAATTTATTGTGGTGGTAATTGATGAATGTCTATATAGCTTTTGGAGCATATTAATAGGGATCTTATCCTCCGATATGTTTCCAAAGGTATGCCGTGCTATGTGCATTGTGACTTTTTTTGATATTTCGGCCTGTACTGCAACGGATATCAAAAATTTGTTGAATTTCTTGTTGGCCGTTTTTGTTTTAGCATAGACATCTTTTGCATCTTGTAAATTTGCCTTTTTCATTTCCGGAAATATAAAATCATCTTCATTTTGTTTACTGTCCTGATAATATTCTAAAATTGGAAATATTTTATCTGGAATTTTAAGGGATAACAGTTTTGAATTCTTGTTCATTCGATAATGAAGCCTGTTATCATAAATATCGGCCCAACGAATTTTCAATACGTCAGCTACCCGAATTCCAGCAAAATAAAAACTGAAAAGCCAAACATTTCTAGCGTGAGTCTCGTTGTCAGTCAAATTTTCAACGGATTCAAGTTTTATGACCTCATTTTTAGTAAGACCTATTTTTTCGGTTTCAGGGAACTTAATTCGTATTTTATCTGAACCGAAGGGGTAGAGTTTTCTATCTACGACACCCAATTTAATGGCTCTATTATAGATAGTTCTAATCACAATAAGATTATTTACTATCGACCTTTCTGATAGGTTGTGTTTTGTACGGAGGTAAGTTTTAAATCTCTTTAGAAAGTTTTCATCAATTTCTTGAAAAGTAAGCTGTTTTGATTTGGTAAAGTTCAATACGTGGTTAACACGAGCCTTGTCGGTCGATAGCCTAGACAGCTTTTCGTTTGCATCTAAATCATCAAGAAAATCTTGTGCCACTTCGAAAAAAGTAACTGATTCGGAAGAAGCATAAAGTTTCTCTTTTATTTGATTGGCCGATATATCCTTTTTGCTCGATTGCAAATCAATCAGCATCTTATTCGCCTCAGACAGTTTAGTACTAAGCAAACCATTTAACCTATCTGAGTAAGGGTGTGATTTTTTAACTCTAATATTTTTCCCATCCCAATCATTAGGATCAATATTATGACCTATATAATGATAATTTGAGCGACGGTTTTTTGTAATACGAATACAAAGAGGACAATGCCCTTCTTTATTAGGCTTTTTCCGAAGTACTATTTTTGCATTTGATGACATATCTTAAATATTGAGAATATAAAGATAATCATTTTTGGTACAACATAGGTACAACAAATTTCGATTTTAAACGATATCAATTGACATTATATAAAATTAAATGTGTGTTAATGAGTTGATTATAATATCGGTTATGGATATTTGATGTCAAATACGCTGGATTCAAAATCCAGTTTCTTCGGAAGTGTGGGTTCGATTCCCACCTTGAGTACAACATGGGACAAATCAAATTTATTTGGCTTGTCCCTTTTTTATTCTTAACAAAAACAGTCTTAAAACTT
>Ga0316209_1002738_pt1 | contig 13423 bp, 12 predicted proteins | sample 6monopyrite_MG_FD_204945 | JGI IMG/M metagenome (GOLD analysis project Ga0316209, IMG submission 204945) | Microbial mat bacterial communities from mineral coupon in-situ incubated in ocean water Damariscotta River, Maine, United States -... | ecosystem: Environmental > Aquatic > Marine >...
TGTTAATTCCGAAATTTGCTAAATTCATATTTCGAGTGAGAAAATTAGCACAATATTTGTCTAAAATCAGTCGTTTTATAAATCCGAATTGTTTCCGTTTGAGTGATTTCCGCTATTACTTGCAACGCTATTGTGTATGATTAGCGGCGTGTTTAAGCACCTAATTTAGCAAATAAAAAACGAATAGAAAATCCGCGAGGATTTTCGTAAGCAAGCTCGAACTAGCCATTAATTATACACGTTGTTGCCAACCGTTTTTTATTCAGATTATTAATTTTAAATTAAAAATATTATGTCAAAATTCAAACAACTTAAAACTCCAGAAATATTATTTATTGACGATTCCGATGTTCAATATAATTTCCGTAAGCTATTACAAAATCTGAATCGTTATCGGAAAGTTCGATTTTATTCAATTCGGATTGGTCTTTTGTTTTTATTTTTTCTCGGAATTTATGGAATCCTGCAACTGATTTAGGCGACATAGAATCAGCAAAAACGTCAAAATGTTTGTCTAAATCTGTTTGATAATTTATAAAACCAATATTCACATTTTTTAAATCCCAACTTATGTTAAACGCAACCACATATTTTCCAGTAGAAAACATTCCAGAAGGTAGTTCAGTCGTTTTTGGTGTTTCGCTCAATATTTTTTCAAAAGTCAGTCCGTGTACTGCTAAAATATATTCGGCTTTTTTTAAGTCAGTCGTAAAACCTCCTAAATCATATTTTTCTAATTTATCTACGAATAATGTCATTTACGGTGTGTTTTTCTCAAATGGTTGGCAACGTATTTGTGTAAGGAAAGTTGCGTATAAAAATGCGAGAACTTTCCGAATTTAAATTTAGTAAATAAGGAAAAACAGAACAAATGATAATTACAGAAATAAGCAATTTTTTTTACACGGTGTTAGCACCAGTATTTTAATTCCGTTTTAGATGTTTTTTTAAAATCTGTTTTGTCGGTATTAAAATAATATCTACTATAAAATTTTTGTCCATATTCGTTTTCATATTCCAACAATAACATAAGGTCTTTAAATTCAGATGGTCTTTTTGTAAAATGACTTTCTCTATCTTTATGTTTTGTTTCAACAACTTTACTAAATATAAAAGGAATAGTTTCTTCCTCGTGTGCTTTTAGTGCTTTGTTGGGATTAATGTTTTTTTTGAAATTTAAATAATCAGAATTCTTACGTTGGCACATTTTAATGTTGAAAGCATTAACCTCTGAATTATTTCTTATAATCAAGTCAAATTTCCATTCAAATTCGTAAATACTAATTCCTTCAGGTGTATTTACTGGAACTCCAACTGGATTTTTAGATGAGTGTCTTATAAACTTTTGGAAACTTGTGATTCCCTTGTTTGGTTCTATATCTACTACTAATTTTGGTCTTTTTAAATAGTAATTGTAGATTTTTGGTAATGCAAAATATAGCAATCCTAAAATCAACGCTACTATTGCTAATAGTATTCTTGTATCCATTTAATTTCGAGGTTTATTTTTATAAATTAATTCTAGAAAATCATCATCATTAAATTTCAAATTTCTCATTTCAGGATTTGTCATTAGTTTTGAAGTTGCAAGAATTATCATTTGTGCGACAATAACTTTGATTTTCCAATATATATCTTGAGCTAACTTTTCTTTTCCTCCTATTTTGACTTTGTCATATAAATCATAAGACCTTTCTCCGTGAGCAATATCATTGCGTATTTTAAAACCAACATCTAAAATCTCTTTTAGCACTTTTGCGTCTTTTTTATTACTTGCTATATTCAAAACACAAGTCATTTTTATGAAGTCAGAAGATGTATTTTTGCTAAACAAACCTTCTAATGAATACAATAAGTCAAGTAAATTATCCATTGATATTTGATAACTTTCAACTGCTGTTAAGTATCTTTTAATTGGCCATAAATTAAAATGCCATTTAGTTGCAAGTCCATTTAAATTTCCAATTAGGTTTTTTAATTTGTTTTTCTCAATTAGAACTTCGTGCATAAATGAACTACTTGCTTTTGAAGTTGCATATTTTCTCTTTCCAGAACTAATTTGAAAAAAGCCATCATTTATTGAACTATCATCTCTAATAACTATTGATGTTGTTGGAAATGATAAATGTAAGCCAGCAAGAAAGAAAAATTTCAGTTCCTTTAAAACTGCAAAATGTTTATGATATGTATGTAAAAATTCTTCATTCCAGTTTGGTACATATCCATCAAAGTCCTTTTTAATTGGAATGGTTTTAAGTGGTTTTTTATACTCAACTTCAATGACTGAAAATCCGATATTATGAGACCAATTCTTATAATTTCCAACTTTTAAATATTCAGGTAATTTTCCACAATGTTTTTCAATTAACTCTTGGATTCGATTTTCATTGACCATTCCAGAAATAAAACGAGGAAATATAATTACTGAAGCACGTTTAATATCTTTTATATCTGTATTTTTCAATCCACCTGTAAATCCATATTCAAATTTCCGATTCCAAACTTCGTTAGAAAGAATAAGATTTAAATTGTCTGTTAGGTCGATTGTAATAGGTTCAGTTGAAAATTCACTATCAGTATGGTAGCAAGGTAAAACCCATCTTGAAATTGTACTCATAGTTTTTTTGTCATATTGGTGCTAACGGTCTTGTGTATGATTTCGTTGCGTGTTTCAGCAACTAATTTAGCAAATACAAACCGAATAGAAAATCCGCGAGGATTTTCGTAAGTAGGCGAGTACTAGCAATGAATTATACACGGTGTTGTAGGTAGTTTATTATATTTCATTTAGCCAGGTTTCAATGGCATTCAGAAACCCATCACATCTTTTATTGGACATTTTTTTATCTTGGAATTCATAGAAGCCTCCAATCTCACATTCAAGAATACTATGGTTACAATTTGGGAATGATTTTATTGTTAAGTCTGTATTATGTCCCATTGTTTTTTCATATAATAGTTTTGTTTTTTTCCAGTCAACGTTCATATCAGTTTCTCCAAATAACGCAAAAACTGGAACTTTTATATTTGATAGGATATCATCAAAATCCTCAATGTAAACAGGTAACCCAGTTTCTTCATCAAGAGTTTCTTTCATTAGAGGTTCCTGAAAACCAGTGTATACTTCTTCACTCATCTCACCATAATTATCTTGAAGAAACCTTAACCAAAATTTGTTGCTTTGAAGAGTCTTAGTAGAATCCATATAGGTTTTGAAACTTCCTCCAGAATGAGCAATTTTGATTCCTTTTAACCATTGATTAACAATTAAGTCAATTGAATCTTTAGACAATCCTTCAATTCTTAGATTTTCTTCGAGAAGATAACTAAAGTTTTCTTTGTCATCGACACCACTTACTGAAATCCAAAATGCAATGTCTTTGTATCGGTTTATTACAATTGGATTTATCCAACCTGCCATACTACCTCCGTAAAGGCCAATTTTATTGGATTCTGAAATTTTCTTTTTATTCAAAGCATTGATTGCCGCTATAACTTCTGATGCACTATTTTGAACCGACTGATTAATGTTGAAAACACCACCACTTTTTCCACATCCCATCTTATCCCACATATATGTGGCATATCCTGCTTTTACAATGGTCTCTCTTATGTCTAAATACCATTCTTGAGCTACAGCTTCTGTTCTTCCTGACCCATGAATTATAAGTACTACTCCTTTCGGCTTTTGATTTTTAGGAAGATTTAGTACTCCATTTAATGTTATTCCTTCAAATTCAAAATCTAAAATTTGTCTATTATTTTGAGCTTGTGTGTAAGTAACAATCATTAAAAAGATTGTAAGGATGCTGTTTCGTATCATTTTTTATTTACTATAAGGATTTATTATAGTATGGACATCTAAATTTTAGGAATGTTACAGTTCTAGATATGGAAAATTACCTACAACGTGTTTGTGTAAGGAACGTTGCTGTTTTGTATGCGAGGATTTTCCGTAGGAAAATCAGATGTAACAAAAGAGCAACGACCAAACGGTTTAACTAAAATAAGCAATGTTTTTTACACGGTGTTATGCACTGGTTTTATTTTTTTATTCGTCCGAGTTAAATTCCGATTAGTTTTTAAATTCAGTTTATTCTTTTTTCCTTAAAATCTCAAAAAAAAATTCCGCTTTTCATTCCGCAATATTTTCCCGCACGTTTTGCCATTCTGCTATTCAGTCCGAACCTTGGGTTTTCCAGGTTTTTCTCGTTAAAAACGAAACTTGGGAAAATCCTTTTTTCATACAGTTCAGCCGTAGCGCTTTGCTTTGGCTAAACCTTTTAAAGCGAATACTCCATATAAAAAAGGAGTGAGGCATTGCTGTTCTTTTTCCAATAACGAAATATAAACATATCATCTAAATTTCCTATTAACTAACTTGCAGACTGAATTATATACTCTTTTTATTTTATTATCGCCGGAAGTATAAATTCTTCAAATATTTCCCGCGATTGATTTCCTTTCCTGTTTCTAAAATTTCCTGCGGTTATCACAACTACGGATTTCAGTTCTGGAATTACAGAAATAAATTGACCTCCAGCCCCTCTTGCTTCAATAGATTGAATGGCTTTTCCATTGATAATATAGGTGTCATGCCACCATAGATAACCATATTCATTTTTGTCTTTTCGATCCTGTAGCCTCATGTACTTTTTAAATGATTCTTCTACCCAACTTTCTGAAATAATTCGTTTTCCATTCCACGTACCGCCATTAAGGTATAGTTGCCCAAATTTGAGCATATCTCTAGGCGTTAAAAGTATACCACCTCCAAAATAGGGTATCGTCGTAGTATCATCCGTCTGATTGATATAATTAGTAATTCCCAAGGGTGCGAATAGTTTTTCATCCATATAAGTTTCAAGCGGTTTTTCTAAACGTTTGTTTAAATACACCCCAAGTAAAAATGGATTGGCAGACCCATAATCTGCATAAGTCCCTGGTTCTTTTACAATAGGTGCTTCTAAAACTGTAGTTAGCCAACTTTTAGAATTGTTTGGATCTTGGTAATAGCCTTCATATGCTAGATTATTAACATCTAATCCAGAACTCATGGTCAAAAGATCTTTAATTTTTATTTTAGACTTTAATGAGTCTTTTGTGTATTGATAGCTTGCAGGTATAAAGTCATACAACTTTTGGTTAACATTCTCAATGATTTTATCATCAATGGCAATTCCTATTATGGCAGACGATATACTTTTAGAAGCTGAACGCAAGTCGTGCGGAATATTAACGTTAAACCCCTCAAAATAAGTTTCAAATACCAGTTTATCTTCCTTTGCTATGAGAACACTATGCGTGTTTACTAGATTTTTAGAATGAATACTGTCTATTAGTCTATCCAATTCCCCTTTGTTGATATTAACGTCACTTATGCTAGCTGTGACCCAACCATCATTTAAATTTACAGGTGTATTGGTGTTTTGGTTTTGATTAACAGCATCAATCTCATATTTCCAATCAGCTTCAGAATATGTTAGGTTTGTCTTTGTAATAATAGTATCGATTAATAAAATCTCTAACTCAATTTTAGTTTTTAATAATCTTGCTCGAAATTTAAATCCTGTGTTAGCGTCTAAAAATGAAAGCGCATCATTTTGTATTTTAAAATCACTACTGTAAGTTCCTCTAAATCTTTGGTCTCCAAAAAAAGGATATGCTGCAAGTGTTCCGTCTTCATTTTTTTCTATAGCCAGTAGAATATCATCTGATATGAGGCCATTATCCAACATAAATGGGTTCCAAGTTCCAGTAAACTTGTTATTGCCAGCATTGTCCAAACTAACATAATAATAAAATTTTCCAGTTTTTATATAACCTGTTAGTTCTTTTTCATTCTTACTATATTTTAAATTAAAATATATCTGGTGATCAATATTAAATTGAATATCATCCTTATTAGTAGATTTAAAATTCTTATCAATGAGCATGTTATCATTTTCTATTACAAGATGATATTTATTGGTTTCTAAATTCTCTAGTGTTACACTAAAATTGAAACTGTTTTTGTTTGGCAAAAGACCAATCCAGTTTCCTTCATAATTCGTAATATCTTGTTGAGCACAGCTTGAGAAAAATGACAAGCATAACAATAGCACTAATTTTAAGTGTTTAAACATGATTTAAATTTTTATTAAGTTCAAATGTAGTTTATCAAAACTATTAAAAATTGTATCAGATTAACATTGTTATTTTTTATTTAGGGAATTTTGAAACGTACCGGGATTCATATTCAAATAGCTTTTAAAAACACGGTTAAAATGACTCTGATCTGAAAAACCAGATTGATAAGCAATTTCAGTTAACGAAATACTCGGATCAAGTAACAGGGGGATTGCTTTTTTTAATTTATGTTGTCTAACATACTCGCCAAGACTCATCGATAGGTATTTTGGTGCTGCTCTTGAGATATGCACAGGATGAACCTCTAATTGGCTTGAAAGATATTGTAAACTTAGATTAGAATTATCGAAATGCACCAGTTCTTTTAAATCATCTACCCAGTTTGGAATATTTTTGAGATTAGTTTCTTTTATCTCACTTAAAATTGCACAAACCTCTATTAACAAAAATTCTACAGACATCTCACTGTATTGGTCTCGACAAGTAAATTCATAATATAGCTTTACAAAAAGAAAATGTATTCGTGGATTTTGAATAAGTTTATTCCCTTCAAATAAACCTATATCTATATCATTATCAACAAACCATTTTTTTTGAAATTCTAGATGAAAACCACTAGCCTTCTCAGAGTGTTTGGATCCATAATGCACTTCTTGCCAGTTGTTGAACATTAGGCTTCCTTGTGGAACCAATGTCGTGACTTTCTTATTGCAATCCATCATATTACCATTTAGCACAAACCAGAAATAAGGATTCTCGTGATAGTGCCAATCTGTTTTATCTGCTGTATAGTCATACTGAGATAGTATTATATCATTAAAGCATACTTCTGAATCTTGTTTTCCATAGTATGTTCCTTTCGTTAATATTTTCATTTCATAGTTATGGTTAAATAGTAATAGGTTTTCATTTACTGACTTCTTATTTCAATGCTTGCAGAATCTTACTCATAATGTTATACGATCTTCGGTGCGCATATCTTTGTCCATAAGCACTAGATGTCAATGCAATCACAATCTCTTTATCTGGAATTACAATGAGATGATTACCACCATTCCCTGATGCAAATAGGTAGTCTAATTTTTTTTCTCCAAAAGTTCTAGAGGCCTTATACCAGAACATACCGTAAGAATCGGCTAAGGAGAACCAATCTGAAATTAAAGGATTCTTGCTATTTATTAATGATTCAATGTAATCTGTATCAATCATTTGCTGATTATCCCAATTACCGTCATTGGTTACGAGCATTCCAAGTTTTGCAAAATCAAGAGTTGTCAAATATAAATTACCTGCCGCTCTGGTCTGATTTGCGGCATTCGTGTACCAATAGACTTGTTTAATTCCCAAAGGATCGAACAATTTTTCTTGGGCATACTCTTTTAAACTCATTCCAGATGCTTCTTCAATTGCCAGACCAATAAGCAAGGGATGAATATCTGCATATACGAATTTTTCACCAGGCTTGGATTTTAGAGGAACATTGAGAAGGTAATCTTTCCAATCATCTTTTGCAATCCATTTTCCTGCATGACCTACCGTCTGAGAATTATCTGAATCCGCATCTAATCCAGAAGACATATCAAGGATATCTCTTAGTTTGATTTTTTTATAATCCTCGTTGATTGAAGGGTTTTTATGTTCTGAGAAAAGAGAGTAAACATTTTGATCAAAACTTTCAATCAGATCTTCCTTTATTGCTATTCCTAAAAGTAAAGCAGTAACACTTTTTCCTGCTGATCGGATATCATGGACGGAATTCCTCCAAAACGTATTAAAGTATTCTTCAATTACTATTTTATTATCTTTAATTACAACAAGCCCTCTAAAGTCATTTGGTGGTGTAGTTTCAATAAATTTCAAAAGGTCAATAATTGAATCTTTAACAAACCCTGAATTTTCTAAGGTGGTGGTCTGTAATTTAGCTATTGGTTTGTTTAAGTTGTCCGTCCGTTCTGTTTGTCCGCAAGAAGACATAAAAGAGATTAACGAAAGAAATAAAACAAAAGGTCTCATATACTTATTATTATTAATTGTTATAACTGTTAAGAGGTAATTCTTAATATTCTGTTACAGTTATTTGCCTTTTACTCTGTAGTTTTTTAATATTTCAGTACTTACCCAATAAATATCTTGATTGCTGGTATAAAATAGATATTTACCATCTTTACTAACAAACGGACAAAGCTCATGATTTTTGGTGTTTATAAGTTCACCCATATTGACAGATTTTGACCAGCTTCCATCGGTATTTTTGAAACTAATATACAAATCGCCTCGACCCAAGCTATCTTGTCTAGTAGCACAAAAAATAATATAAGATTCGTTTGGGTCTATGAAAACATCGGCTTCATAGGCTGGCGTATTGATTGCATTACTTAATGGAATTGCCTCTTGAAATTCTCCATCTGTAAATTTTGAAAAATAGATATCAAAGTTAGACTCTACTTTATTTGAGGCAAAATACATGGTGCCATCGTTGGTAAATGAAATGTAATATTCATCTACATCCGAGTTGATGTTTGACCCAGCATTAATTGGATTAGACCATCCGTTATTGACTCTTTCGACATACCAGATATCATAATCTTTTGGTTCTCCTAAACCGTCTAAAGCTCTTTGCGATATAAAATACAATCTATTCTCATCAGGCGAAAGAAAAGGATCATTATAACCGTATTGTTCATGTATAAGAATCGTTTCGGGTTCACTCCAAGTATTTCCGACAAGTTTGGAATATCGTATTTCTTCTTTCCCATTGATAGCCACTCCATAGTAGAATTCGGTCGCATCTCGGTTAAAAACTGATCCAAATTCATATTCGTTTTTTTTGGAAATAATACCTGGAGCAAATATTTCTGGCGTTTTTGATGGTGGTTTTTGCCCTAAATAAACCTTTAAAGAATCCGTTTGACTTACTGGCTTCTCATTTGATTTTGTACTTGAGTTATTACCTTTAATTGATAAAAAAGCATATGAAAGCGCTATTATAATAATGATTCCTATTATGTATTGTAATTTCTTCATTGTTTTACAATTCGTTTTAATATAAAATCCATCTGAACATTAATTCCATTAATTAAGTCGTCTTGTGTCAAGTTTATTTCAACATCAGGTAATAGTCTTGACCAGTAATATGGCTTAAGTTTAAAATTGATTTTTAAGCTGATAATTTGTAATGAAAAATGTTATTAAAACTAAATTTATGGTTTGCGTTATTTCCTGTTTTTAATTTTTTTATTCCAAAAAACGCACAAGCTATTGTGTTTGCAATACCTTGCACAATGATTCATAGTATACATTTTATATCATTAGTCAGTAATATCATCAAATTCTATTAGCGTTTTTTTAATGCCTTCAATTCTTTTCAGCCAATTTCGGCTTGATAAATATATCAATAGTATTAATGATATTATCATACCAACAAGTACAAAATATTTTCCTTGTGTAAATTCAATGGACGAAGTGAAAAACGAAATAATTGCTGTGCCAAATAAAAGTGAGGTAAGTAAAATTAAAATTGACATTCGCTTTAATGTATATTGAAAACCAATTAGTGATTTTTTTAAGTTGCCTCCTTTTATAGGATTTCGCAATACAAACCATCCAATAAATCGTACAATTATGTATAACGTTGTTGTGACAATCAAAAGAAGATTTGCCCAAAGAGGTTTAGTTGCACCATCAAAGCCGTCATAATAAACTGCTAAAAAAACAATTATCAGAATCGTTTCAATTATCAATTTTATCCTCATCCTTTTGATATTAGGATGATTTTTAATTTTAGTCATCATTAATAATTCGGTTTGATTTTTTTTACCTTGACCTGTTTTCTTCCAGTTTGATTTTAAGTAATCGAATTCCATTATTTTTTATTTTAAAATGTTTTTGAGTTTTTCTTTAATTCTACTGATTTTTACGCCTACATAATTTTCAGTTATTCCAGTAATTTTGGCAATTTCGTTGTATGGATAATCTTCTAAATACAAAGCAATTATTGCTCTTTCGGCCTTGTTTAAAGTTCTAATAGCTTCAAACAATCGTTCCTCGTTTTCAGATGGTGTCTCTATATACTTTGAATGATACTCTTTAGGAATGCTCTCTTTGAATTCGAGCTCTATTTTGGTCTTTCTGTAAATTGCTATTGCTGTGTTTAAAGCTATACGGTACATCCAAGTACTAACTTTTGATTCTTTTCTAAATTTTGGAAACGCTTTCCACAATTGAAGAACGATTTCTTGGAACAAATCTTCTTGGTCTTCTCTGGAATCTCTATACATCTTGCAGACCTTATAGATAATTCCTTGATTTAATTCTACTATTTTTAAAAAGTCTTTCTCCACTATTTAGTTTCTTTTATGAAGTTAAATGTTTTCCCCATTCTTTCTGCCATCAAACCAGAAACCAAATCATTGTTGATTTGAAATGTTATATCAATTTCTATTTTTTTTCCAAAAAATTGGTGATTACCTTTAGGATAAATTTCAAATGGTGGATTACTTCCAAGCTTTGCATAAAGACTGTTTCCAACTTTTTTTAGAACTAGTACCATTTTACTTGTTTTTGAAATGAAATTTCCACTATACATTTCGAGATTGACAGATTTTTTGGATACTTTTTCTATTGATGGTATTTGAAAAGGTTGTCGAAAAATAATTTTCTCAACATCTAACGCAATGGTAGAAATTGGTAATGTGGAAATGTTGCTTAAAATAATGATGCTTATTTGTTTGTCAGGATACATTGCATTGTAGGAAGAATAACCCCAAGTTCCGCCACCGTGATATTGTTTTTTCGGCACATCAGAACTCATATACCAACCATATCCATAACTTTCGCTATTCTTTTTGGTCTGTTGCGTAAATATATTTGCTTTTGTCTTTTCGCTCAAAAGTGTATTTGATAAGAAACTGTTGTTCCATTTTAATAAATCCGTAGCGGTCGAATACATATCGCCAGCTCCTTTTAGCATTGAATAATTGCGATACGGTGCGACCACTAAACTATCATCTGTGACCAAATGATATCCCGAAGCTATTTGTGGGATTATTTTTAAGTTGTCAACGATGCCAGTTTCTGTCATTTGCAGTTTGTTTAAGATTTTATCCTTCAATATATTCTTAAAGCTTTTATTATAAACACTTTCAAGGATTGATGCTAAAAGATAATAGCCCAAACTTGAATAACGCATTTGTGAACCTGATTCAAAAAGCAAATCAAGAGCATTGATTTCCGTAATGACTTGTTCAGATGTCATTTGTAGTTTTGATTTTATTTTCCAGTAGTCTTTAATGCCTTCATTGTGTGGTAAACCTGAAGTATGTGTCAATAATTGTTCTATGGTTATATCTTTAAATTTTGGTGATAGTCCATTTATATAGTCAATGGCTTTATTTTGAACATTTAATTTCTCTTCCTCTTGAGCGATTGCGATGAGTGTTCCAGTAAAGGTTTTGCTAATTGAAGCTATTCGATATTTAGAACCTTTTTTTAATTCAAGATTATTCTCGTAGGATGCTAATCCAACCGTTTGTTGAAAGAGGATATTTTTTCCTTTAGCTACAAGTATCTCGCCATTAAACCCTTTTTTTAAATGAATGGCATTGAGATAGGCTTCGAATTTTTCTGCATCTACAAATTCCTTTGTTTGGGAATTAACGTTCAAAGATAATCCAAGTAGTAGAGTGATTGCGTATAATGTTTTTGTTAAATTCATATGACAACGTTTTAAATTCTATTTTCTATATAGGTTGTCTTAAATGTTCAAAATCTTACACGTATTAATATTTTTTCTGGATTACTTCGGATTTTTTTCAAATGTGTGGTAACGTGTTTGGCTATGGTTTCGTTGCGGTTTTGTGTGCGAGGATTTTCCGCAGAAAAATCAGATGTAACAAAAGAGCAACGACCAAACGGTTTAACTAAAATAAGCAATGTTTTTTACACGGTGTTATGCACTGGTTTTATTTTTTTATTCGTCCGAGTTAAATTCCGATTAGTTTTTAAATTCAGTTTATTCTTTTTTCCTTAAAATCTCAAAAAAAATTCGAGTTTCATTCCGTAATATTTTCCCGCACGTTTTGACATTCCAATATACAGCCCGAACCTTTGGTTTTCTAAATTTTCGTCGTTAAAAACGAAACTTGGGAAAATCCTTTTTTCAAACAGTTCAGCCGTAACGTTTAGCGATTCTGCTATTCAGCCGAAACTTTTCGGTTAGCTAAATTTTCGATGCAAAGAACAGGCTTTGGGCAAATCCTAAATTCCGCTTTTTTCCACACGTTTTGTAATTCCGTTCGAGTGAAAAATTCCACTTAAATTTTTCAATTTCATTTTCAAATTCGGTTTCATTTTTTCTTTCTTAAAAATTCAAAAACTTGAATTGAAGCACGGTTTTCGTTGGTCTGGTAACTTGTGCATAACGGTTGGGCTATGGTTTCGTTGTGGAATTGTCCGCAAGGACCATTCCGCGAAAACCAAGCGTTGGTATAAAGGTAGGAATTTCCGTTTAGGAAATTCCGCCACAATGAATTATAGCCGTTGTTGGCAACTGTATTTTATTTATACAAATTTCAAATTATATTTTCCGCAAATTGCCGTTACCTTTTCCATGTCAGGTGGTCCTGCAGGTAATTCCGATAATTCCTTAAACATTCCCTCTAAACCAGCTGGAAAAATGCTTAACATGGCTCGGGCTTTTTCTTCTCCGACAACTTTCCATGAATGAGGAACACCTTTTGGACAAAAAATAATGTCACCAGCATTCAATGTAGTCATTTTATCTCCAACACTCATTTCAACTTGTCCTTCTAAAACTTGAAACACCTCATCTTCGTTTTCATGAACATGTGGTGGAATTCCGATTCCAGGTTCATTGTTTTGCTCAATTAAGGTGTACTGTCCGTTGGTGTCTTCACCTGTCAATTTAATGTTTTGATTGTCTCCCAAAACATTCAATTTGTTTCCCTCGTTATCTTTAACAATTTTGGGTTTTTGTAATTCTGTAACTTCTGATTTTGAAGGTTCGTTGATAATCTCCTTCTTTGATTCGGATTTACAAGCATTAATCATAGGAATAATTGACAATGCTCCAATTCCGATTGCGGACTTTTTTAAGAAATCTTTACGTTTCATATTATTGAGTTTTGATTGGTTAGTCTATATTGTTGCCAACGTGCTTGTGTATGGAAAGTTGCGGGTTTGCGTGCGAGGATTTTCCGCAGGAAAATCAGATGTAGCAAATACGCAATTACCTTTGGTTAAGCTAAAAGTAGCAATTTTTTATACACGTTGTTGG
>Ga0316209_1002740_pt1 | contig 13420 bp, 13 predicted proteins | sample 6monopyrite_MG_FD_204945 | JGI IMG/M metagenome (GOLD analysis project Ga0316209, IMG submission 204945) | Microbial mat bacterial communities from mineral coupon in-situ incubated in ocean water Damariscotta River, Maine, United States -... | ecosystem: Environmental > Aquatic > Marine >...
GAGTGGGAGATGCTTAAGAGTGAGCAACGACGGTCGGGAAATGCGCGTATAATTTGTTCAACTAATCAAACATTATCTACGCTTTTGCAAGACGGCCTTATTTCAAGTGAGCTGCATGATATACTAAAAGAAAACTGTTTGACGTTGCCATCACTACTAACCCTAGCAGATGAAGAAATTGTTGAAGTAATACAAGAATACAGTAGTCAGGCATTAGTCGGTAATGACTTTAAAAATCTATTAGAGCTAACGCCAGTAGACAGAAATAAAATTCTTAAAAAACGACCAGCAAGCTTTAAGAAACTAAGGCACAGAGTGCATATTACGTTGACCAAAAAATCGTACAAAAGCGATATGACAAATAATATTGATTTTACTGAAAAGCCAAGTAGTAATAATCCAGAAGTTGCTGCAGCAATACGCCTTGGCAAGCACGCAATGAAAGATCCTAAAATAATGAAATTTCTGTGGGATACGTTCAAAAATCAAAGCCAAATTGCAACGCTTCTCGGCGTCAATCGTTCTTCAGTAAATCGTCGCATCAAAGAGCATGGCATTTCTTAGGGTTTTTTTAAAAGAGATAAAGCATAAAAAAAGATAAACCGATTACATTATTTGTAATCGGTTTATCTTTTCACTTGTTTTTTTATTTTTATGAGCCAAGAGTTCTTTTAGATCTTTCCATAAGTTCGTTATGTGCTTCATCAGTTATGCGAGAGGGTCTTCTCATCGGTGGCTTAGGAGAAAAATAATTGCCAACAGCTCTAAAAGGTCGTGCTGCTTGTCCTCCGGTCCAGCTTGCGCCGCTGCCTACTTTTCCTGCTGCCCACTTTGTACCTCTAATAGGAGCATAAGCTGCTGAACTAACTGCGTCTCTTGTTCTGCCAAACCAACGGCTGTCGCCAGCAGGTGGTGTTGCTTCTCGTTGTGCCATTTCGGCTACATCTGTTTCAGGTGTTTTTGTTCCTCGTAAGTAATTATAAGCACTTTTAAAAGGTCGTGCAGCTTGTCTTCCTGTCCAGTTTGCACCGCTGCCTACTTTTCCTGCTGCCCACTTTGTACCGCTAACTGCGCTATTACCTAAGTATTTTGCACCGCCAAATGCTTTTCTAACTGCGGTAGGTGTGTAATATAAACCACCAGCACCAGCAATACCAGTTGCCGCCATAACCATACCACCTAAAATTACTTTATTCTTTGGAGATAGGTTCATTACATAGTTTTTGAAAATTTGTGATTTTTCACTAGGAATAGCCTCAAGTGCTTTTATCAGAAGGAAATAAGCTTTTGTAGGGTTTAAATTATCTTTAACCAAGCTTGGTAGTCCAGAAATTGCAGCTACTGCATAAGAAAACATTTGAGACAGTGCTTGGTCTTGTATCATGTTATATACAAATGAAGGCATGCTTGAATTTTTTAATTCACCAAAACTTTCCGTATCTAATGCAGGGTAGTTATTAGGACCGCCAGGATAAGTCGGGCTTTGTTGACCAATTTGGCCAAAGTTGCCTTGACTTTGAAATCTTTCAGGAGTCAATGGTCCAGTCTGGTCAATAGTTCCTGGACGACCAAAATAGTTACTGCCAGAAGTCATTGCAGGCGAAAAGTTTTGTGGACTTGTAATAGGTCCAGATTGATCTATTCCAGATGGAGCTGCATAATTTGAAGCTGCATCTGCGAATGCACCGCCTAAATTTTGTGCGTAGCCAGCAGTCTGTTTTTGATAACTGCTCGTTCCGCGGTCACCAGGTAAAGATCCTTGCGGATACGGTTCACTAGCAATCAGTGCGCTATTGCTTAAAAAAGCAAGCGATAAAATTAATAGTAACTTATTTCTTTTCATATGACTTTATCCTCCGAAACATATGAAATTAAAAATATACTTTATTTATACCTGTTTTCATCATAGTTAATTAAAGTTCAAATAGTCAATAGTATTGTAATCTTTTTCCATTTGGAAGCCTTTTTGTGTGGTTTTAGTGGCAATAGTTTTAATTCACTTAGAAACTTTTGAGAGTAGAGATTAGTCAAGGATTATCAGGGGTTATTTTTATGAAGTTGGAGAATTTTATAGTATTAGTTATAAAAAAAATATGATAATGAGCATATTAATTATTAATATTTTTATATAGCCAAGTTAAAAAAAGAGTAAAATAGGATGCAAAAAAGCGTAAATATAGTTTTTTTAGGGGTAGTGATAGTATGTTCTGCTTCATTGCAGGCAGTTATAAGTAATAAAAAAGTTCAAAAGATGATAGCCGCTGCTAATCAAGCGTTAGATGATTCCCATGCAACAGTTGAGGAAGTTGTTCAGGGATTAAAAGGTCTTGAGCAAACAGCTTATGCTTCTTTGGTGGAAAATTATAAAAAAAGATGGCAAGACAGACATTTTTTTATTAAGAGGCAAGTCGCTGAAAAAGATGAGCAACTAAAAGAAAATCAATCCTTGAGAAAGAAAGTGGTGCAACTGGAACAAGAAAAGATTGAATTAAGTCAGAAGTTAAAAGCCAAAGAAACTTTGGCACGAGGGAAGACGCCTTTAGCAAAAACTTCTTCTTATCGTGTAGATGATCATGTCGTAGATGATTTAATATATATTATGCAAGGAGCAGAGGGAAAGTTAGAAACGAGTCAAAAGCAAAGGCAGGCAATAAAAGATCTTTTGTTTTTAGAGCATACTGCTCTTGAAAATGATTGGGCACAAGACATGCTACAGGTTTTAATTGATGGGTTTGTATATAAATCTATACCGATTAATGATTTATATACTGAACATAAGTGGGCAGAGTCTTTAAGCGGTATTATTAATAAGAATTTTTCTGGCAATGTATTGAGTCAGGCTTTAAATGATTGCTTAATGTTATATATAAAAGGTAAGCAGTTATCGCTTTCAAAAGACATTGTTGAAAGTTTTTTATATGAGTTTATTTATCAAGGAAAATCTCTTGGGTTTTTATATGCACGTGATAATAATTTTATTCGTACAATGATTACAACTATTGGAGCTTTTTCTGAAAGAATGCAAGGCTTAAGTCCTGATAGTTTAGTATCTTCTGTTAACCTTGAATTAAAAAAAGACATACTTCAAAAAGATCGTGATAATTTAACACAAGAGATGCAACAGTTAGTAGATGCATTTGAGTCTTTAAAAGAAAGATTTAGTTCTTTTTTGCACATTGCCACACAAGCAGAAAAAATAGACAAAGAAGGCAAAATAACTATTTTATTTGATCAGGCAAAACAAAAAAAGACAAAATTAAAGAATCTTTTAAAAGAGATTAAAGCTTAAAGGTACATGAAAATTTTAGGTGAAAAAGTATATAAAAATCATTACTTGAAAAGTGATATGCTAATGCTTTATTATTGTTCGTATAAAAGTGATAATCAACAATAAGCTATAAAAAAAAGTAGTGAGTGACTATGAAAAATAATAAAATTAAAGAAATAAATATGAGCATAATTTTTATGTTAAGTAAATGCTTTCAAATCTCTTTGATTCAGAAGAGTTTAGTTTTTTTAATGGCGATAACTTTTATGCAAAAAGCATTAGCAGAAGATGTGCAGGAAAATGCTTTTGATAATCAAGAAAAAATGCTTTCAGAAGAGCATGCTCATCTGAGCGATGAAGATTTATTTGGATTTATGCCTGAGCATGAAGATGTATTTAATAACGATTTTTTAGATGATGATGAAATGAATGATGAGGAAGATTCAGATGATGCAACTGAATCAAGTGAAGCGCTAGGAAAGCGATCTGAAAATAGTTTTAAATATAGTAAAGAAGAAAAATCATCACAATCTTGCCAGTACATACAAAATGAGAAAAATAATATAGAAGATACCTATCAATTATTAGATGCAATGTACCAAGACTCTCAGCATGAAAAGAAAGAACTTGCACAAAAATTAGAAGAGGCAGAAGAGGGGCATTATAATGAAGCACAAAAAAAACAAGCTTTATATGTTGCCATGCAGTCACAACGAAAAGCGCAAGATGTACTTCAAGCTCAGCTGAAAAACCAAGAAAAATATTGCCAAAAGATGCAAGATAAGCTGAGTAAAAAAAACAAAGAGTTAGTAGAAAAAAATATTGAGTTAAAAAAGCAAATGCGTAGTCAAAAAATAACTATTAAAACTCAAGAAAATATAATGAAAAAGCAAAAGCAGATGATTATGAAGCTAGAAAAGAACATTGAAAAAATGCATGCTAATGCTGAAAAATAAAAAAGTTGATTGATAAAGGTCGCTGGAGTAATGATGGATAAGAACGGTATAAATTGCATAAAAATAATAATAATTTCTTTAGTAATAGTGCCGTTATTGAGTGAAAGTAAAGCAGGAAAAGCAATACTCCCTGAAGAATATACTTTTTTTTCTGATGACCAATTTAATCAATCATCAACTAAAAGCGACAAAGATCCTATAGTAGATAGTAGCTTTGATGTAAGTCGAAACCAGGAATTAAGCGAAAAATTTTTAGGGATAATTGGTACTTCTGCGTTATTAACCAATAAATGCAGCGCAAAGCTTAAAGAGTCAATGGAGACTAACAGGCAATTAAAGAATAAACTTAACTCAGCAGAAAAACGATCCGGCTCAGAAAGAAGCATCGCATCGCAAAAAAATTATTATGCAAAAGAAGCATTTGATGGTGACTCATCAGATCAACAGTTTCTTTCATATATAAGTCAAAAATTTCCAGAAATAATTTCTGGCGAGTTCGATAGTAGCAGTAGTGATGGTATAAAAACAACAATAGAAGCCTTGGTTAAAAAAAGTGATGAACTCCCGCAATTAGAGTTATTACAAAAGCAAAGTGATAAAGAGTTTGGCAGGCTTGCTACGGGGAAAATGATGCAAGGACAATGGATAACTATGGCAGATATCGACCTTAAGGGACATTTTTTTAGTCAAATAAGTAGCGCCGATCAACAAGCTAAAGGTTATGATGCAGAACAGTCAGAAAATGAAATTGATCCTACGGTAGAGAGTATGCAAAAACAGGTTGTAGAGTCAGAGTTAAAAATTGCTCGCTTAAAAGAAGAACAAAAAGAACAAATTAATGTCGGCCAATCATTAAAAGAAGGGTTTGGAAAGCAATACGGCAGCCTTGAGTCGCAATCAAAAGAGCAAAATGAAAAAATGCAGCAAGCATTAGAACAAAAAAATATGGAAAACAAGCTCAAATCAGAAGAAATTGAGTCTATCAAGCGCGCTTTAGAAAATTGCACAAACCAAAAAAACAATATATTAAATGATTTAACAGACGCAAGGACAAGGACTTCGGCAGCAAATGCAGAAAAAGAAGCAGTTAAAAGTGCCTTAGAGCAATTTATAAATAAAAAAGATGATGCAGGTCTCGCAGATGCTCTTTATGGTGTACAAGAGCAGATTAGTAAAAAGCTTACGGCCCTTTTTGGTACAGAACAAAAAAACCAACAAGAAAAAAACAATCTGAAAACAAAAATAGAAATTTTAGCCGCAGAAAATATTAGAAAAGTAGATCTTTTAAAGAAAGAAAATAATCTCTTGAAAGAAAGAAATGATCGATTATCAAAAGAAAAAACTGAATTGAGCCAGCAGCTTGATAACAAAGAAGCCAAGATTGCTTCACTTGAATCGAGTATTAAGAGTTTGAAAAATAATCTTCAAGTCAAAGAAAGCCAATTGAAGAATAATTTTGATACAGCAAAAGATCAAAACAGTAATAATCTTGAAACTAAAGATTCGGTGACCCCTGTGGCGCCGCCAAGAGAAGAAGAAGATTATCCAGATGATTTTGGGCCCAGTGGTTTGTTTGGTTAGTTTCTTTAGTGCAAAGCTTCTTGAGTAGTAGTGTGCAGAGTGATTTGTGATGGCATAGAATAAGCCAAGTAAAAAGAAATTTAATGATACATTCTAAAGAAATCACAACACATTTTTTAGTTTTAATCTAAAAGCCTTACATTTGTGTTTTTGCTGATTGTCAAAAATACAAGTACTTTTAGGTCTATTCTTTTTATAAATAATTTAAATAATGATTATGGAGCTGCTTTAGCCCAAGTGAGCCCCCTTGCTATTAATAATTACAAATGTACAATTATTAATAGCAAGAGTTTTTTAATTAAAATAAAAGGTTTTTTATGAAAAAATTGTTAATAAGTTTGTTGTTAGTGCCTTTTATGGCTGTGGGGAATGACTTTAGTTTTGAGCTTGCAGATACTACTCATGTCCAAGAAGATAAGCTCGGGAATGATCGTTGGAAGGGCTGCTTTGATAGAGATGCATGTGCTAAACGTCACACGGATGACAGAGATGAGGCTTTGCTTATTGGTAAGTATGCAAATCAAACAGGGCTCAATCGAAATCAAATAATGATTTTAGACTATTTAGTTTTCAGTGAGGGGCTTAATGGAAGGTTAGGGATCTTTAATTCTCTATTAACAGAATTTTTTATGAAGCTTTCCTTAAAATATAGAGAAGCCCCAGAGAAGTATCAAGAAGGCGTTTCTAATGTAGTTAGAGGGTTTATTTTAGAACAAGAGAAAAGAGATCCTGCATTCATTAGAAGTGGAATAAGAGGCCTTAGCCGTTGTTATAGGTAATTGTAAATTACAGAAGTATAATTAATTTTTTTTAAAGGGTTTAACTATGAAAAAACAAATTTTTATTTTTATGGCACTATTAGTTATAAATCAAGCGTTTGCGATAGAAAGTAACATTTCTAGCCTTGATATTCAAGGTCCTTCTAAAGAACTTAAGTTAGATAAAAGTACTACAGAAAGTAAAGTAGTGCCAGTGCACTCAGAAGAAGGAAAAAAGAATACTTTTTCAGCGAAAGAAGAATTGCGTAAAACAGCAGAAACATTGATGTATGTAGCTTTAGTGCCGGTTGTTGCCGTAATGGTTGATCAGCCTGTAGAAACATTTCGTAGCCTAGCCGGTCTTATTTGTTCATAATAGGAGAGCTTTTTTATAGGCTATCAGGCTGTGTTGTCAAGTATGAAATAATTATATATCATGTTAAAAGTTAATTTATTTTATTTTTACTATTAAACGAGGTTGTTTTTATGAAAAAATTATTATTTATTCTTATGTCAGCATTGGTTGCTGCTAATACTTTTGCTGGAGATTTAGGATCAAGCCCAAGTTCAAGTTTACCGCCAGCTAATGCACATTCAATACCAACTCAAGTTCCAACGCCAGCTCCGACTTCAGAAGATGTAGTAACAAATTGGTATTCTGCGCCAGTTGAAAAAATTACATCCGGAACTATGTCTGTAGTTAGCAAAATTAACAATAATAAAGTTATCGCTGCTGGTTTAATTGCTGCAGTAGTAGCTAGTTTAGTTGCTTACAAATATCGTAAAGCAATTGCTAAAAGATTAAAAAAAGCTAAAACATATTTAGTTGGTTAATTTTGCTGCAATAAATGCGAAAAAAATAATAAGCGAGAGTAGTAATCAAAGTAGTTATTAGAAAAAGCACAAAAAATATTAAAATAAATGTTTTTTGTGCTTTTTCTAATAATAGATAAAATAAGGTTTTCATATGAAAAATAGAGTAAAGATAGCATTAATGATGATTTTGGTTGCTAATTATACGGCAGCTTATACTAGAATTCAAGAGTTGAATTTTGGTTTGCAAAATCAGTTTAGTGGTTCTATGTCTTCTTCTTTTCTTCCACTTGATTTTGTGCATGAGAATCTTCTTTTAGCTGTAGCAGCCGCTGCTAGCTTAGGAACTGCTTTTACTGTATATAAGCCATACTTAAATGAGAAAACAAAAGGCACTTGTAATAAAAAAAGCAAATTTAAAGTAAGAAGTCTTAAAATATGCTTTTAGTAAGGATAAAAAGAGAGTCGCTATTTAGGTAGTGATGGGACAGCTTCAGTTATAAAGCTTTTGCGTTATGTGTGAAAATAGAAGCTATGGGTTTGAGGTTGCTATTTGTGGAGAGTGATATTTTTAGAGTGAAAATAAAAAAAATATCATATATTATTTTAAAATACCGTAAAGCTATTATTAAATAGACCAACTAAAGATAAAATATCTTTAGTTAAGTGATTTTGCTATAATAAATACAAAAAAAAATAATAAGCAAAAGTAGTCAAAGCAATTAGTAAAAAACACATAATAAAAGTTCAAACAACGTTAAATTTTAGATTTTTTTGAGCTTTTATAAATATATAAAACAAGGTTTTCCATATGAAAAATAGACTAAAAATGGCATTAGTAGGCGTTTTGGTTATTAATTATGCAGCAGCATCTAGTGAAGAAACAGGTTTAGACATTTCGCCTACTGTTTCTTCTCAAAGTGAAGTGAAAGAGTTTGCAGATTCTAATGAAGGAAATGTTTTAGAGCCGCTGTTCGGGTCTTTTACTCAGAATGAAAGAAGAACAGAGCATAATAATCGCTCTAATAAATCTCTTGAAAGATTTCTTTCTTATTTTCTCGTCTTTTCATCAAATTAGCCACAGAAATAGTTAGTTTTTTTTGCTTGTTATACAAGCGAGAAATAACAGTAATATTTATACAAGAAGAACTACTTTTTCGATCATAATTATTAAAAATAAATAAAAAAACCCCTTATAAAAACAGGGGTTTTTTTTAATGAAAGTGATTTGAATTATTTCTCACAGCATTTTTTATATTTTTTGCCAGAGCCGCAAGAGCAAGAGTCATTACGACCTACTTTGGGGGCATCTCGTTGCATCGTTTTTTTATCGCTGTCGGCAGATGCATTTGTTTTGATCTCTTCAAGTTCTTGTGTTCGTTTTTTCTCAAGTTCTTCTTGGTTGAATCGTGCAGCATTCATGTGAAACAAGTGGTTGATAACATCATACCTTATAGCGTTCATCATATCTTGAAAGAGAGAAAAGGCTTCTTTTTTGTATTCAATAAGAGGATTTTTACGTAACCCAATACCTTCTTTTAAGTTATCTAAGTTGAGCATATGCTGTTTCCATGCCATATCAATCGTTTCGAGGAAAAGCCATTGTTCAGCTTTTTCTATCATTTCTTTATTTTGAACTTCAGTGCGGATTTTTTTATACTCTTGTGATAAAAAATCTGCTAGTTCTTTTGCGAGGTGAATAGATTTTTGAGTATCAGAAACTTTTTTTTGTATTTTTTCAAGTGGTAATCCAGTCATTAGGTGAATCGTTTCACCAAACTTACGTAACTCTTCTTGTGTTGGGGTTTTTGCTACCGTAAGCTGCATTATAAGTGCGGCAGTTGCTTGGTGTATTATTTCATCAATAAAGTTAATAACTTTTTTTTCATCTTCTAAAATTGCTCGTCTGAACTCATAGATAACTGTACGTTGCTGATTGAGTACATCATCATATTCAAGAAGTTGTTTTCGTGATTCAAAGTTATGTTTTTCAACTTTTTCTTGTGTAGATTCGATTGTTCGTGACATAAACTTGCTTTCAATAACGTCTTCATCGGTCATGCCACCCCACGCCATACGGCTTTTGAGCTGATCTGTTCCGCCGCCAAAAATGCGCATTAAGTCGTCTTCAAGTGATAGATAAAAACGTGATTCACCAGCATCGCCTTGTCTTCCGGCTCGACCACGTAACTGATTATCAATGCGTCGACTTTCGTGTCGTTCGGTTCCTAAAATATATAAACCACCGGCATCTTTGGATGATTGGGTTAATTTAATATCAGTTCCACGACCAGCCATGTTGGTTGCAATTGTTATTTTTCCTGGTTCACCAGCGTGTGCAACTATTTCTGCTTCACGTGCATGTTGTTTTGCATTGAGGACTTCATGTGGAATGCCTGCACTCTTTAGTATATGGCTGAGTAACTCTGATGTTTCAATAGCAATAGTACCAATCAGAACCGGTTGTCCTTTTTTGTGTCGATCAAGTACATCTTGGACAACGGCTTTGTATTTTGCATTTTTAGTGAAAAATATTAAATCTGGTTGATCAAGTCTGAGTAAAGGTCGGTTTGTTGGAATAACAATAACATGTAAATTGTAAACACGGTAAAACTCTTCAGCTTCAGTTATTGCGGTTCCGGTCATCCCAGAAAGCTTTTTGTATAGCCTAAAATAGTTTTGTAGCGTGATAGAAGCGACTGTTTGTGACTCTTTCTCTATGGATACTTTTTCTTTTGCTTCTAGTGCTTGGTGAAGTCCGTCAGAATAGCGACGCCCAGAAAGAATTCTTCCCGTGAATTCATCAACAATGAGAACTTGATTGTTTTTAACAACATAATCAACATCAGGCTTAAATAATACATGAGCTTTAAGCGCTTGCATTATATGATGCAGTAACAATAGATGTTCAATAGCATACAAGTTTTTTATGTTAAAGGTTGATTCCATTTTATCAACACCAGATTCAGATAGTTGAACATTTCGTGCTTTTTCATCGACTTCATAATCAGTTTTAATTTGCAGTTTTTGCACGGCTTTGTTTGCCGAAAGGTATAAATCACTACTGCGATTTGCAGCACCAGAAATAATAAGTGGCGTTCGTGCTTCATCGATTAAAATAGAGTCAACTTCATCAACAATAGCAAAGCTTAAATCGCGTTGCACGTAGTCTTTAAGGCGAAATTTCATATTATCTCGCAGATAATCAAAACCAAGCTCACTGTTTGTAGCATATAAAATATCAGCATTATAAGCTTTTTGTCGGGCAGAATCACTCATATTGTTTTGTAAGCAAGCAACACTCATGCCTAAAAATTCATAAATAGGCTTCATCCACTCAGAATCACGCTTGGCTAGGTAGTCATTGACCGTGACAAGGTGCGACCCTTTGCCTGTTAGTGCATTAAGATAGAGTGCCAAAGTCGCTGTTAAAGTTTTACCTTCACCAGTTTTCATTTCAGCAATGCTACCTTGGTGCAAAACGATGCCACCAATAAGCTGTACATCGTAATGTCTTTGCTGAATAGTTCTGTCACTAACTTCTCTTACTGCAGCAAATGCTTCAGGTAAAATATCATCGAGTGTTTTCCCTTCTGATAACTCTTTTTTAAAATATTCTGTTTTAGAAGAAAGTTCTATATCAGAAAGTTTTTTGAAAGGTTCTTGATAGGCATTGATTTGATCAATTAGTTTCTTTAATTTTTTAATTTTTCGATCGTTAGAAGATCCAAATAGCTTAGTGATAAATGAAGTAATCATGGAAAACCTCTGTCCTTAACGCATGCTTTTGTGTCATGCATATTAAAAAAGTTTCATAACATAACTTAACAGTATTTTATTAATATTATTCATTGTTTCGTATTATAACATAAAAAAAATGGGCAATAAAATTTAGCGTTAAAATAAACTCAGGCTAAAATCGATTTTTTAATAGTGCCACAAGATTTTTTATTTTTTAGGTGGAGTAAGCCGTTTTTTATTTTGTAAAAATACATGATATTCTGCAAGATCTTCTTTATACTTTGTGTCAGCAGCAATAGCTACTTGAAGCGTCTTTAGTCTTTCAGAAAGAACAGCGAGCGCTTCTTTTTGATGAAGATAAAGATCACCGTTTTTTTCTTGGTGGTGCAATAGCTTTTCAACATGCTTACTGACTTTCATTTCATACATAACAAGTGGAAATAAGGTAGTGCTTTTGCTTGCTTGTTTTGTAATAAGTGATTGTAATTTAGCTTGCCTAAATTCTTCTGATTGGAGCAAGGCGAGTTCGTTAGTAAACTCGTTGTTAATAGTAACTATTGTTTTGTGTGCTAAGAAATAGCCTTCATGGTGAGTAAAATGATGCTTAATAACGTCTAGAGTAGAAACAAGCAGTCGTATGTCTTTTAAGCTTAATTGTAAGTTTTGTACGAGCAGTAATGTTTCTTGGTTATCTTCTTCTTGCATGCTCTCACACTGTTCTTCTAGATCTGTTAGGCGATTAATGAGTTCTTCTTTGATATATTTAATTCTGTTAAAATCGTTTATAAATTCGCATAACAGAGGAGAGAGATCTTGACCCCAGTTTTCAAGAAGAATTGCTTCGCAATAATCCTCAGGAGTTTTTGCAGTAACTTCCCATACATTTCCTAAGGTAGTAAGGTGTCTATTTTCTATCTCAGCTTTAACTTCAAGAGCTTGTTCTAATAGTTCTTCAGTAGACTCTGTTAAAAAATATTCTAAAGCACCGTAAACTAATCCAGTGAGGCTAACAATGCTTGCAATGCCAATGGCTTGAAATGATCTATCGCTAATGAGGGTATCTTTAGAGTTGCCTTCATTAGAAAGTAAGCTGTTGGCTGGAGACATCACAAATAAAAAAAAGAGTATTTTAGGTAAGATTTTTTTGTTAAGTATGATTTTATTACCTTTGAGTTTAATAGCAATTGTAGTAGAGAAATATAGTTAAGTATGACAAAAATTAGAAAAAACTAAAAGTTATCATTAGTTTTTTGCAAAATAGCCACTTTTTTTACCTTAATTACTTGAAAATAGGCAATTATATGGAAAGATAGAGAAGAAATTACAAGTTTTAAAAATAAGCCTTAGAGCGGTTGTTTGCAGATTCTTTTGCGTGACTTATTACAATAAAAACTATAAATCATTAGCATTTTTTTATAATTTCAAGAGTGTATGTATTGTTTTCATATTTTAAGAGAACTTCTTGCGGTTGTTGCTTGCAAACTCTTTCGTACCACTCATCAAGTAGCGCTACAAATTGATCTACAGATATTTTTAAATGCGGAGCTTTTTCTTCGAGTTCATTATGATCTAAGTCATTATACATAGAAATAATTTCATTTTGATCAATTTCAAGGAAAGTTATATTACTCCCGACCGTATGTGGAAATTGATCATCACGTAAACTTTTGGCTTCTTTTGCCCAGTCTTGCCAGGAGTTTTTAGAGCAATGATTATCAGTTGATAAAAAATGCCCTAAAATTTCTATTGGGATGTCAGTTCCACCTTGAAAGTTAATATAGCCATGACGATCTTTAATAAACCTCACTGAGTTCATCTTATTAATTTCCTTATTTTTTATTTTTTGATCTCCAAAAAATTGGGTGGCAATATCATTGCTGTATGATTTCAAGAGTGTATGTATTGTTTTCATATTTTAAGAGAACTTCTTGCGGCTGTTGCTTGCAAACTCTTTCGTACCATTCATCAAGTAATTCTACAAATTGATCTACAGATATTTTTAAATGCGGAGCTTTTTCTTCGAGTTCATTATGATCTAAGTCATTATACATAGAAATAATTTCATTTTGATCAATTTCAAGGAAAGTTATATTACTCCCGACTGTATGTGGAAATTCATCATCACGTAAACTTTTGGCCTCTTTGGCCCAATCTTGCCAGGAGTTTTTAGAGCAATGATTATCATCAGTTAAAAAAGAGCCTAAAATGAGCATTGGTATATCTGTTGCTCCTTGAAAAACATATCGTCTGCCATTATTAATAAACCTTACTGAACTCATCTTATTTAATTCCTTATTTTTTGA
>Ga0316209_1002741_pt1 | contig 13417 bp, 11 predicted proteins | sample 6monopyrite_MG_FD_204945 | JGI IMG/M metagenome (GOLD analysis project Ga0316209, IMG submission 204945) | Microbial mat bacterial communities from mineral coupon in-situ incubated in ocean water Damariscotta River, Maine, United States -... | ecosystem: Environmental > Aquatic > Marine >...
GGAGTCTCACGGCGATCATTTAGCGGTTTTATTTGATAATTTGTACAGCAATGCACTTAATCATACCCCCAAAAATGGTGTGGTATCTTTATCATTAACCTTAGTCGGTGAACAACTGAGTTTTGTTATAGAAGATTCTGGCCCAGGCATTCCAGAGGTTGAATATGAAAGAGTTGTGATACCTTTTCAGAAATCTCAAGATGGAAGATTAAAAGGGAGTGGCTTAGGCTTGGCTATATGCGATCGTATCGCTTCCTTGCATGGAGGGCGATTAATTCTATCTGCATCAGATGAATTAAAGGGATTGGCAGTCAGAACACATTTAATAGTCAATGTTGTCTCTGCCTAGTGTTAGCAACGTGACTGCGTTACCCTCCTAAATATATTGACGCGACATCGGACACCTTCAACAATATGCAGGCAATTACCACTTGGATAAAACGTCTTTCTCGAGCAAGAGACATACAAACTGCCAAGTCACTGGTTAATTCAGCTATTGAAGACTTAAGTGCTGCAAATTTTGTAAGTGTTTTAACTGAAGGTGAAGAACTGACGGAGAGTTCATTTGCTACTATCCGTGCCTTATCGGAACAATATACCGATGCAGAATATTTTTGGCTAGCACCAGCTGAGGCGGCTCGATTTATTGAGTTGATGCCGGGCATAAGTCAAAGCTGTTCAGTACTAGCTATACCTGTTAAAGATGAAAAAATAGTTGCCGCAATATTGGTTGGATGGATTATTCCCCCCTTAGAGCGTGGCAAATATTTAAGCTCTCTGATGATTCTGGCTGAATGTTTTTTGATTGTATTCCAGAATGTTGTTGTTCATACCTTATTATCGAAACAAATGGCAGAACGTACCTCCAACCTGTCTGAAGCCCGGCAAGAGGCAGAAGCAGCCAATCAGCTAAAAAGCCGGTTCCTTTCCGCAGCAAGTCACGACCTTCGTCAGCCCCTGCAACAAATAAATAGTCTTATCGATATTCTGATAAGGCAATCAAAAGAGCAATTACCACAATCACAGTTAAAGCGTATTCAACGTATCATTAATGACATGAATGTATTGTTGAATAGCCTTTTAAATTTAGACCGATTAGAAACAGGACGAATCGAACCTACTTTTAGTAGAATTCAAATTGTAGATCTTTTTAATACTCTAAAAAGTGACTTCGCTCTACAAGCTGCTGAAAAACAGTTGAATTTGGTTTTTGAATCATCGGATAGGAGCGTCATCAGCGATCCCGCATTGCTTCTACAGATACTCAGGAACCTAGTAGGCAATGCAATCAAGTACACCCACGTTGGTGAAGTTAAAATTAGCGCAACCCAAGAAACCGACTTTTTAATGATTGCTATCAGTGATACCGGTCCAGGCATAGCACCTGAGCGACAAGCTTATATATTCGATCCATTTTTCCAACTGCCTGCTCAACGTAACAACGACTCTGGATTTGGTATAGGTTTGGCATTAGTGAAAGCATTGGCCGAAACCATGAACCACCCAATCACTTTGGTTTCAGAGATTAATAAAGGCTCTATTTTTTCGATTCAATTGCCCATTAACAATGCAGCCGTTGATGAGTTAAATGCGAACGATGAAGATATCCTTCAATTCCCTGAACAGGACAGTTTTGTGGTTTTGTATTTAGAGGATGATGATGAACTTGCAGAAAGCGTATCAACCCTACTGACCATGGAAGGTTATCAAGTGATTACAGCCAGTTCTTCAGCTGAAGCAAAACAGGTGATTGATACACTACAAAGATCACCCGATATCATAGTGGCAGATAACAGTTTAGACGCAGGAGAAAGCGGAATCGAAGTGGTACAACAAATTCGGATTCAAACTAAAACCCACATTCCAGCCATTATGTTAACCGGCTATACAGAAAGTGCGGTACACCAAAAAGCGCTTAAAGTGGTACAGAAGGTACTAAGCAAACCCGTAGATGCCGACGATTTACTCAAAGAAATTGATGTTATTCAAAGAAACAGCATATTCAATCTAGAACCGACTTAAGCTGAGCTTAGTTAATACACTTTTTACCTCTATCATGAATAAAGATTAATGGCTTAGTTTGCACAATGATATTGCAAAAACAACCAACAATAATCCACCTCAACTTTCCCTACCACCGCTATTTAATTTAAGCCAGTGCCCCTATCAATCATCTGCATTCAAACTAATTAATATTTATAAGCTTAAGCTGAGTTTAATATTACTTGCCTAAATTCTGATCCCAACGATGTTACTCAGATAAAGGATTTAGTTTTGAACTCATATATAGGAAATATCCAATCACCCGTAGCTACTTTGTCAAACTCAGAATTGAGCTTGGCAATAGAAAGCTTAAGGCCACTGGTTTTGAACTTTTGTGAACGTTACCTTCACAACCTACATGACGCGGAAGAGGCTTGTCAGGATACATTGTTTAAAGCGTATCAAGCCTATACAAAATTTGAAGGAAAAAGCAGTCTTAAAACATGGGTAATAAAAATTGCTTCAAATGTTTGTGCCAGCTTCTATCGTAGTAATTCGAAATATAGAAATACAATCTCAGATGACGGATTACAGCATGTTGAAGAAGTAGATGAGCCAACAAGTGAACAAAGGTTTGAATTCAATTCACTAATTGAAACACTCAATCATCAGGAGAAAAATATTCTCTGCCTTCATTTTGTCAAAGGTATGCGACTCACTGAAATTGCAAAATATTTAGTCATGAACAAAAGCACCGTCAAAATGTGTTATTACCGAGCATTAAACAAATTTGAATCAGACTTGTTAGCTGCATAATACATGTTCAATTACCTTGGATCATATCAGAGGCTACGATTATTTTTGACGTCTCTAGTTTTTCATATAAATTTACCCGAAACTCAAACCCGGGTAGTTGTTTAAACTTAAATCTAATCCCATATGGTTTATTTTTCTGATCTTTCATCAAGTCCTTTGCGGTTGTGTATGCAATGATTTTTCGAGGCAGGCGAGATTCTACAAAAGCAGAATGGAAATGTTTAAGAGCACCTTCCGGAAAACCTACCTCCACGATGGTGACACTGTCGTTATGGAGCACATTTAGCACTTCCGCGCCCATTACATAATCTCTGCTTCCTGCAACAGTGTTTAACCAATCGGAATTACGCGCTTGCTCCGCGCCAGCGCTGAGGGTAAGTATGGAAAAAATCCACAGATTTGAGCAAACAATTTTCAAATACTTCATTAGTAATTCAATCAAACGTTATCTATAACTATTGACGCTTTCGGTAAATAAAAAGTCACAACGGCTTAGTACAAATTACTAGGGGATACTCATTGAGTTTTCATATTTTCCCTTTCACTCCATCGACTCGAAGCATTTTCCCAAGTAGATATTGAAGCTTTGAAAGAACATCAATTTGCTTCTAAATGCTCTGCTCTGTTAATTCCTTATACCAGAGCGTCATAAAGTCTTCAGTTAGCTTATGCTCAATCTCAAGGGCTCTTTCTGTAGGGCAAAACAATGTAAACCTAGCCCTGAATTCACCTAAATCAGTCGTACCAAAATGTATTTCAGGCTCTGGCCCAGAAATTTTTGCATCTAATTTACATTCAATAATTGAGTTATATCGAGTAGCCACTTCTTTAAAGTCTTCACAATATAGCTTGGCTTTATTAGTCAATGATTTGTAAATTGGATAAGGATTGAAGCTTTCTTTACGCACAATTTCAAAATGATGGGTAGTAAAGCGTTTGACAAAGTTTAAGTTTTTTATGGAACTCGTAATAAGTTTGTTATTCGGAATATAGATTGTTTTTCTAGAAAATTGATAAGTGTGCATGTCGATTTCATGCAGGGTGGTTTTAATCCAGTCTGTCTCGGCAACCTCACCAAAATATTCACCTACCTGTACCCAATCACCTATTCTAAACGGTCGCGTTGTCACTAAGTAGAAAAATCCAATCACACATTGGATGAACTCTCTGGTGGCAAGCACAATGGCCACAGCAAATGCAGCGATAGATAGTGCAAAATTCTGGATCTCTGTTGACCACACAAATAGCAGCAACAAGACCACTACAAAGTTGATAAAGTGCTTAATATTATGTGAGGTATTTCTAACATCTCGCCCTTTTTTTGCAGCACGTTTGCGCGCCAGCTTGTCAACAAGCACTTTTAGGGAAAATGCTATGCTCAGCACTACCAATGAGATAAAAATTGGATGTAATAAAATATTCTTGATCATAAATTCCTAATTAAAAATGATGGGTTGTAAATGAAATTTGTTTACCAGGTTGGTTAACCGCGGGGCAACATATCTGAGAGTAATAAGGCAATACCCAAAAAAGACATGAAGCCAGCTATATCAGTAATAGTAGTGAGTACGATTGATGAAGATTGAGCAGGATCCATTCCAAGCTTCTTTAGAGCTATAGGTACCACTGCACCTGCACTTCCTGCAATGACTAAAGATGAGACCATTGCTAATGCCATAACGATGGCAAGCCCAAGTGACTGACTCCAAAAATATACTGCTAGGGAACAAGTCACTGCTATGGCAACACCGTTGAGCAACCCCACAGCCACTTCTTTCATCAACACTCTATGCCATTGCTTTGTGGTTATCTCGCGTAGTGTTAAACCACGCATAGTCACAGCTAGCGCCTGAGCCCCTGCGTTACCTGACTGACCAGCAGCCACAGGTAACAAAATGGCTAGTGCAGTCACTTCAGATATCAATCCTTCGAATGCCCCCACCACCGCTGCAGCTGCAAACGCAGTAAGCAAATTAATTTGCAACCATGGCATACGTTTTTTAACTGAGAACCAACTGCTTGATAAAGCACGTTCATCTTTACTCACACCCACCATTGTCTGCATATCACTAGCAAGATCTTCTTTCGTGGTTTGATAGACATCAAAGAACCGAATAAAACCTAATATTTGCTGATGAGCATCCAATACAGGGATCGCTCGACAGCGATAACCTTCAAATTTTTCAATCACTAGCTCTTTGTTATCTAAAGTATTTAAGGTTGTTTTCACTGGCTTGACTAAAGATAAAAGTGAAGTATTTGAATTGGCTTTTAACAAATCTGCTATGTCAACTTCACCCACTAATATTTGGTCGTTATCCTGGACATACATGACGTCTTGTCCAGTAAACGCCCGTTGTTTTAAGGCGCTTAACGCTTGACTGGCCTTTAGATCCTGATAAAACACGTTGACCTGACGGTTCATTAATCGAGCTGCGCTGTCTTCAGGATAAATTAGTAACTCTTTAAGTTCTTCTACCAGCTCAGTGCTGAGCAGCTGAAAAATAATCCCTTGCTGCTCGTCTGATTGTCTACTGATTAGCGCCGCTGCTAAGTGGCTTGGCATACAACTCAAAAGCTCAATTGAATATTTCTCGTTAAGTTGGCAAAAAATACTGTCGGCAGCTCCAGGTGGAATGTATTTCCATAGCCCTACAACAGTTAATACTGACTGCTGCTGTAATAATTCTGCCGCATCTTGCACATCAAATGATTCAAGATATCGAGCGCTTTTTAGCGGGTAGTTAAGTAGAAACTCATGACTCAATAGTTGCGTCGTTTCCTCTACCGCTTGTTGTGCAGATAACATATTTTTTCTCCAGGAAAGTCACTAAAAATTAGTGAGCTGACTCTTTTGGTTGAATAAATAATTCAGATATCGAGCGCAGCGTACTGCCATAAGCTTCCGATACTTCCCATGCCACAGACTGGGGCATATTGGTTGTTTTTGCATCACGGGCAATAGAAGCGCGCAGGTCATAGTGCCGCAGAACTCCAATAAACTGTTGCTTGCGGTTGACCACAGATATTGAGTCAGTTTTTTGCCAAATATCCATACCTAAAACTGTGCTGACATCTGATAATCCATTGACTGAATAGACACTAGTGCTGGCTAGGGCTGAAATGGGCGTTGAGGCTGGTGCGCGAAGTAGGTCAAAAACGGATAGTTTACCCATTATTTTGCGCTTACTATTGACGATTAACACCTCATGATTATCAAAATGGGTCTGCTTTTTGACTCGCAACATTGCTTCTGCAACCGTCATTTGGCTATCAATTACTAAGACATTGGTTTCGATTAATGCGCCAACCGTGTTTTCGGGGTAACTAATCAATAATTTGCATAGCGCCTGCCTGCTTTTGGGAATTAGTTCAAGCAGTCGTTTACGATCTTGGTTGTTCACGTATCGCAGTATAACTGCAGTATCGGCAAGCTCGATAGATTGCAAAAGCGCGCAGTTAAATTCATCCGAGGTTAAAACAAGTACCTTTGCAACCACACTGGGCAACATTGAATACACGACTTTTGACACCACCGAAATTGGCACTTTTTGTAATATTGCCGCAGCGCTATCAGATCCCATAAGATCGAGTTTACGGGCTGCTGCAACGGGTTCTTCATTAAAGAAGTGGATAGTAAGTTTTAGATTGTGGTTAGCCATTAAAATTCGCCTTGCAATAGCCTTATTGTGACTGACTAGCTGACTTAGCAGTTGTTGAGGTTGGTGTGCGTTCAACAAAAACGGCCACACCCTCTTTGTTTTCCATACAAACACGGGCAGGAATAAGCACCCGCCCTTGCTCTGTTTCAATCAACAGCATAGTTGAGGTGATATCAACCAAGATGCCCTCTACACCGTCTATCTTGAGGTGCTCGTTGAGCCGAAAATGATTTTTCGCTTGTCTTGCCGCAATAATATTGGCCACAAACCCGTTGCTGCCCATGCCAAATGCAAGTGCCATCCCAAATAACAACACGCCCACCACCACAATAATGAAGGTAGTAATAAATTGAATATTTAAGCCAAGCTGCTCGACACCAACCACTAGGGCGACAAAGAATACGCAGAATTTTGCCATGTTTCCTAAAGTCGCTGATTGACTTAATGAAGAAGCTTCAGCAGCACTCTCGGCCATTACTCCAGCAATGTTACCCAACAGATAACCAGCCATCACAATAAAAATAGCGGCAAGAAGCTGGGGCACATAACCGAGTAATGTATTTAGCCATGAAGAGAAAAAATCGAGTCCTAAGCTAGATGTGGCTGCTGCAATAAAAAACAGCATGACGACCCAATAAACTGTCTTACTTATGATTACTGCATGAGAAGACTTTATTTGAGCAACCTCAGTCACTGAAACTTCCCGAGCCATTCTTTGCCACATTTGGCTAATAAACTTAACTATTGTCAGCGTTAATTTACTGCATAGCCATGCCATCACCCAGCCAAATAAAATGATAAAAAGTGCACCAAGCAGTTGTGGAACATTTAAAACTAAATAGTTGTTTAATTGCTCATAGCTTGCAGACAAAGCAGTTTGCCAATCATGTTGAGTGGTCATTCTCAGTTTCCTTCAGAGCGATTTATGTGTAGATACATTTTATAGACGGGTGATAAATCAATTTGGTCACAATATGATGAATATCTTTTACGACTTATTTTGATAAATTAAACTTGAAAGCCTTAGTTACGCAGAGTTAGTAGTCTCTCTAAATAATATGTGACTTATACCCTCCTTCGTCTAAACCTATTATTCGAAGCTAACCAGCATTGCAACAAAGTTCTATTCCAACTTGCTTATTAAAGAGATAATCAAATGACATACGACAGCCTAAACTGGCTAAGTATCACGTTTTATTAATAACACTTACTAGTTCAGTGCTTACAGGTGTTTCTTCCTGTGTATTTTCTACTTTCCTGATTACATTTATAAGGAGTTTTTTATCCCATGGCGTAATTACTGGCGAAGACATACATGGTCGATTGTTAAAGGAAATCCCCCTTTGTCATTGCACGCTTTCTAAAACATTTTTATTACATTGTGACTATTTGGTTAACTGGTTAGTCTACAAAGAAGTAATTTATAAAAACAGGCAATCAAAATGAAAGTAGCAATCTTATCTAGAAACAAAAAATTATATTCTACTCGACGTTTAAAAGAAGCCGGTGAAGCTCTGGGTCATCAAGTTGACATTATCGATACACTCCACTGTTACATGGATATCACTAGTAGCAGGCCTGTGGTTCGTTATAAAGGCGAAGAACTTCCACAATATGATGCGGTAATTCCACGTATAGGCGCATCGATTTCTTTTTATGGCACGGCTGTAGTTCGTCAATTCGAAATGACTGGGGCCTTCTGCGTTAACGAGTCGGTGGCTATTAGTCGCTCTAGAGACAAATTGCGCTCCATGCAATTACTCTCAAGAAAAGGTATAGGCCTGCCAAGAACTGGCTTTGCTAACCGCCCTGATAATATTAAAGATTTGATTAAAAACGTGGGCGGTGCGCCATGCGTGATTAAATTGTTAGAAGGCACCCAAGGTATAGGTGTTGTGCTGGCTGAAACGTCTAAAACAGCAGAGGCAATTGTTGAAGCCTTTATGGGTTTAAATGCCAACATATTGATCCAAGAATTTATCAAAGAAGCTGGCGGTGCTGATATCCGATGTTTTGTTGTCGGAGATCGGGTTGTTGCTGCGATGAAACGTCAAGGTGCTGAAGGTGAGTTTAGGTCAAATTTACACCGAGGTGGTTCGGCAGTACTGGTAAAACTTACCCCAGCTGAGAGAGCAACCGCAGTTTCGGCTGCAAACATCATGGGGCTAAACGTATGTGGTGTTGATTTACTGCGTGCAGAGCGTGGCCCTGTTGTGATGGAAGTTAATTCGTCACCTGGCTTGGAAGGCATTGAAGCTGCGACTAAAAAAGACGTCGCTACTATGATTTTTAATCACATTGAGAAGTTTGCTAAACCTCATAAAAATCGCACACAAGGTAAGGGTTAAGTCTGTGGCTGATACTTTTTCTATTGCTGGGACCGAAATCGGTTTGGGGAAACGAGTGCAACTCGAACTACCTGTGGCAAAGTTATATACCGACTCTCAAATGTCAGTTTCTGTGGATGTTATACGTGCCAAAAAACCGGGCCCAACTCTTTTTGTCAGCGCAGCAATTCACGGTGATGAACTAAATGGTATTGAAATCATTCGCCGTTTACTTATATCAAAGTCACTCAAGCTATCAAGAGGCACACTCATCGCGGTGCCAATAGTTAACGTGTACGGGATGTTGAATCAAAGCCGTTATATGCCAGATAGACGGGACCTAAATCGATGTTTCCCAGGCTCTGCTAAAGGCTCACTTGCTGGTCGACTTGCACATTTGTTTTTAACCGAAGTGGCAAGTAAATGTGATTACGGAATTGATTTACATACGGGGGCGATTAATCGCGGTAACTTGCCACAAATTAGAGCGAATCTTAAAGATGAAGAAACTTTATCCCTAGCTCATGCTTTTGGTGTGCCAGTGCTACTCAATTCAACCTTACGGGACGGTTCATTACGGCAATCTGCCTCAGAAAATGGTACTAAAATTCTTCTTTACGAAGCAGGTGAAGCACTGCGTTTTGACGAATTGTCGATTCGGGTTGGATTGAGGGGCATTTTCAATGTGTTAGCTGAGTTGGGAATGGTTAGGCGTCGTTCAAGCTCTAAGAAGAAAACACAGCCATTTGTTGCCAACAATAGTGCATGGGTGCGAGCTACATCCAGCGGTATGGTGTTAGACAAAAAACACCTTGGCGACCATGTAGAAAAAGGTGATGCACTTGCCCAAATATGCAGTCCAACAGGCAGTTTTGTTAAAATAGTTTATGCCCCCAATGCGGGCATTATTATTGGTAAGCAGAATATCCCCTTAGTACAAGAAGGTGATGCAATGTTTCATGTTGCAAACTTCGAGGCGCCAGATGAAGTCGCTACCAATATAGATATGATGAATGAAGATATTGCAAAAAGGTTAGAGTTAGAACAAGATTTTTCAGAAAATCAGTTACCTGAAAAGTAACAAGACTCGACCGCCATGTTTTAAACAAAAGCCGTCTATTCTGAGACGGTTTTTGTTAATCAAAAAAACTTTCCTAAATAGCAATGCCTCAAATCAAAAAAGTATAGCGTTGCATTCATTACGACATCTTTTATTAATCAGCACTGGTATCTAAAGGTGCAAATCCCTTAACTAATTCATCCAATGCTTTCATTTGTTGTAAATACGGCGCTAATTTATCCAAAGCCAAGGCGCATGGACCATCACATTTAGCTTGATTGGGATTAGGGTGTGCTTCGATAAACAACCCAGCTAAGCCTAACGCCATTCCGCTTCTAGCAAGCTGTGCCGCTTGAGCACGTCGACCATCTGCCGAATCAGTTCGTCCACCAGGTTTTTGCAAAGCATGAGTCGCGTCAAAAATAACCGGTGCATAAGCTTTCATCTCATCCATAGCCAACATATCAACCACTAAGTTGTTATAACCATAACAAGAGCCTCGCTCACACAATATAATTTTGTCATTGCCCGCCTCACCAAATTTACCAATAATATGACGCATTTCATGAGCGGCTAAAAACTGCGGTTTTTTCACGTTGATAATGGCGTTTGTTTTTGCCATCGCGACCACCAAATCTGTCTGGCGCGCTAAAAATGCCGGTAACTGGATCACATCTACCACTTCGGCCACAGGTGCCGCTTGGTGGGTTTCGTGTACATCGGTTATTAAAGGCACATCAAAGGTTTGTTTGATTTCTTCAAAGATTTTTAACCCCTCTTCCATGCCTGGGCCACGATACGAATGCACAGAAGAACGATTGGCCTTGTCAAATGATGCTTTAAACACGTAAGGAATACCCAGTTTATGGGTCACCTCTTTGTAGTGTTCAGCAATACGCATTGCCATATCACGAGATTCCAAGACATTCATGCCACCAAAAAGCACGAAAGGTTTGTCATTAGCCACTTGAATATTGCCGATGGCGATGCGCTGTAAATTTTGCATAGTTATCTTAACATTTAATTAGAAAAGTCTTGATGAATAGCATACCAAGCTAACCCGTGACTGGGTATCTGAATGTGTCGAGGGCGGAAAATTTTGTTAATTTAACGGATCACCAAAATATTCAAGCTTATACGGATTGGTATTTCGTGTATTTAAACGATAGAAACGACAGGGAAAAGTAGCGATTACCACAAATAACCCGTAAAATACGCGGTTCGATTTTAGCAACTCATTTTATCCTTTGGGGATCATAAGTTGCGAGACAGAATAATTGCGAAAGGTAAGTACAGTCCGCTATGACAAAAAAGCTATTTATTAAAACCTGGGGTTGCCAAATGAACGAGTATGACTCGGAGAAAATGGCCGACCTCTTGGACGCGACTCATGGTTACCAAGCCACAGACACAGCTGAAGATGCGGATATCATATTACTAAATACCTGCTCCATTCGTGAAAAAGCCCAAGAAAAAGTATTTCACCAATTAGGCCGCTGGAAAAATCTGAAAAAAACCAAACCCGAGTTAATTATTGGCGTAGGTGGATGCGTGGCATCACAAGAAGGTAAAACCATACGTCAACGGGCGCCTTTTGTTGATCTTGTATTTGGCCCGCAAACCTTGCATCGCTTGCCAGAAATGATCAATCAAATTAAAGGCGGTAGCAAATCAGTTATCGATATCAGTTTTCCAGAAATTGAAAAGTTTGATCGCCTGCCAGAACCTAAAGCAGACGGCCCTAGCGCTTTTGTCTCCATCATGGAAGGCTGTTCTAAATACTGCACATTTTGTGTGGTGCCATACACCCGTGGTGAAGAAGTCAGCCGTCCAGTGGATGACGTGTTATTAGAGATTGCGCAACTCGCTGAACAAGGTGTTCGCGAAGTCAACATGTTAGGCCAAAACGTAAATGCATTTCGCGGCCCAAATTACGACGGCAGCATTTGTACTTTTGCTGAATTGTTAGAATTGGTAGCCTCGATCAATGGTATTGATCGTATTCGTTACACAACTTCCCATCCGGTTGAGTTTACTGATGACATCATTGATGCCTATGCCCAAATCCCAGAGCTAGTTGACCATTTACATCTACCGGTACAATCTGGCGCAGATCGTATTTTAAACTTGATGAAGCGTGGTCATACTGCGATTGAATATAAGTCTAAGATTAGAAAACTTAAAAAAATCCGCCCTAACTTGAGCATGTCATCGGATTTCATTATTGGTTTTCCTGGTGAGACCAATACGGATTTTGAAGCGACTATGGATTTAATCCAAGCCATGGACTTCGATTTAAGTTTTAGTTTTATTTATAGCGCCCGCCCCGGCACACCGGCAGCAGATTTGCCTGACGATGTGACTGAGGAAACTAAAAAGCAACGCTTAAGTCTATTGCAACAGCGCATCACTCAACAAGCACTGCGAATTGCTCGTAACATGGTAGACACAGAACAACGTATTTTGGTGGAAGGCCCAAGTAAGAAAAACCCTATGGAGTTATCTGGACGCACAGAAAACAACCGAGTGGTAAACTTTGAAGGTTACCCTAAAATGATTGGCCAATTTGTTGATGTGAAAATTACCGATGTTTTCGCTAATTCATTAAGAGGTGACGTGATCAGAACGGAAGAACAGATGGACTTACGTAACGAATTGGCACCACACACTATTTTAGCTAAAAACCCGAATAAAGTGGATGACTTGGGTGTTGGCCACGTTACCGTAGTTCAGTAAAACACCAGTAAAATTCCAACAAAACCTATAAGTAAAGAGACTATCCATTTGAGTAACCTTGTAAGCAGTGAAATTGTATTAGAGCCTTCAGATCACAAACGTTTATCCAGCTTGTGTGGGCCGCTAGATGACAATATCAAACAGATTGAGCGTCGCTTAGGCGTAGAAATCACTTATCGCAATAACGAATTTAAAGTGTTGGGGCAATCGCAACAATCCAGCGGTGCCGCACAACTGCTCAAATTACTGTATATGGAAACTCAGCCTATTCGTGGCCAGATCCCAGATATTGAGCCAGACAAAGTGCATTTGGCTATTCAAGAAGCTAAATGTTTAGAGCGGGCCGAAGCCGGTCAATATGGTAAAGAAGTCCATATCAAAACTAAACGCGGTGTGATCAAACCTCGTAACCCCAATCAGTCACAGTATGTGAGTAATATCATTAATCACGATATTAGCTTTGGTGTTGGCCCAGCCGGAACCGGCAAAACCTATTTAGCCGTTGCTTGTGCAGTGGAAGCCCTAGAACGTCAAGAAGTTCGCCGTATATTGTTGACTCGACCTGCGGTAGAAGCCGGTGAAAAACTAGGTTTTTTACCCGGCGACTTATCGCAAAAAGTCGACCCCTACTTGCGCCCTCTGTATGACGCGCTATTTGAAATGCTCGGCTTTGAAAAAGTTGAAAAACTCATTGAACGTAGTGTGATTGAAGTGGCACCTTTGGCTTATATGCGTGGTCGTACCTTAAATGATGCGTTTATAATCTTGGATGAAGGGCAAAACACCACAGTTGAACAAATGAAAATGTTCTTAACTCGCATTGGTTTCAATTC
>Ga0316209_1002742_pt1 | contig 13411 bp, 10 predicted proteins | sample 6monopyrite_MG_FD_204945 | JGI IMG/M metagenome (GOLD analysis project Ga0316209, IMG submission 204945) | Microbial mat bacterial communities from mineral coupon in-situ incubated in ocean water Damariscotta River, Maine, United States -... | ecosystem: Environmental > Aquatic > Marine >...
CATCACGTGGTTGCGTAGAGCAGTAGTTAATAACTTCTTCAAATGCAGTATCTATAGAAATTCTAAACGGGCCATTACGAATATTTTTGGCCAGGCTGCGAGACACTTTTATGTCTTCCGGTGGTAGCACAAAGCGTGGATCAGGTGACCACCATAAAATAGGCTCGCCTTCGCTATACCAGGGAAAAATGCCATTTTTATAAGCATTAATCAGCCTGTCTAATGATAAATCACCGCCCGCTGCAAGTAATCCATCCGGCTCCTCTAGAGAAGTTTCTATCGGTGGGAAACTGGCTTTGGGGTTGGGGTCTAGCCACTGTAGTGAGATCATTAGCTAAGTGTATGAGAACTGCTACAATCAAACAATAATAATTATTAATGTTGATACTTACGAGTAGAAACGAACAGGTCTAAATACATGTTTCAAAAACAGATGTCAGATTTATTTGTGTTGCTGGTTGAGCCTTCTAAATCTCAGTCCAAATTTATTCTTAAGGAATTAAAAGGTGCAGGCATTAGTCGTTTTAGTGTTGCTATAGATGGCGATTCAGCATTAACCAGCATGATAACTAATACGCCAGACTTGGTTATTAGTTCCATGTATTTACCTGATATGACGGCATCCGATTTAGTGCACCAGATGCGAGATGATGAAGACCTTCGTGACGTTGCCTTTATGTTAATTTCCAGTGAAACAGGTTTTGAAGCGATAGACCCTATACGTCAGGCTGGGGTAACTGGAATATTGCCTAAGCCATTTGAGTCTGATCAGCTAAAGCGTGGATTGTTTAATACCCTGGATATCATCAATCCTAAAGCGGTTGAACTCGATGAATACAGTGCTGAAGACTTGCGAGTATTAATTGTCGACGATAGCAAGATGGCTAGAAATCACATCAAACGCGTATTAAAAGGTTTGGGCATCGAGAATATTACTGAAGCAGATGATGGTGCTAGTGCAGTACCGGTTCTTGATGAGCAGTTTTTTGATTTTGTAGTAACTGACTATAATATGCCGAAAATGGATGGTAAGGCATTGCTAGAGCACATTAGAAATAAAAGTAATCAACGCTCAATTCCCGTATTAATGGTTACATCTGAAGGTAATCAGGGTAATTTGGCAGCCGTTGAGCAAGCTGGTGTTTCAGGCATTTGTGACAAACCATTTGAGTTAGATACCGTGCGAGAAATGGTGCATAAAATGATGACAGATATTTAAGTTAATTGTCTGCTGTTACATCTTATGCCAGCAGGTATAATGTCATCAATTTTCATCCCAAAAATATCAACTAAAATCTTCATAAGTACTCATTCCTTTAATGTATAAACACATCAAACACTCAGGCCGTTGGTTAATTTCTCATAAAGACTGGAAAGCGAATTTTGTCTTTATGTTGGGTGGTGCTGTTGTTGGTCTGGTTGCAGTTTTTATGGCGCTAGCCAGTGAGTGGGCCAATGAAACCTTTTTTCATATGGTTGATAAAAACACCTACTTACCTTTTATTGTTGCTCCAGCAGGTTTGGTACTTGTTGTTTTCTTAACACGTAAGTTTTTTCCAGGAGCGGAGGGCAGCGGTATACCGCAAGTAGTTGCAACACTAGAGCTTGGACATGAAAAAGAACGCAGTGTCTTGCTCACTTTACGCATTGCTTTCGGAAAGGTTTTTTTGTGTATTCTTGGATTACTAAGTGGCGCATCAATCGGACGTGAAGGACCAACAGTGCATGTTGGTGCCGCTATTATGTTTTCACTGCGGCGTTTTATTCGCTTTAGATTATACGATATGGAACGTGTATTAATTATTGCAGGTGGAGCAGCGGGAGTTGCTGCTGCTTTTAATACGCCCTTAGCTGGAATTGTATTTGCGATAGAAGAACTCAGTAGATCATTTGAAGTACGTACCCGTGGATTGATGCTTGCAGGTGTTGTGATGGCTGCAATCATCTCGATTGCAATTTTGGGTGACTACACCTACTTTGGATCAACAAGTGCAACCATCGACTTAAAAGATGCGGTTGTACCCGTTCTGGTTTGCGGTATTTTTTGCGGTTTTCTGGGTGGTATTTTTAGTTTAACGTTAATTCAAGGTAATCGTTGGATCGCGCCATTTCGTGGTAGAAATCCATATTTTGTAGCTGCCTTGTGTGGTTTGGGTATCGCGATTATTGGATATTACTCTGGACACTTAACCTATGGTAGTGGCTACGGTGAAGCTAAAGCGATTATGGATAATACCGGTGACATTCCTACCGATTATGGCTATTTAAAATTAATGGCAACCGTAGTTTCATATTTAAGTGGGATACCCGGGGGTATTTTTGCGCCATCGCTAGCAACTGGTGCAGGAATTGGTGCGCATATTGCTGAATGGTTATCGTCTTACCCTTATGGTGCAATTATTCTGTTTGCGATGGTCGGCTATTTTGCAGGTGTCGTACAGGCACCGATTACTGCATTTGTTATTGTGATGGAAATGACTGATCAACATGAATTGATTTTGCCATTAATGGTAGTTGCATTCCTGGCGACAGGTATTTCAAAATCGATTTGTAAAACGCCAATTTATAGCACCTTAGCGGATAATTTTTTACCGGAAGACAAAAAAATATTTCCAGATAAAAAAGACTAAGTTTTCTCAGCTATATTCAACACTCTATCGATGTCACTCATGGCATGAAATTCTTCAATGCTAATGCCAGCTTTTTTAAAATCCATTGCATCTGGGAAGCCACTGGCTTCTTCAGCTAATTGCCTGGCTTCTTTTACCCAGTTTCCAGACCAGATCATTATCAGGCGGATATCATCATCTGTTAGTTTTGATATTGCCACTTGTAATATTTGATAAAAACCATTCCTTGATAAGGGTGTGTGAATATTGGCGAGTAAAACTACATTGCATTGCTTTAATGATTTCACTAAATCCTGAGTGTTTTTTTCTAGAAGAAGGGATCTGCTTTTTTCTGTAATTGCTTTGATCGTTGATTCAATTAATTCGTATTCTTTAGTGCCATGACTGGCCTGCCCAAAAATAGATATAAATGATTCTAGTGTTACTAATGCGTCATGTGTTTTAGTAATGTCACGTGAGCGCTTTAATAGTTTATTACAAAAACTGTCTAAATCGACGGAGTTTATAGATATTTTAATGGGTTTCAGGTCATTCATTGTGGTTGTTCACGGTATGTTAATTTGAGTTATGTGCCTGAGGGGAGGTGATGTTTATATATCTGTAAGTAGTTTACATGTTATTGACTAATCAGTCTTTATAGGGTGATGCGTTCATTAATTCCACTCCATACTCTTCAAGTGCATTGTTTTCACGCTGTAGGTGATCGACTAGTACGCGATGAAACTCTGCATGTGCGACTGAATGGGCTGAATAAGTTTTAACCGGTAAAAAACCACGGGCAATTTTATGTTCGCCCTGTGCGCCGGGTTCAAAAGTTTTTAAGCCATGTTGAATGCAGTATTCGATACCCGTGTAGTAGCATACTTCAAAGTGTAATCCATCGTATTCTTCCAAGCATCCCCAGTGTCTACCGTATAAGGTTTCTTTGCCGATGATGCAGATAGCGCCGGCAACGATTTCATTATTATTGTAGGCAAAAATAATAAGTAACTTATTAGCGATGGCTTTAAAAAAATTAAGGCTTAGAGTCGGTGAGCCCGATTTCTTTAAGAAGGTGATTTGATAAAAGTGATAAATTTTATTCCATTCTTCTGCATTTAGTTCTGAACCATTAAAGGTTTTAACTTCAATGTTTTGATCAGATACTTTACGCCGTTCTTGTTTAATGTTTTTGCGTTTTTTGGATTTTAATTGGAAAAGAAAATCATCAAAGTCAGTGTAGTTGTGATTCTGCCAATGGAACTGGTAGTCGAAACGTTGTAGTTCTGTGTGCTGCTTTAGAACTTCAAAATCATCATCAAGATTAAATAACCAGTGGGTGCTGGAGTAATTGTTTTTACGGGAAAACTCGAGTGCGAATTTAATCAGTAGAGATTTAGTATCTTTATCATGGGCTAAAATACGCGGCCCCTGGCAAGGCGAGTATGGAATTGAAATAACTAATTTAGGGTAGTAATTGATACCAGCACGTCGGTAAGCATCTGCCCAGGCCCAGTCAAAAACAAATTCGCCATATGAATTATCTTTTTCATAGGCGGGCATTGCACCAATTAATTCACTGTTATCATTATGAATTAAAAAGTACTTAGGCTTCCAGCCGTAACCATTTAAGCATTGGCCTGTTTCAAGCGCTGATAAAAAGTCATGCTGAATGAATGGGTTGATATCACCCGCCAACGCATTCCATTGCTCGGCAGGTACATCATTAATACTCTCGCAGATGCTAAGTTGTGTCATAAGCCGTTTCTAAAGTGGGGGATCGGTAGGGGACTTATGTAAATTATCTCTGCTTAATCTTCCTGCTCGTCGAGGAATTTTTCTGCATCAAGTGCTGCCATGCAACCTGCGCCTGCAGATGTAACCGCTTGCTTGTAGATTTGATCTGCTACATCGCCAGCAGCAAATATGCCAGGTACGCTTGTTGCTGTTGCATTACCTTGAGCGCCTGCTTGAACACTTACATAGCCATTACTCATTTCCAACTGGCCATCAAAAATACCTGTGTTAGGCGAGTGACCAATAGCAATAAAGACACCTGCTAAATCAATGTCTTTGGTGCTGTCATCTACGGTACTCTTAATACGCATACCCGTAACGCCTGTCTTATCACCCAAAACTTCATCTAATGTACTGTTCCATTCGATAGTGACATTGCCATTCTTTGCGCGATCTTTTAGGCGGTCTGCAAGAATTTTTTCTGAACGAAACTGATCACGACGGTGCACGATCGTTACGTGGTCTGCAATGTTCGCCAGATATAGCGCTTCTTCAACTGCAGTATTACCGCCACCGATAACGGCAACATTTTGTCCGCGATAGAAAAAACCATCACAGGTAGCGCAGGCAGAAACACCTTTGCCTTTAAAGGCTTCTTCTGAATCCAGGCCAAGATACATTGCGCTCGCACCAGTTGCGATAATGAGTGCATCACAGGTGTATTCATGAGAGTCGCCACTTAGCTTAAATGGACGTTCGCTTAAATCAGTTGTGTGGATATGATCGAAAATAATTTCAGTACCAAAGCGTTCAGCGTGTGCTTTCATGCGCTCCATTAACTCAGGGCCCTGAACACCTTCGTTGTCACCCGGCCAGTTATCTACATCGGTAGTTGTAGTTAATTGGCCACCCATTTCCATGCCAGTCACGATAACAGGGTTTAAATTGGCGCGTGCTGCGTATACAGCTGCTGAGTAGCCGGCAGGGCCTGAGCCCAAAATTAGTAGTCGGCAGTGTTTAGTTTCGCTCATTATTCTTTATCTCCAAATACAGCGGCCAATGACATTGGTGACGCACCAATGGGGCCAAATCGTAGCAGCGTGAAAAATTTTATGTATTCTAGCAAATCTGAATCAATTAAATGCACATTCTAACTGTGATAATTAATGATTTACTTATTTACCTGATAGTAACAAACCGTACGAATGTAATCATATGGCATACACTTAACAATAAGGTTTAATAAATGGTTTGGTGAGTAAGTTGAAAATTGGTATTCCTAAAGAAAATAAGATTTTAGAGGGTCGGGTATCGCTGGTTCCTACAGCCTGTGCTGCCTTGATAAGACAGGGAAATGAAGTCTTTATTGAAACTGGTGCGGGCATACTAAGTGGCTATAGCGATGAGGAGTACCACGCTCAAGGGGCAACTGTTTGCGAGAATACTGGCTCGTTATACGCGTCGGCTTGTTTAATCGTAAAGGTTAAAGAGCCCATTGAGCAAGATCTTCAATACTTGCGTAGACAACATATCCTCTTTTGTTATTTGCACCTTGCAGCCAATTTAGAGCTAACACAACACCTGTGTGATATTGGGTTAACAGCTATCGCCTTTGAAACAGTGACGGATAAGGAGGGACTATTGCCCCTGTTACGTCCAATGAGTGAAATAGCCGGTACATTGGCGACACAAATTGGTACACACCTACTGCATCAGCCGCAGGGTGGTAAGGGCCTAATGCTGGGTGGCTTGTCGATGACTGATTCTGGGCATGTCGTGGTGTTGGGTGCCGGTGTTGCCGGTAGCGCCGCTGCAAAACAGGCAGCTGCAATAGGTGCCCATGTAACCTTAATTGATCGAGATATGGATCGGTATCAGGCGTTATCCGATAAATATCCAAATATTCATGGCGAGTTATCTTCTGAAATCAGCATTGCACAAGCCGTAAACGAGGCAGACCTATTAATAGGTGCCGTGCTCTTGCCGGGTTTACATGCGCCTCGTCTGGTGACTGAATCACAAGTAAAGTGTATGCAGCCAGGCAGTGTCATTATTGATATATCGGTGGATCAGGGCGGCTGTATTGAAACAATTCGTCCAACAGACTACCAAACACCGACCTACAAGCAGCATGGCGTACTGCATTTTGGTGTTACTAATATGCCCGGTGCGGTGCCAAGAACCGCATCTCAGGCTTTGTCGGCAGTGATTTTGCCCTATGTTCAGTGCCTGTGTGAAGAAAACTGGCAGCGCCATGAAAATTTACAGAGTGGGATTAACGTGCGTGAAGGCCGAATTGATAATCCATTGATAGAACAGGCTATAAATAGCAGTAGCTAAACGCTATTTGTCTAGTTAGCAACTCTTTGGGAGCTTGTTCACGTGTATATAAATCACTTTAGGTCATCTATGTAGCTTCATGTATAATTGATGAAATCGTATAAAATATACTGTCTAATCAAATAATTGCGCAAGTTATAGCGCAAGGCCAAAATGAACTAACGAGGGTTGAAAACTTGCCTCAGGCACGCCGCAAAAAAGAAGACAATCAATTATCGGGGCTCACTATTCATATCAGTCGTGGATTACGCGAAGCTGCTCTATTTATTTTATTGGCAATATCCTTATTTTTGCTAACCGCGTTAATTACCCACGACATTCAAGACCCAGGTTGGTCATATACTGGCCCAGCAACTCAGATTAATAATATGGCTGGCGCTGTAGGTTCATGGTTCTCTGATGTTTTGTTTTTTCTGTTTGGTCTATTAAGTTACCTTTTTCCTGTGATGATTGCCTATAGCGGTTGGCTTGTGTTGCGTGGGCGAAAAGATGATGGCGAAATAGACTTCCATGTACTGGGTATTCGCTGGATCGGTTTCTTTATGACGCTAACCTCGGGTTGTGCGTTAGCAAGTTTACACTTTGTTATTCCGGAAGGAACTTTGCCGTTAGATGGCGGTGGTATTCTAGGCCGTTGGATTGGCGATGGAATAGCGGCCAGTTTAGGTGTATTGGGTTCAACACTTATACTGCTAGCAGTTTTTCTAGCGGGCATTACCTTGTTCAGTGGCCTGTCATGGATAGGTGTTATGGATTTTATTGGCGAAGGTGTTCTTCGCACCTTCGACTGGACGCAATCAAAAATATCAGCGTTCAAAGAATTACGTGAAGAAAAGAAAGAGGGTGAGGTTGCCCGGCAAACGCGTGAAATTGCTGTAAAGGAAGATAGCAAAAAGCAGAAAGAGCGTAAGACGCAAGTACGTATTGAACCGGTAATTAATAAAGTTGAAATTAGTGAGCGGCATAATCGAGAAAGCCAAATTGCTTTATTTGATAATGACGAAGTCGGTGACACTGAGCTACCACCACTGCGTTTATTAGATGAAGCGATTCGTTCAGGTAAAGGATTATCAAACGAAGCATTGGAACACCTTTCCCGTCTGGTAGAGTTAAAGCTTAAAGACTTCAAAATTGATGTTGAGGTAGTGGCGGTTCATCCTGGCCCAGTCATAACTCGATTTGAATTACAGCCGGCACCGGGCATTAAGGCAAGTAAAATTACCGGCCTTTCTAAAGATCTGGCACGTTCTTTATCGATTGTTTCAGTTCGTGTAGTTGAAGTTATTCCAGGTAAAACCTGTGTTGGTTTAGAAATACCCAACGAACACCGTGAAATGGTTTCACTCGGCGAAATCCTAATGTCGAAGGCCTACGATAAATCATCATCACCATTAACCATTGCTTTAGGTAAAGATATTTCGGGTCAACCTGTTGTTGCCGACTTAGCAAAAATGCCGCATTTGTTAGTAGCGGGTACAACCGGTTCGGGTAAGTCGGTTGGTATTAATTCTATGCTGGTGAGTTTGCTTTATAAAAGTACACCAGAGCACGTACGTTTAATTCTTATCGACCCAAAAATGCTCGAGTTAAATGTATATGATGACATTCCACATTTATTAACGCCTGTTGTTACTGACATGAGTGAAGCGGCCAATGCTTTACGTTGGGCAGTGGGTGAAATGGAAAATCGTTATAAACTAATGGCAGCTTTAGGTGTCAGAAACATAACAGGCTATAACCGTAAAGTATCTGAAGCGATAGAAGCGGGCACACCGATTAAAGATCCATTGTTTAAGAAAGATGAATTGATGCCGGATGATGCAGTAGCACAAGATTTAAAACCAATGCCATTTATTGTGGTAGTAGTGGATGAATTTGCCGATTTAATAATGGTTGTCGGTAAAAAGATAGAAGAGTTAATAGCACGTTTAGCGCAAAAGGCACGTGCCTCTGGTATTCACTTAATTCTTGCAACGCAGCGGCCATCTGTCGATGTTATAACGGGTTTGATTAAAGCGAATATACCCAGTCGAATTGCATTCCAGGTGTCATCAAGAACCGATTCAAGAACCATTTTAGATCAAATGGGTGCAGAGCAGCTGTTAGGTCATGGTGATATGTTGTACTTACATGGTGGAAGCAGTGTGCCGGAGCGTGTACATGGCGCCTTTGTAGATGACCATGAAGTGCATGCAGTCGTAGATCATATTAAGACACAGGCGAAGCCGAGTTACATACCTAACTTAATCGCTGATAACAGTGATGTTATTAAGTTACCGGGTGAAGGCCCAGTTGGTGGAGGCTCAAGTTCAGGAGAAGAGCTTGATGTACTGTATGACGAAGCAGTAAAAATTGTGACTGAGTCTGGTAAAGCATCTATTTCATATGTACAGAGACGTTTAAAAATTGGTTACAACCGTGCCGCACGTATGGTCGAAGAAATGGAAGCGTCTGGCGTAGTAAGTGCAATGCAATCTAATGGCCAGCGTGAAGTGCTCGCTCCACCACCGCCAGAAATGTAAAACGGCTGGCTTTGTTTATTCCTATTTAGTGATAATTATCCATGATTAAAAAAACTATTCTGCTTTTTTTATGTTTGCTCAGTTTCAATGTTGCAGCGAACGATGTAATAGCAATTCAGCAATTGAAAAAGTTTTTAGATAATACTCAAAGCCTGTCCGCACGTTTCCAGCAGAAGTTGGTAGATGAGTACGGCGGATTGATGCAGCAGTCTGCGGGAACCTTGGATATGCAAAAGCCAGGTAAATTTCGTTGGGATTATATATTGCCATATTCACAGAATATAGTTTCGAATGGTAAAAAAATCTGGATGTATGACTCTGAGTTAGAACAGGTTAATATTCGCCCCTATGACCAATTGAATTCATCGCCCGTTAACTTGCTTGATAATCAAAAGTTAGATGATCAATTTATTCTAGAGTCACTACCATTTACTGAAAACCAATACTGGGTTCGCCTTACACCTAAAAGTTCAGAAAGTGATTTTAAGAAAATGTTAGTTGGTTTGCAAAATGGAAAAATTAAATCCATGCGATTTCGAGATAATTTTAATCAACAAACTGATATCGAATTTGAACAATTGGTAGTTAATCCAAAATTCAAAAATAGTAACTTTGAGTTTGTAGCACCTAAGGGCACAGATGTTATGGGTGATTTTTAGTGATGAAAAATAAGTAACCATCAATGTCAGATAATGATTATCGTCCACTAGCAGATCGCGTACGGCCCGATAGCTTACAGGGTTATTTAGGGCAGAGTCATATACTAGGCGAGAACAAGCCACTACGTACTGCCATAGAGTCTGGAAAATTACACTCGATGATTTTCTGGGGGCCACCAGGAACGGGTAAAACAACCCTTGCCAGACTTATTTCAAATTATTCTCAGGCGCAATTTTTAGCTATTTCTGCGGTGTTGTCTGGCGTAAAAGATATCCGTGCAGCGATTGATAAAGCCCATCAATATTATGATGTATACCAAAAGCCCAGTATCTTATTTGTCGACGAGGTACACCGCTTTAACAAATCACAGCAAGATGCATTTTTACCTTTTGTAGAAGATGGTACGGTTTGCTTTATTGGTGCCACTACAGAGAACCCATCTTTTGAATTAAATAATGCATTGCTCTCACGCTGTAAAACCTATGTTTTAAAATCTATTCAGCCAGAAGACATGATTGTATTATTGAATAATGCACTGCATGACAAAGAATCAGGTTTGGGCGATAGGCGTATTTCTATTGATGATGACGCATTGGAATTAATCGCTTTAAATGCAGATGGCGATGCAAGGCGAGCACTTAATTTTTTAGAAATTTCAGCCGATTTAGCTCATGAAAAAAATGATCAGTTGGTTGTAGATAAATCGATTGTTCAGGAAGTAACATCACAAACACTACGCCGTTTCGATAAAGGCGGTGATTTGTTTTATGAACAAATTTCTGCCATGCATAAATCGGTACGGGGTAGTAATCCAGATGCAGCACTTTACTGGATGTGCAGAATGTTAGATGGTGGTTGCGACCCTGTATATATCGCGCGGCGTGTTGTGCGAATGGCATCGGAAGATATAGGTAATGCTGATCCACGAGGCTTAGAACTATCATTAAATGCCTGGCAAACATATGAGCGTTTGGGTAGCCCGGAAGGTGAACTGGCTCTTGCACAGGCCGTAACCTATTTGGCCTGTGCAGCTAAATCGAATGCAGTTTATAAGGCCTATAAATCAGCCATGGAATTAGCCAAAAATAGTGGCTCTATGGAAGTGCCGATGCATATTCGTAATGCCCCCACCAATTTAATGAAAGACATGGGTTATGGTAAAGATTACCGTTATGCGCATGATGAAGACGATGGATTTGCCAGTGGTGAAACTTATTTTCCTGATGAATTAGGGGAGTTTGAACTTTATCATCCAGTAAACCGTGGGTTGGAAATAAAAATTAAAGAGAAACTTGATTATTTGCGACAACTTAATAAAGAAAAGAAGTAATGCAAAATAAAATAATACAAACTCTGGCTGTAGCGTCTAGCATAGGAAGTCCATCAGATAGCTGTGCAGATGGACCGTTAGTATTACAAAAGTCTACATATGCTAAAGACTTGTCTAATGCGGATAATGGTATTTCATTTAACTGGTACGATCCATTAGTTGTAGCAAGTAAAGAAAAAAACTCGCTTAAAATTCTTAATAAACAAAGTTCTTATATTACACAGTTTGTTCAACAGCAAATTGAAGATGAATATCCATTTTTAATACTAAGTGGAGACCACAGCAGTGCAATTGGTACCTGGTCAGGCGTATTAAATAGTCTGCCTGCTGAATCAAGCTTTGCATTAATATGGATTGATGCGCATATGGATGCACACACGCTAAGTACCTCTCTTACAGGTAACCTACATGGTATGCCTGTTTCAGTGTTGCTAGGTGAAGCAGAGCATGACCTACAGGGATGTTGTCCTGCGCGTCATAGCTTACAGGGTAAAAATTTGTATATGTTTGGTGTGCGGAGTTATGAAGCAGATGAGCTGGTTTTACTCAGTAAGAATAATGTAAATGTATTTGATACTGATCGAATAGAGCAGGAGGGTGGTGCGAGCAGTGTACTTAAAGAACTTATACAAACGGTATCACGTTGTTACGATAAGTTTGCTATAAGTTTAGATATGGATGCCTTTGATCCTAAAGACGCTCCTGGTGTTGCTGTGCGAGAGACGACTGGCTTATCTGTCGCTGATGTATTGTCTGCCTTAAATGAAATTGAGTTTGCTGATAATTTCCTGGGCTTAGAAATATCAGAATTTGACCCTGCTATGGATATAGATAGTAAAACTGAAAAACTGCTATTCGAAATAGTAAAGTCTATTTATTTGTAATTTCACGAGGTAATAAGAATAGTCATGGTTAAAAATGTGACTAATTAAGTGATTGTTATCTATAATAAATAACTCAATAAAATAATAATTAATGGCATCTTTTAATATGGATATGAATTTAAAAAGATCGTAGTTCTAATATTTGTATTTTAAGGTGACTTGATGAATTTTGATGTTACTACTAATGTTCTAATGTATTCATTCTTGTTTGCATTTTTATTTGGCGCAATAAGCCAGAAGACCAATTTCTGTACGATGGGTGCTGTTTCAGACTGGGTTAATATGGGCAATACGGCTCGTATGGCCTCCTGGTTTTTAGCTATGTCGGTTGCCATAATCGGCGTTGTTATTATTGAAAATGTATTCTCAGTACCCATTGATACAACAATACCTCCTTACAGAACTGAAAATTTCTCCTGGCTTAGATATATTTTAGGCGGCCTTATGTTTGGTATCGGTATGACAATGGCTGGAGGCTGTGGTAACAAAACGCTCGTTAATATTGGTACGGGAAGTCTAAGGTCTTTCTTTGTTCTATTTGTAGCATCTATCATGGTGTTTGTAATGAATAAAACTTCATTTTATGAAGTGTTTTTTCATAGCTGGATAAACTACACCAGTATAGATTTGAATCAATTCAATATTAAAAGTCAGTCAATCGTTGATGTTTTCGCGGCTGTATTCGGCGTTGAAGTAACTAAGACTTTAAAAACCTTATTACCCTTATTATTAGTATCAATTATCTTGTTATATACATTTCGCTCCAGGCCACTTCGAAACAATAAACAATTATTATTTGCGGGAGTAAGTATTGGTTTTATTATTGTGATGGGCTGGTATATAACGGGTGGGCCTATAGGGCAGGCGGCTATCAGTACAGTTGAATGGCTAGACCATAAACCCTTAGGTGTGGGTGTTCAGTCTTATACCTTTATTAATCCTATGGGCGAACTACTTGTTTACTTAGGCTCACCCTCTAATACTTTGCTTATTACATTTGGTTTAGTTGCCTTATTTGGGGTTATCTTAGGCTCATTCTCATCGTCTGTTTATACGCATAGTTTTTCTATTACACTGTTTAGCAGTAAAGATGATTTGGTAAAGCACTTCATCGGCGGAGTACTTATGGGCGTTGGAGGTGTTCTTGCAATGGGGTGCACTATCGGTCAGGGCATTACTGGTGTGTCGACATTGGCCATGGGGTCTTTTATGGCATTATTTTCAATTATTCTAGGCGCTGCGGTTAGTCTTAAAATGAGTTATTACAAAATGATTTACGAAGATGAGGCTACATTTTTTTCAAGCTTTATCAGTACACTAGTAGACCTT
>Ga0316209_1002745_pt1 | contig 13396 bp, 10 predicted proteins | sample 6monopyrite_MG_FD_204945 | JGI IMG/M metagenome (GOLD analysis project Ga0316209, IMG submission 204945) | Microbial mat bacterial communities from mineral coupon in-situ incubated in ocean water Damariscotta River, Maine, United States -... | ecosystem: Environmental > Aquatic > Marine >...
ATGGTTTTTCAAAAGCCCAATCCTTTCCCAAAATCTATTTACGATAATATTGCTTATGGTCCGCGAATTCATGGCTTGGCGACAGCGCGTGCTGATCTTGATGAAATTGTCACAAACTCCCTCGAAAAAGCTGGGCTTTGGCAAGAAGTAAAAGACAGGCTAAACGCACCCGGTACCGCCTTATCCGGAGGGCAACAACAGCGCCTCTGTATTGCGCGAGCAATTGCCGTAAATCCAGAGGTAATATTAATGGATGAGCCCTGTTCAGCACTAGACCCAATTGCGACGGCCAAGGTGGAAAACCTGATTGATGAGCTTAAAGGCCGATATGCTATTGTTATCGTGACACACAGCATGCAACAAGCCGCGCGTATCTCACAAAAAACCGCCTTTTTCCATATGGGGGACCTTATAGAGCACGGCGATACAACCCAAATATTCACTGCGCCCAAAAAAGAACGTACCCGTGATTATATTACAGGCCGCTTTGGATAAAGGAACAATTCTATGAGTGACCATATTTTGTCTGCCTATGACACTGAATTGAATGAGCTCCGCAGCATTGTAAGCCGCATGGGGGGCTTGGCTGGTGACCAACTTGTTGGTTCCATGCAAGCGTTAAAAGAGCGTGATGCAGAAGAAGCACAGCGCCTTCGAGATGCTGATGCAGAATTAGACCGGCTAGAAGCAAAAGCAGAACAAGCCGCAATTGGTGTGTTTGCAAGGCGTGCGCCTGTTGCAGACGACCTCCGTGAAGTCGTTTCAGCTTTGAAAATGACATCCTTGATCGAACGTATGGGTGATTACGCAAAGAATATTGCCAAACGTACTCTGGCAATATCAAAAAACCATCCCGTCGTACTGCCACAAACGATTGAAACCATGGCAGAACGCGCTCATCAGATGATTCAAAATGTTATGGACGCTTACGCGCATCAAAATGCTGAGGCTGCAGTAGAAGTATGGGAAAGTGACGAAATTCTCGATAATTTGCACAATGCAGCTTACCGACAAATTCTTGCGCGCATGATGGAAACGCCAGAACACATCAATATCTATACCCATTATCTTATGATTGCCAAAAATCTAGAACGTATTGGTGATCAAACGACAAATATCGCTGAACAAATTTATTATACAAATACAGGCAATGTTCTTGAAGATTCTCGCCCCAAAGGGGACGTCACAAGCGTTGGGAAAGCTGACGAGTAGGTCTCTATAAGTTGCTTGAGTAAAGGATATAATCATGAACACGCGCGTTTTGCTTGTTGAAGATGATGAAAATATTACTGAATTAGTTCGTTACAACCTTGAAACGGCGGGCTTCGCTATAGACTCAGTTGCTGACGGTGAAGAAGGTTTGTTAAAAGCTCAAGAAGAAGCCCCTGATATTATTCTCTTGGACTGGATGTTGCCAAACCTGTCTGGATTAGAAATATGCCGCCAACTCCGTCGCAAACCAAGCACCCAGAACATACCTATCATTATGCTAACCGCTCGCGCTGATGAACCTGACCGGATCAGGGGCCTTGAAACTGGGGCAGATGACTATATCGTTAAACCCTTCTCTCCCAAGGAGCTTATTGTACGTATTCAGGCTGTTTTGCGGCGTGTACGCCCTGCTCTAGCGGGCCATATGCTTGCTTTCAAAGATATTCAACTTGATAATGTTTCACACCGTGTTACCCGGAGTGACCGCGTCATTAACCTCGGCCCTACTGAATATCGCCTCCTTCGGCATTTCATGGAGAACCCAAGTAGAGTTTTCTCACGTGAACAGCTTCTTGATTCTGTATGGGGTCGGGATGTTTACGTTGAGCCAAGAACTGTAGATGTTCATATCCGTCGCTTACGTAAAGCCATTAACGAAAATGGTGAACAGGATTACATTAGAACTGTTCGTTCCGCAGGGTATGCTCTAGATGAACATAAATGACTTAAATAGTTTCTAACCCCAAATTAACTAAAGACCTATCTAACATGAGTAGGGACCATATTGTTGTGTGATGGTCTCTACTACCAGACAAATGCTCACGAACTATTTGTTTTATTCCTTGTTTATTCAATAAGCCTGTACCAATAAGAGCATCACTATTTTCAAGCTCTTTAACGGTTGATGCTAGCTCATTGCGAAACCATTTAACCGCGGGAACCATAAAACCTCGCTTGCTTCTATCAAGTGTCTCATCAGGTAGAAAACCCCTTAAGGCCCCTTTGAAAACTGCTTTCCCAACACCATCTTGAATGCGATTTTCTGCCGGTAACCTCAGGCTATATTCAACAAATTTATGATCTAAAATAGGCACCCTGACTTCAAGTGAATGTGCCATGCTTGTTCTATCCACTTTTGTTAAAATATCCCCCGGCAAATAAGTTTTTAAATCTATATATTGAATGAGCGAAAGAGGGTCAGCCCCTTGTACCTCAGCCGCAAGTTCATTAAAGCGGTCATGGGGGTGATATCCTGCGAGAGTTTTTCGCATTTTATTTGTGTAAAGCCTGTAGCGATCTCGATCAGGAGTTTTACTTACACTTTGGCAATAGGCTTCCGCAGAAGTTTTACTCAGGGCCTCAAGAGTGCTCTTCGCTCTCAAATACTGCGGTGCCCAATCCATCTTGGGGTATATTTTTGCCAAAGGTGCAAAAATTGACCGTCTTAACATCTGGGGTAAAGCCCCTCTAAAACGCTCCTCAACCATATGGAATTTATGGCGCCTATACCCAGCAAATAGTTCATCTCCACCATCACCGGAAAGGGCTACCTTTACTTTTTCACGCGCTAGAGCACAAACTCTATAAGTAGGCATAGCTGACAGGTCTGCAAACGGTTCATCAAATACTTTTGCCATTTCATCAACTAACTGCACGCCATCATGAGCCGATGTAAAGCGGGTTCTATGATGTGTTTTGAAATGATCAGACACAAGTTGTGCATACCCGCTTTCGTCATAGTCTGGGTCTTCTGACCCTATTGCACACGTCTCAATTGGTTCAATACTATGTCCACTCATTAAACCAACAACCGCAGATGAATCCATTCCTCCAGAAAGGAAAGCGCCCAGAGGAACATCTGCGATCATACGCATTTTTACGGCTTCGTCTAAACGGCCAAGCAATTCCTCCTCGTCCGTAATTGCCCCGCCTCCTGATTCCATATTTGGGGACCAATAACAATGTGCCCGGTAAGTAGGACTCGTCATAGTTTTCACCAAGATATGTCCTGGCGATAACGTGTGCACACCCTCCACAATTGATTTCGGATCAGGGACATATCCCAACATGAGATAATCTTCCAAAGCATCAACACGTAACTTTCTGGTACGCGCAGGATGTGCCAGTATCGCCTTAAGTTCAGATCCAAAAATAAAAGAACCATTAGGTAAAACACTATAGTAGAGAGGTTTAATACCAAGTCTGTCTCGCGCTAAAAAAAGTTCGTTCGACCTATGGTCCCAAATGGCAAAAGCAAACATACCCCGCAACCGGCTAACACAGTCTTTCCCCCATTCTAAGTAGGCATGTAGCAAGATTTCTGTATCAGAATGCGTAAGAAATTTGTGGCCCAGAGCCTCTAGCTCGCGGCGTAAATATTGAAAGTTATAAATTTCACCGTTAAAGGATAAAATAACCTTTTTATCTACACTGTGCATGGGTTGCACACCCCCTTCAATATCTATTATTGAAAGCCTACGGTGCCCAAGACCAACCGATTCACCAAAATAAAAACCTTCCCCATCAGGCCCTCGGTGAAGAATGGAATCCGTCATATTTCTTAGTGCTGACTGGTCAAGATACTCTCCTTCAGCCATAACAATACCGGCTATTCCACACATACAGCTAACCCTTTCTCTGGTGCCTTAATTTCTGACCATAAAAAGCTATCTGGTAAAAATGTCGAGAGAAGTTTTTGCATGGCGGGCCGCGGTGTATCTGATTGGTCGAAGAAAACAGCTGATATTACTAAAACCGCCCCTGCAGATTTTCCGTATAAAGCTCGTTCTTTCGCCGTTTCTATTTTAACGCTGCTCTCTGACGTTAACCATTGTCCATTCATATAATAACTTGTCCAAACGATTTTCTGAGCCATACCACGTTCATAAATTGCTTCTTTGAATTTAATACCACCCTGAGTTTCTGGCGTTCGTACTGTACCAGGCATAACGGACCACCCTCTTCCTCCGGGCAAGTTGCCTATTTGTAATAACCGGCTCCCGGCACGCTGCGGACAGTATAAGGCCCCTGAGACAGTCACTTGATCCCCTGCAAGTCTATAGTGAGCATCAAAAGATGCATCGGCACCTTCAAACAGTGCCTTTGCATTTAGGTTATCAGCCGGCAATTTCCGTATAGAGCAATTATCACAGTAGGGTGTGTTATGTTCACTAAGTACGGGGCTTGTTATATTTTGTTCTGGTATGAGCAGCATAGCGCTGACAGGAAGGATATAGGCCCCTACAAGAGCGACCCAGCGAGACCCAGCACCCTCCTCTTTACCGGCTCCCTCCTCTTTAAAGGTGAATTTTACTGTCGGCACAAAAGAGGCATCCGCTTCTTCTTCAGCAAACCGGTAAGCAACAAAAATTAGAAAAAGCAGAATGAGGGACAAAAACACCCACCCATATATGATATGGTCTACATCCCTTGCGAAAGACTGGTCTGTCATTTCTGCAATGACTAAAATACCTAAAACTCGCAAGGCGTTAGCAAAAATAGGTAAAGTCACAGCCAATAGAACCACCAACAACCTTTTGCGCCAACTTTTATAAGCCAAGTGGGCAAGAAGCACACCTGTCACTATACTTGTAAACAGAAAACGAACACCTGCGCACGCCTGCGCCACCTCATAAACACCGCTGGAAATTGTAATTAACAAACCATCAGATTGATACGGAATTCCAGTTATACCCAGCATAAAGACAGACATATTAGCTGTTAATTCTTGCATAATAGGAATGAGGCTATGGCCAACAGGAATGGTAAGAAAAATAAACAAACATGGAAATAACAAACGTTGGTAAACATTCGGGCCGAAGAAAATGATAAAAAGGGCCTGTAAACCGGCAATATACCCAACATGCCCTAATATTTTCATCTCGAGAATTTCGCCGCCCCACCATAAGAGGGCTGCTAGTATCAAGAACAGAAGGCCCGGAAACCAAACAAAAGCCTTTTCACTGTAAAAATAGGCACGCCTATTCCAGAGAAGCCATAACGTTACAAAGGGGACTAATTGTCCATATGAATATGTATCCACAGTTCGAAGCAAGTAAATCAGATGATCAACACTGTCCCACCATGAAATAGTAAGCAATAAACTGGCGAAGAAAAACCCTATAACCGCATGTCGTAAGGTATAGTGGGAGATCATATATATCTCTCCATTATTCTATCCAACTTTAGAAAGGCTTTCCGCCATGTAAAATGCTCTTCTACATAAAAACGTGCCGCCTTACCCACTTCCTCACAAACCTTTGTATTAGCTAACAAATCTAAAATGGCGCTTGCAAAGCCTTGAGCCTCATCAGCAACAAACAGTTGTTTTTTATCTAGAGCGTTAATGCCCTCATTCGCAAGGCTCGTTGCAACAACAGGCTTTGCAACAGCCATCGCTTCTAACACTTTGTTTTGAATACCACGTGCAGTTTTCATCGGTGCAATACAAACAGATGCTTGTGCAATTTCGTGGGCCATATCATCAACATATCCGCCAACCTCAACACCGTGTATTTTGCCAAGGTTTTGTACGCGAGACGGTGTTGGTCCCCCTGCAATTCTAAATTTAACATGCGGGTATGCTATGATCACTAAGGGCCAAATATCTTTACAGAACCACTCAACTGCTTCAATGTTTGGTAAATAATTCATCGCCCCACTAAAAAGTATCACGGGGGATTTTTTAGTATTTTCATGAAGGCATTCTTTAAACTTTTCCAAATCAACACCATTCGGAATGGCATAAATTTTATCAACCATTTTAGGGTGGTGTGCCTTGAAGAGGGCGGCCTCCTGCTCGCTTACAAAGGATGCCGCAACAGACCTGTCTGCTACATATGCTTCATATGCGCTAAGAGTTTCTGCTTCTCTTTTATATAGCCATGACAAAGGCCAAGATGCCTGCTGGCTATAACTTGCCCATTTTTCAGAATCCACGTCTACCAAATCAGCAAACAAGGGTGTGTTAGTGCGTACTGGAACCAGACTGGTTGTTGCTGCCGAAAACGCAAAAATCAAATCAACGTCTTCTTGGTCAAGACAATTTTCTACATAGTTTTGAAGTTTATTCTTGGGGTATGCTGCAAGTGTTAGCGGTGAGCCTGAAAAAAGCCCTGTCAAGCTTCGTAATTTCTGTATTTTGGGGGATATACTATCGAAGCACATACTTGCCGTTTTCTTTCTAAGAAAATCTATATGCTGTAAGTCACGAAGGTCATCAACATAAAACCCCAAATGCACATCATGGTGCTCGATTAAGTGAGAAAGAAAGTGCCAAGACCGTATTTTGTCACCTTTATTTGGTGGATACGGAATACGGTGAGCAAGGAATAAAATAGTCGCCATAACATTTTCTATCCTAAATGCCGCGCTAGCAGTGGCCCAAGGATATTAGCAACTGGTAATGGTAGTTTTTTCCAAACCGCTACCATTAATTCAAATTTTCTATTGCCCGGATTTAGGTTTGGCGGCGCAGCTCCCTCTCGTAAGCGGTGCTGATACTCGAGCGGTGTTGGTTCAAATCCCCAATTGCATTTAAATTTATAGGGACCGGTGCCTATCTTACTGCGGCCAAAGTCAAACACTGTTTTACCTTTTTCTGCTGCTCTTACCATGAGTTGATAATACATATAATCATGGGCTCCGTATGTGCGAGCCTCTAAGGTGCCACCCGCATAATAAGGCAAAACGGTATCCTTATAATAAAAACTCATCAAGCTCGCTACTGCTTGGCCTTCTGGTGTCCGAATAATTTGAATATCAACATCATCTTTAAAAACCGCAAGGAAAGCGGTAAATAATTTTTTAGGAAAAACTGGCGTACCGAGGTTCCTAACACTTTCAGCATATAGAGGGTAAAATTCTTCTACATTTCGCCCCCATTCACACGTAAGGTTATTTTTAAAGCTTTTTCTCACAACAGCACGCTGTTTGCGGGGAATATCCAGTAAAATTTCCTCGGGCGAACTCTTCAGTGTCTTATGGAATGTTGCAGCACTATCTTTCTCCACATGCCAGCCACCTTCTCCTGAATGAGTAGCAGTCATGCATTTATAGGTAATACCCTTAAGCTGATTAGATTTAGCCAGCTGCCAAGCATATTCTTCCAATGCAAGAGTTATATCTTCATTCAAGGCAAGTACACCACCATAAACGGCAAACATGCTAGAGATTAGGGCATCTCCAAATAACAAACTTTTTCTATATGTAAGGGGCAAAATGCCAACAATATTACCTGCGTCTTCTGCTATAAGATAAGGACACTCTTGTTCGGCCCCTTCTTCGACCACCCTCTTCCACCCAGCAAGATGACAAAAAGTGCCCTCAGCATGCGATCGAACAAAGGCATCCCATGCATCCCCGTCAGAAGCTGATATCTGCCTTACAGCCACTGTCATTTGTGCTCACCTTGAACAGAAAATAAAGGCCTGTATATATCCTTTACACGGCCCCACTTAAAATCATGTGCAATACGAGCTAGTTTTTGAGGTAACTTTGCCTGCCCGTTATAATGTCTGAATTTGGATAACCATGGAGCCTCTTTAACATAAGGTTGGTCCGTATCCATTTCCCATGGATGCATGTAAAAAATGCCTGGTACGTCTGCCTGCTTTACACCTTGCTTTAAGAGGTAGTGGGATACTCCGTACGGGAGCAACCGAAAGTAGCCCCCACCCGATGCTGGTACCCGCAGGAAGGGCACGTCGCATACTGTCATAGGTATTTCTAATAACCCATTATCCCCTAGGGGATAAAAAGGGTTTCTCGGTGCGCTTTGCATGCCGTAATGATCTGTTTTAACGGGGTACAGGCTCGAAGAGTATGTAAAGCCTTCTTCGGACAACACTTTATAGGCCCACCACACCTCTTGGGTTAGTGAAAAGCTTGGTGCCCTGTAACCAACTACTTTTTTACCTGAGGCAAGCTCAAGCGTACGCTTTGCTTGCCTGACATCTGTGCGAAACTCTTCTTCAGTTAAGGTAAATAAACGACGGTGGTCAACACCGTGGCAAGCAATTTCATGGCCCGCTTTTGCTATATCTGCGAGTAATAGAGGATACCGTTCAGCAACCCACCCAAGGCAAAAAAAAGTGCCCTGAATAGAAAGTTCAGAGAGTAGGTATAATAGGGCTCGTGTTTGTAGCTCAACCCGGCTTTCAAGGGTAACCCAGTCACTGCGGGAAAATGTCGTTTCGAAGGCTCCAACTTGGAACCATTCCTCAACATCAACAGTGAAGGCGTTTTTCTCTGAACTAAGGATCTCACCATGGTCAGCAAGCTGCCATTCAGTTTCTTGCTGGCCCTTAGTTGTCATCGCCCTTTGCGCCACCACCTGCCAGTTGCGCCATCAGGCTTGTTAATTTTTGGAGCGTTTCATCCTGAGACTTCATCATCGTCTCAATCTTATCCATACGCCCTTCCATTTCCTTCGTTTCTTTTCCTGCAGGCTTTCCAGAAGCCTCAAGCGGAATGGTCGCATCATTTTGACTATGGGAAGACCCGCTATTTGTCATTGGCCGAGCGGACGATGTTGTCACAACAGGGCGTGTATCACTCGACATATCAGCAATAACGGCCTCAATAGTCTCACCATCAACTGTGTGTAATTCCTCAAGAGCACCATACAAAAGCACTCTGGAGCATAAAGTATTCAATCTACGAGGTACCCCTGCACTATGGGCATAAATAGCTTCAACAGCGTCAGCAGTGAAACAGGGGTCATTATCCCAACCAACTAAGCTAAGACGATGTTCAATATAATCAGCGAGTTCTTCTCGCTCCATCGGTTCCAAGTGGTGCGTTGCAATTACGCGCTGACGAAGTTGCTCAAGCTCAGGCGCTGCAAAAATACGCTCCCGAAATTCTGGTTGTCCTACAAGAAAACTTTGAACCAGTGCTTTATCGCCGTCCTGAAAGTTAGAGAGCATTCTCATTTCTTCCAAAGCGGCATTTGAAAGGTTTTGAGCCTCATCGACCACTAAAAGTGCCCTACGTCCCATTTTAAATTGCTCACGCAGGTAACGCTCTAAACGTGATAAAAGCTGCCCTTTATCATCAGCCTGCGCATCAAGGCCAAACGCGGCCACAACACTGCGCAACAAATCCTCAGCACTAAGCTGCGTACTGACAATCATGGCTGCAATATATTCGTTCCGGTCAAGAGTATCAAACAAGTGACGAACAAGGGTAGTCTTACCTGTGCCTATATCACCCGTGACAATAATAAAGCCCTCACCTTGGTTCAAACCATAAGTAAGATAAGCCATCGCTTTCTTATGCGTCCGAGAACTAAAATAGAAACGCGGGTCGGGGGTAAGCTGGAAAGGCCGGCCTTGGAGATTATAAAAACTTTCGTACATATCGGCTTAAAAGGTTCCTCTGATATAAAACGTCAAGCTGTTTTCTTCCAAATCAGCCCCGGGTTCGTTTGACTGTCGATCACTATGTTTATAACCTATCACAGCTTTAAACTGCCGCGATATAGTTTTTGTCCAATCCAAACTGGCTTGTATATAATTATCTACCCTAGTTGAGCCTTCAAAACTACTTCTAAGATAACTTATGCGTCCTGATAGTGTAGTATGTCTATCCATTTTGTGTTTAAACCTGCCTGACAACCCCCATGATGCAGCTGTACCACTCTCATTATCAAATGTACGCCACTCCGCATTTCCCCCAAAACTAACTTCAGTGCGTTTATGACGCCACGTAAAATTACCCTGCGCAACACGGCGCCTGAAATCAACATCAGAATATGAAAAACGGGGGTCAACCTCATCAACGGGTCGCCCTTGTCCATCAATTAATCCCCCGGTTGGATCAGAACGAAAACTTTGAATATTATTGTTTGTAACCAATGTATTAGCAGTAATTAGATCTTGGTAATTTCCATTAAAAACCACACGTGCTGAAAAGAAATACTGGAGGGCTGCATACCAAATTTCACGTTTTCCTTCACGGCCTGTACTCAAGGAAATATCCAGTTTTCTACCAGGGGTCCACCGGAAACCGGCTTCCCAGCCAAACCCTTCCTGGGACAGAGTAGCGCTCTGAAAGTCATTAGAGGATACGTTGACTGATCCTGTTACCGCAATAAAACGATTAAATTTATATGTCAGTTCGGCAGAAACCTTTTCCGTACGGAAATCATTCACATCAAGGCTTCGAATTACGCGTCTACTGTTCGCAAATACACGCCAACTAACGTAATTAAACCTTTCCCCAGAGCCAATCGATGCATTCAATTCATGGGAAGTTGTATCAGAAAAATTCACAGTCAATGTTTCGTCGTTCAGATTATCTGCCGGTGTTTTTGAAATGCCGTACCTGTAGTTTACCCGCCAGTCGGCGAAGTCCCGCATACCACCTTTAAGTATAGCAGAGCCTGTATAGGTTTGCAGTAATCGCCGGTTTGATGTCCTGTTAGCAAAGTTATTTGACAAACTGCCACGTTGATCTAGAAATTGTTGTTGCACACTGGCTCTCGCACCCAGTGTCAGATGATCCTTCCAAACTTCACTATCTAGTGTACCAAACAAACTTTGGCGAACTTCTGTGCCTCCATCTGACGCATAATATAAATAGTCTAGGTTATAATCTATTGATCCTCGGGTACGACCGCCCTGAATTCTGACATTAAGGCCAGGAGACACATTAAAGACAGCATCAGACTGCCTATCTTTTAATGTCAAAAGCGCATTATCCGTTACCGTAACGCGGCTATCCACACGTGGATCGATCCAGATATGCTGTGCCTGAGATGCTGTGCTTACGCCGAAGTACAGCAACAAAATTAGGCAAGTTTTTCTGAGATTATATGGCCTAGAATAAGCCAAATACTATTCCTCTAACGTCCACCATAGCCGTAATAAGAAGCAAATCTCTTATTGCTGCCACTAAATCGGGTTTGGTTTAAAAGTAAATTGATATTTTCACAAGCACTGATCATGTTCAGGCTTTCTTTAATTTGTGGTTCGGTTGTATTTTCCGCCTCAATAACGAAAACAGTTTGCCCCATATAAAGAGCAAGCACAGAAGCAGCCGAGCTTGCAAGAACGGGTGGGGAGTCAAAAATAACAAGTCGGTCTGGATACCGTGTTGCAATCTCTTTCACAATTGTTTCCATACGCTCAGACGCCAGCAGCTCAGTTGTTAAGTTATGCTGCCTACCAGCGGGGAGTAAAACCAGATTTGGTATATTTGTTCTAATCAAACAGTCTTGTAACTTAAGTTCGCTGTCAGCAACAACATCCATAAGGCCTCGGCCTCCTGCAACCCCTAGCCTATTTAAAATTTCTGGCTTGGAGAAATCAGCATCGATGAGCAAAACTGTTGTATCTTGCTCAGTTGCAATTGAAAGTGCCAAATTGATAGTGCAAAAGGTTTTTCCCTCTCCTGGATTCGAACTGGTAACCAAAATCACATTACTGTTTTCGCTTTTTTGCGTACCCTTGGAGAAAGCATTCAACAAGATTGTACGCTTAATTATTCTAAATTCTTCCGACATTAAATTGGGTGGCATATCAGGCGTTATATACCCTCCTTGACGAAGCCCCACTAAATCGACCTCTTCAACCTTACCTTCATGTTTCGGGTGGGATGATTCAGCAGCCTGTTTCTTCATGCCTATGGAGAGCTCGCGCGGAGCTTCATCCCCAGTATCAGTAACTGTTTTAACAGCTTTATCCCGCAATCCGCGTGCGCTTGCATCGCCAATACCACCAGATTTTTTTACTTCTGGCTGATCATCATCAGGATTCATTGAAGAAGGGTCGCGGCGTTTCGCCTCTATTTCCCCTGCGGTTTTTTGGCCAATTTCACGGAATGGAGAACCGCCACCCAATTCAGCAGCTCTCTCCACAAGAGAAGATCCCTTTTTTTTCTTCTTATCGGCTTCTTTTGCAGAACGTTCAATCAGGTCCATTACGTCACTCTTTACAGTTAGCCCAAAGTAGGCGCGCCAAATATGTCAATAGCAATGAATACGGTAAAAACAACAAACAACAAAACGGACATACCCGCAAAAATTAAAAGGTCCAAGCTTCTTTGCCGTGTTTCCTGCTCCGACATAGAGCGTGTTATATTTCCAAGCACAGGCAAATTAAACTGCCCCCGTAATTGCTCTACTGTTACAATAACTGGCCGTAACTGTGAAAAAACAAGAGCAACAGCAAGGCCAACAGCAATTGCCCCAACTAATGTAGCACTCATAAACAAAATTCGTGGGGGGCCACTGGGCTGACGCGGTGTCTGAGGTTCTTCAACAATTTTGAAAGTTACCGACTGGTCTGAGCCTTCAATCTCGGCGCGTAGTTCTAAAGCCTGCTTTTCTTTTAAAAGATCATTATATGTTTTGCGGATTAAACTATAATCCCGTTTTAGCTGGCTTTCTTCTGCCTCGATTTCAGGAACACGCTTAGCTTTTTCTTCCAGATCAGCCACAAGATTTGTCTGCTCTGTTTCCCGTTGCTGCATTGAATTTACCTGTGCCAGCGTTTGCACATTCTCAAGCATAAGCTGTTCATATAACCTGTTTGGCGTTTCTGTTGTCAGGCTTGACGAACGCCCCGTCTCGGCGGCTTCCCTGATTTCTGCAGCAACCGCCTCCTGTTTTGCCTTCATTTCCAACTGCACAGCCGCAAGCTGTCTGCCAACATTTACAATGTCAGGATGTTTGTCTTTGAACCCAAGAACACGCAATTGATCCATCTTCTTCTGCAAATCTGCAAGCCGCTCTTCCAGAGGGTCCCTACTCGAACCACTCCTGCCTGTCGCTGATTTCGCCTCCCTGATCGTCGGGGGCACATTTTGAATCTGTTCTTGCAGCGTTTGTTGGGTAACCTTCAATTCAGCAATGAGGCTTCTGGTTTTTCGTAAATCTGTTTTTGCACGCTCAAGCCGGGTCAAAAAGTTATTATCACCGCCAATATAATCTAAATTATCTTGTAAAAATTTTGCGTGGGCCGCTTCTGCTGCCGTTAATCGTTCGGCATAACCTTGAATATTACTTTCAAGAAACTCTTTCCCTTTACGAAGATCTCCTGAGCCCCCATCCGCACTACGTTCTAAAAAGAAAGAAAGAAGGTTATTCACAACATTTTTTGCCACTTCCGCACGCTGTCTATCACTCAGCCGTTTCTCATCAATTTCATATTGAATGCGGTACATACCGTCTTCTAAGGGA
>Ga0316209_1002748_pt1 | contig 13385 bp, 13 predicted proteins | sample 6monopyrite_MG_FD_204945 | JGI IMG/M metagenome (GOLD analysis project Ga0316209, IMG submission 204945) | Microbial mat bacterial communities from mineral coupon in-situ incubated in ocean water Damariscotta River, Maine, United States -... | ecosystem: Environmental > Aquatic > Marine >...
ACACGACTCGTCATTAGTATGCCGCCTATACCTTTAAGACTAATAGAAAACTCATTACCGCGTTGAGTTAATCTTAGTTCTCCGCCATTATTGGGAATGTTAGCTGTACCTAGCAATGTCGTTGGGAACATAATTTTTCAATTTGAGAATAGAATTAAAGATTACATGATTATAATGAATAAAGGTGACGGAAGGATTATTTATTAGATAAATCTAGGCTTTCGCGACAAACTCACCACCATGTTAATATTGTCAAAGAGTTAAATAAACAAGTGTCCTATATTAGGAAAACTGTATTTTGACCCCACTTAAAACGGACACTTTTAATCAGAGACAAAATGAACTGATGACTGTACTTAGCTCTAATAAATTATTTCTGTGGCGTGAGAGCGTACTTTATATCGGCGATAGTTTTGAACCACAAATGCATAGTCATCATGCCGTTCAGTGTTGTATCGCACTGAATGGTAAATTAAATATACGCTGGACAGGTGTCGAGCAATGGCAACCGTGCACGATGGCTATTATTGGTGCTAACGTTCCCCACAGTATTTCTAACCCGGATGGCCCTCTATGCCTGCTATATATGGAAAAGACATCCCGTAATTACAGAACCATTATGGACAGTTATGGTGTCGTTTCTGAAAACAAAACACGAAGTAAACCTCTTACTCTGGATAAACCGGTTCCCAAGGTTTTGCGCAAAAAATTACTCCAAGCCCTCTCAACCGATATAGTATCGGCAGATGCGAATGATTTAAAAAAAGATTGTTTAAGATTGTTTAACGGTTATATAAGTGAATCAAAATCGCTTGATGGTCGTATCGCTCGTTTACTCACCTATTTGCACGCTCAGCCAGGACAGATATTTACTGGCAGTGATTTAGCCCAAGTGGTTACTTTGTCGGAAAGCAGGATGCAACATTTATTTAAAGAGCAAATAGGTGTTCCCATTAGACGTTACATACTTTGGATGCGCATACGACATGTATTGGATCTGGCATTAGCGGGCTGCTCCTTAACTCTGGCGGCTAATCAGTCTGGATTTTCAGATTCTGCGCATTTTTCACGCACCTTTAAAAGCATGTTTGGTATTGCCCCATCTATGTTGTTTACTTCGGGCTCTTCAATGAAGGCTTTGTTTTGTGAGAGGGAATGATTATTACTTAATATCGCTGACAGCTTAAAATAGCTGGTACATTCAAGTAATTGGTCTTTGATTGATGCAATCTTTAATAACTAGAACTTGCTACTGGAGATCCTTCGATGAAAACCTTTAAAACAACTTGCAAAGTTGGTGCCTGTGAGCCCCAGTGTGGCCTCGAAATCGATGTTGATAAGGGCAACATAGTTGATGTCCGACCCGACAAATCGCACCCAATAAGTAAAGGCTATATTTGCATTAAAGGTAAGGCAATACCCGAATATCAAAATGATCCAGAACGATTACTGCACCCGCTACGCCGGACCAGCAGCGGTTGGGAAAATACCGATTGGAAATCTGCCACTTCAGAAATAGGGCAAAAATTACGTGCGCTAGTGAATCAATACGGCCCCACATCAGTCGCCACCTATTGGGGCAATGCAGCAGACAGTACCGGAATGATAGCCGCTAATACCATCTGCTCTGGATTGAGCTCTCCGAATTCATTTAATGTGTTATCACTGGAATACACCGATAGAGGAATGGTTGCCAAAGAAGTGCTCGGTGAGCAAACTCTCATTTTACAGCCCGATGCCGACAATACCCATTTCGCATTACTATTAGGCACTAATCCGCTGGTTACCCAGGGGATGACACTTCTACAAAGACACCCGCGCATCGCAGGGGATCTAAAAAACATCAGTAAACGTGGTGGCAAGCTTGTGGTAGTCGATCCACGGATAACAGAAACAACTCACATCTCAGATCAACACATCATGATTAAACCCGGCATGGATCTCTATCTGTTACTGGGTATGATTAAGCGAATTTTAAACACAGGTAAAACCGACTCTGCGTTCCTGAATCGATATGCCACCGGCAAAGAGCGCTGGTGGGAATTAGTTAGAGATTATGATTTATCGTGGGCTGCAGAGATTACTGGCGTGGCAAAGGAAGTGATTATTCAACTTGCCGACGAATTCGCAGCGGCAAAAAGTGGATTTGTTACGACTCGTGTGGGCGTACAAACCAGCCATAACTCAACATTAACCGAATGGGCAGTATTCATCCTCAATGCCATAACCGGTAATATCGATCGTCCCGGCGGGCTGTATTTCAATCCAGGTGCTCTGGACAATACAGCGTTAATCCATAAATTCACCAAGCGAAAAAATCCAGCACCCTCACGCGTGGGCAAGTATCCCCAGATATTTGGAGGCCCGCCCTGCAGTGTCTTTGCCGATGATGTTTTGTCGGATGATCCCGGACGCATTCGAGCACTCATTGTGATTGCGGGAAATCCGGTGATATCTTTCCCCAACACCAAAAAAATTGAAAAGGCATTAGAAAAACTTGATTTGCTAGTATGTATTGACTTGAATCTTTCTGACACGGGAAGTTTCGCGGATTATAACTTACCGGCAACCAGTATTTATGAAAAGGGAGGTTTGCATTTTATGACGTTTCCGTTTGAACCTTATCCCTTCGCTGAGTGGCGACAGAAATTGGTAGAACCTAAAGGTAACGCCAGACCCGAATGGGACATCGCCAGAGATATTTCCAGAGCCGCAGGCATACCCTTCCTCAACAACCCGATGATAAACGTAATTGATAGACTTCTCGGTGTTTTTGGTTCTGCCTTTACTGAAAAACATTTAGCGCAATACCTTTTTTCATCGGGTATGGCAAGAAAGAAAATATCGATAAATAAGCTCATCAATGCGGAAGGCGGTATTAAATTTGGAGATATTAAATGGGGACAGTTTGTAAGCAACGGTATTCTGACCTCAGATAAAAAAATTCACCTCGCACCTGATAAATTTATTGAAGGATTAAAGCAAGCGTTGAAACATCCACCGTCAGTGAGTAAACAATTTCCTTTTATGTTAATTTCCGGAGGAAGACGTCTGGCGAGCTTCAACTCATGGACACATAACATGCCTGCTATGATGAAAAAGCTGAAGGGAAATTACGCCTTGATGAACACCAGTGATGGATTGAAACTGGGTATTCAGGATGGGGTTAAGATCAAAATCACTTCAAAGATTCACAGTGTTGAAATTAAAGTGGTTTTAAGCACTAATATACGTGAAGGCGTTATTATGGTTCATCAGTTTTGGGGACATAATTATAAAAGTGGTCAATCCCTAGCGCGCAAATACCCAGGAGTTAACGTTAATTTACTGCATGATGACCAAGTGAAGGATAAATATACAGGGATGCCTGTCTATAATGGTACACCCTGCAATATTGAACCTTTTGCAAAAAATTAGAACGGTCGGTGGAAATTATATATAGTCGCAATATTAGAAAAACTTGTTCTCTGACACCATTTTTCACAAAGACACTCAATTAAACGCTTCACCTGCTGAATACAGCAACCACTTCCCATTGTTGCATATGTTTGTCGTCTTACTTCTTCTACAGTAGTAGCACTTTGTGTAATGGCATTGATAATGTCAATCTTAAGCACCTCATTACACACGCACAGGTTACGGCGTAAATTCTTCTTTAGAATAGGTGGGAGCTTATCCAGAGGATTTTCAGGTGGATCTACAGACAAGGTATGAATAGCCTTATTAAACAAGAAATCAAATAGCGGTATATATAATAATCTAAAATAGGTCTTGCGGCTAATTATTACATTCAGGTAATTATTGAATTGATAGTAAGCATAACGAAGAAAAACTTATTTCGTTGAAAATATCATATCCAGAATAAAACCCATAAACGAATTATCATCCTGCTTTTCCTTCTGCTGTTTTAGTAAAGTAATCTGCTCACGGTACGTTTTTTCGTTTCCATCAGCACCTATCTCACGCATTAACTGCGCCTCTCTTTCATAGAAGCTGATTTGATTATCTATATGACTATTTATATCTTTCTGAGTAGCCGGCTTATTACTGGAACATGACGACACAGTTAATAAGAGCAAGATAAAAGCTAGATAATTATTCATTTTAAAAACTCAGGACATACTTAAGATGTGTTGTATTTCTGGCAGCATCCGTTCAACGCATTCCCTGCCCTCAGTTATAGCCTCATCAGCTCGATAGAATTCCAGTAAGCCAATATGGGAAAGTTTTGGAGAGAGTAAAATATCTGGCGGATCTCCAGCCATACGACTTCTTGTAATTCTGTCCTGAGTAATATTGACGGAACTGGCTATAGCCTCAAATAGCCCCGGCGGTTCATCTTCAGGTTCATTTATAGAAAATACCGAAGCCGCATACTCGGAAACCAGGTCAGTAATTTTACTTACAACTCCGTTCTTCTGCTTTGTACTTAGCTGTTTTTTTTCAAAGTGTTTACCAACAATATCGCCATTTAAATTAACCGCAATAACAATATCTGCGCCCAGTGCACGACACACAGATATAGGTACCGGATTTACCAGGCCGCCATCGACAAGCCATTTATTATTATTTCTAATGGCAGGAAACAGGCCCGGTAATGAAATTGACGCCCAAACCGCCTCTAACACAGCACCCTGACTGAGCCAGATTTCTCTGCCGGTTTGTAGATCTGTAGCCACCGATGCAAACTTTTTATCAAGCCCTTCAATTACCGAGTCATCGCTTGCAACGTGCTTATTTAAAAAATAGTGTAAGCGTTCCGTATCAACAAAACCGTTGAGTGAAGGATTAATTTCAAAGAACCGGGCAGTCTCAAACTTGGTTAAAGAGCGCACCCACTCTTCAAGCTTTGTAAGATTATTAGAAACATAGGAGGCTCCAACCAGTGAACCAATGGATGCACCACATACAATATCAGGAACAATTCCATGATCAGCCAAAGCATTAATAACGCCAATGTGAGACCACCCACGAGAAGAGCCGCTTCCAAGGGCTAAACCAATTTTCATATTATCTCACTTACTACCATAATTTTTCATTATTCAGGGATTCGACACAGCTTATTGTTCCACCTTGTAAAATATCAGCAGAATTCAATAGCAAAGCATGCCAGCCTTCCGGGTACTCAAGCGTATATGGAGGTATAAATTTTTTCCCCAGTTCTGTTTTAAAACCAAACCTGGAGTAATACCGGGGATCTCCATAAACAAAAATAACAAATGAGCCCATTGCGGAAATAACATCTAGACCATGTTGAACCAGCGAGGAGCCAATTTTGTTTTTCTGATATTTGGGTGCAACGGCTAAGGGAGCCAAAATATATGCGAAATGTTCATTTGCGCTTTTATAACACACAGGACTAAAAGAAATATTTCCTACTATTTTATTGTCTTCTATCGCGACATAAGAAAGTATTTTTTCAGCCTGGTTCTCGCGCAATAGATTGACTGCTAAATCAGATACCAGTTCGGCTTCAGCTACATCAAAAGCCTGTAGGTATACTTGTTTAATGCTTTCGGCATCTTCCGTGTTAGCTTGTCTTATTTGCATGGGTTATAAAGGTTTAAGTTATTGTGAGAATCAGCCCCACATAAGCGGCATGTTCTGAGTTCACTGGATGGCATTTATTGTTGCTTCGTCGTTATTATATATTAGTGGCTTTTTATATAATTTTGCAGCATTAACATAAGCTATCTGTAGCGCGATTTCATCTGGTAGCTGTGCCAGCCAGTTACGTATCGTTCCGACAGCAGAATCAAACATTTGCCAGCGCGTAGTACTAAATGTGTCCACACCAATCATAACTCGATCAGGGTAAGTAACAAATAGCTCATACCAGTTATCGTTAATTATACCATCGGGTGCTATGCGTTTATCCCGCATAGATAGATCGATGGAAAGATTTGGGTAGCGACGCAGGTAATCCGATACTAAATCAGGATAAGCAAAGGTACCGGCATGTGCCCAGATTATTGCTTGCTCCGGTGCTATCTCGTACGCTTTATCGATAACCGCCGGGTCACCATGAATCAAAAGTGGTAATTGCCACTCAGATGCCAGAGCAATGACTTTTTTAAATGCCTTACTATGACGATCATCAGCAAAAATATGTAACTCGCCAATACCACGCCAGTAACCCCGTGCAAGCTCCTTTTTCAGATAAGGGATTATGCTTTTATCGTTTGTCCAGGTGGATTTCTCATCTCTATGTCGATATATACCAAGTAAAGGCACTATGCGCTCAGGTGCCAGGTGATATAGCGAATTTACATGCGACGATGGTGTACCGGTAACGGCTGCGTAAGGGATAGCGTTTTTATCTAATAGCTGGAGAATTTCATGCGGCGTGAAACGCTGTGCATCTTCGGCTGAATAATGTAAGTGCGAGTCAAACAATGGTTGTGCTGTAAGGCTTAAAGAAAACAATAAAGCCAACAGTCCACAGCAATACCTAAATAGCATGTTTATCATTATCTGGTGCTCTGTTACTTGAGGCTGAATAAATAGTTAACTGATGTATAAAAAAATGGTGCCGGAGGGATTATTACTTAACCAATTGGATTCTTGATCAATTTTTAATCCCTCCGGCACCTTATATCTTGCTATAGTAAACCAGATCAGCGAGCAATTGATTCTAGTATTGGTTGCGAATTTCTGCCTCAATCATTTCCCGCAATGGCTGAGAACCAAAGTTGATTAGTGGTTTTCCATTCACAAAGAAACCCGGTGTTTTAGTTACATTCAATTGTCTGGCATCGGAGATGTCTTGCTGTATTTGTTGTGCAATGTCAGTGCTTGTTGCAGCCAGCTTTGCTTTTTCGATATCCAGTTCAGTATAAGCAAGCATCTTCCATAATATTTGTGGTTGAGCAACATGGTGTTTAGTCCATAATGACTGTCCGGCATAGGCATCCTCCAGAACGTCCCAGAATTTATTTTGCTGGTGTGCGGCTTGTAATAATTTAACCACTTCATCTGATCCCTGGTGCAATGGCAAGTAACGCATCACCAGACGGATCTTGCCCGGATGAGCCGCCATTGCCTGTTTAAGAAATGGTGAAAAAGCCTTGCAGGTTTCACAGGCTGGATCAAAAAACTCCACAATGGTTACTTTAGCGTTTTTATCACCTATTGAGGGTGAATGGCTTCGTTCAAGTATTAAATCGTTTTTCTGAGCATGTGCGTTAGCGTCATCTGCTTTTTGTTTATTATAGAAATATGTCGCGCCCGCAAAAATAGAAAAAAGCAGTACTACCGCAGCGACTACAAAGGATATTTTTTTCATGAATGTGTTCTTCTCCGAGAAATAAAAAGCAACAGGATGATTGCTGTATAGGACAGTATTGACATCATCGGGATAGTGATAAAACCCAACATTTCTAAATTGATTTCCGCGCACGAGGCATCTTCGCTGCAGGGCTGTAAGTTTTCAGGAATATAGCCAGAGTAGACCAGGTAATGATAGACAGCAAAACACCAGCCAATAATCGCGATGGGTAATGCATAACGAAACACAGAGCGATCAAACGGAAATAGCCCGACAAGAAAAACGACCACTAATGGGTACATGAAGATACGTTGATACCAGCAAAGTACGCAAGGTTTCAGGCCCATGACCTCACTGAAAAACAAACTACCCAATGTGCCAGCTGTAGCTATTAACCAGCAAGCGAAAATTAACATCCATTCGGTATCGAGTGGAGTTTGCAATTGTTTGTATTGTGGATCACTCATCTTTGGATTGTATATTATGTTTGTTGATCTTACCTATAAAAAAGTAGGTACAGTTTTATGCGCACTGTCCGGGAAAAATGGTGACGGAGGATTTTTACTTAAGCAATTGGATTATTGATCAATTTTTAATCCCTCCGGCACCTTATACAACTTAATCTGAATCATTAATTTAGCTTCTGATCAAGAGCGATAGATCTCTTAAACTTCGATAATGTTGGAATTCCTTTCGATAAATTTTTGGAGGATGTTTTTTGCCAAAAACCCAGTGCAAGAGAAAATACTCCTAAACAAACATTATCCATCGCAATGGATCCTCCACCTAAAATTTCAGGGTGATATTTATTGAAGAAACTATCTTTAGACCTGAAGTTTACTAATGCGCCGGGGTTGACTTTATTTATCGCATTGAAGAGTGAGGGTGCAAAATCATCAGATAATATATTGATATAGTCGCTTACCCTAGTTAATTCAGCATTTTTTATCTTTAAATCTAATTCATTTCTAGATATGTTATAACTGATATCCTCTCTAATTTTTAAGATATCTCTGAAGGATAGGTTTTCAATTACAATCTTTGCTGATTTGTCTTTGTTTAATTCCGCATGTTTTAGGAACTTTTTTACGTACTCGGTTGGTAGAGTTGTTGTCAAACTACCAACTGTGCTTGAAACACTTCCTGTATTTCCTCCAAAATATGTTCGTTGGCGATATGTATTAAAGCGATAATCATTTTCACTCCAGATGGTTGGAAATGACTGCTTTATTACGCTTCTCGATATGCTAGTTGACCCCTTGACGTATTTCTTAAAAGCTTTGTATTCATCATCTTTAACTTTTTCTTTTAGAAATGAATCAAAATTTAAGTTTACTTCATCCCTAAAAATTTCGTGTCTTGCATCCGGATAAAGAACCTGATCACTATTGGATAGTAGCTCTTTGACCAACTTCGATTGGTTTGGATTGTCGAATAGATCATTGAAATATATGTCTAAGTCCACGTGCTTTACATTTTTTGAAGTCGAGAACGATTCTATATTGCGATCTTTCCCTAGCATCTTGGGAAGACAGGGGTTGTTTGTTCTATCTCTCTTTTGCCCAAATAGCCAATTGTTAAATAGTTGTTCTGGCTCTACATACTCGGCTATTGAGCTATCAATACCTATAGTTAGAATACTTCGTCCGTTGTCAGCTTCTGATGTAATAGCGCTTTGAAGGTCTTTATCTAAGCGTAAAGTGTTTAGAAATATTGGATTGTCAAAAACAAACCCGCAAGGACAAAAAACATGTCGAGATAATAGAAGGTTTAACTTTAATGTTGTGATGAGGTTGTGATGCTGCGTAGAGTCTCCTCGTTTATAGTTTATTCGTGCAACCTCCGGATCCAGAGTGCTTGCTAGGCTATATGATAAGTCTAAATAATCATTTTTTTTACAATTTCTTATTGTCATTTCCTATCCAATATTTATAGAGTTTGTAACATTACTTGGCTCGGTAATATAGGGTAAAGCTGTTGAATTTTTCTCTTTTCTTACTCTCGGTTATAACGCCTGCATCATGTGCCGCCGAACGCGGTCGCCTGAATGCGCTTGTTACATGCTGCTATAAACTTTGATTGGGGCGGCTTTCTAGTAAATGTAAACGATATTTCAAAGCGTGATGAGTTCGGAAATCCTTCTCTGCATTCATTTTTAAGTTGGGTGTACTACTGATATATTCCCAACGACCTTGTTTTTTCTGTCCGACTATAGAATTATCAAATAAGAACGCTAAGTGTTCTCGTTTTTTTCCTTCTGAAGATTCTGAAAATTCATTGTTGTACTTTTCAGAAAAATCAGAATATGTGAATGTTTCTACTTGAATTGTTTGCAGTACAGTCAAAAGCTTTTCAATTTCAGGAAATTGATTAGTCCATTCATCGATTAGTTCATTATATACACTAGCTGAAGCTTCACGGTCAGCATCATATAATTCTGAAGAAGTGTATAATCCTGAACTGTTTTCAACATGACAATCTCGAATTTTGTTGAAATAAACTATTACATCTCTTGGTCTGAAAAATGATCTTCGAGTGACGTATTTAAAGGCAGGAGTTCCCTGTCTAGCAAATGTAAACTCAAAAAGATTCCCAGATTTTTTCTCGTCATCAATTTCAAATTCACTTGGAGCATATTTTTTAACTCGCTCAAAATACATATCATTTAAGCTGTCTGAATCCCATGCTATAACTATTGCACTATCTTGAAATAGTTTATTCTTGTCATTGAACTTTAATGAATGATAAATATCAGTTCTAAGAAATGGAACAATCTTCAGATTTTTTGAAATCTCAGTGTCTAAAGAAATATTTCGGCAAACATTAACCAAGTTGATAAGAACCTTGCTATATTCATCGATTTCACCCTCTAACCAATTTTCATCAAGCTGATCAAGAGCAATAAGAATTTTTGTTTGATCACAATTGGCTTTAAATATTTTTTCAAAGTAACTTAGTAAGGTGAATGCGTTAGATCTAAGCTTTGACTGGAGCTGTTTATTGTCTGCAATATCTTCAAATGATATTTCTCCGACATCTACCGAAAAGTCATCAACTTCAACACATGGTCCACCTATAGAGCTAAGCCTTCCTATTTTTGAAAAAATCACCTCTCTTAAACTCGGATCCGGATTTCCATAAACTTTCTCGATGTAATCTTTTGCCCATTTCATTTCTTTATTTAAGGCCAGCCCACTTTTTTCATTGATATCTATCAACTGGGATAGCGCTTTCACAAAGAAAAGATAACGCCAACTTTTCTGATATGCAGATAACTCTCCGGCCAATGATTCCTTGTATAATTGGTGTGCAGGCCACGGGTAATCACTGAAGTTAATACATATTGTATTGAAACCATTTAAGTCAGTTGTTTCTGCCTGCCTAAGGTATTCATATATGGCAGTTTTTCCCATTCCTTTACGCCCTAAAACAAGCCAAGACCGACTATGCGTGATCTCTTGAATTTCTGGCAATTTAAAGAAATAATTCTGTAGGTCTACGTCAGTCTCTGCTGATACCTGAAACTCAGGAAACCATTCTTTTATATCCATTAAAACCCCATTCTATGATATTAAACTGAATTCGATTAAGCATGTAACTTTGATATATACAGCTTCAGCAATTTACCCTAAAACACTGCAAGCTACATAATACGTCATTTCTCGACTTTTACTGCATCATACACACATAACAATAGATATTGTCCGTATACAACAATAATCACGATCAGTAATTTAAATGCTTTTTAAATTGAATTTATGGGACAGGGTAAGGACAGGAAGAAAGATTGTTATTTTTTTGCTGGTCTAGATACAGCTCAGAAAGCGTAAGATCAAACGCACGGGTAATTTTTATATTATCTTCGTGGGCTTCAATAAGCTTTGGTTTGTATCCCGCCAATTCCATCGCAGAGGCGTCATCAGTTACCGCGAGTTTGTTTTGTTCCGCATTATTCAATGCGCTAATCAATAAATTTAGGCGAAACATTTGTGGTGTGAGTGCATGCCACAGGTTATTTCTATCGACAGTTTCCAGTACATTGGCTTGGCTATCAGATCGTTTCATGGTGTCGCGTACGGCCAGGGCTAGTAGCCCGCCATTTTCATCACTGCACTGCTCTATCAGGTGTTGAATATCATCAGTGCGCACACAGGGTCGGGCTGCATCATGCACCAGAGCATAAACGGATTGAGCCGTATCTACTTTTTCATTGAGCAGGTTTAATGCATTGAGCACAGAATCCGAGCGCTCTTTTCCACCACTGGCAACCAGTAATGGTTTGGCGCTTTGGTAATTTAGATTCGCCCAGTATTCATCGCCCTCGCTAATGGACAAAACCACGCCGCTTACAGACTCCATAGATAACAATCTATCCAGCGTATGTTCTAGCACCGTTTTACCTAGCAACTCTAAATACTGCTTGGGTCGGTCTGCCTGCATGCGCTTGCCCACACCAGCGGCGGGAATAACGGCCCAGTATTGGGGAGGTTGCGTTTGTGAGTTAGATGACTTAGTCATTTTTAGAACTTGTGGATGACTTGGAGGATTTGAGAATTTGATAAAACTGCTCATCTTTTCGAATCATGCCCATTTCACTTCGGGCACGCTCTTCGATGGCATCTAAACCTTGTTTAAGGTCTTTTACTTCAGCGGCTAAAGAAGCATTGCGCTCTTCCAGCTTTTGTTTGTGCTGTTGTTGCCGGGCTACTTCCTCTTCAAGGTGTAGCACTTCAGGGACACCACCATCACCCACCCACAGCTTGTACTGCAGGAGCAGAAACAGAACTGTGAGTAGTGAGATTATCCATTTCACTCAGTGTGAACCTGAATGTAATGCCGACTTAGCTAAGGTGTTTAAATGCAGACTTACCTGCGTAAACTGCTTTATCACCCAGGATTTCTTCAATGCGTAATAGCTGATTATATTTAGCTACACGATCAGAGCGAGACAATGAACCGGTTTTGATCTGGCCCGTTGCTGTTGCTACACAAAGGTCAGCGATGGTGCTGTCTTCTGTTTCACCTGAACGATGAGATACAACCGCTGTATAACCTGAATCATGCGCCATGCTAATAGCATTTAGTGTTTCAGTTAATGTACCGATCTGGTTGAACTTGATAAGGATAGAGTTAGCGATGTTTTTATCGATACCTTCCTTAAAGATACTTGTGTTCGTTACAAACAGATCATCACCAACCAACTGTACTTTATCACCAAGGCGTTCAGTTAATTTCTTCCAACCATCCCAGTCAGCTTCATCTAAACCATCTTCGATAGTGATGATTGGGTATTTATCGCACCATGCTGCTAAGTAATCGATCATGCCTTCAGCAGACAGTTTACGATCTTCAGATGCCAGGTTGTATTCGCCATTTTCATAGAACTCAGAGCTTGCTACGTCCAAACCAAGGTAAATATCTTTACCTGGTGTGAAGCCTGCTTTTTCGATAGCTTCTAAAATAACTTCAATTGCTTCTTCGTTAGATGATAAGTCCGGTGCAAAACCACCTTCATCACCAACCGCTGTGTTCATGCCACGGCTAGATAATACTGACTTAAGCGTGTGGAATACTTCTGTGCCGTAACGTAGTGCTTCACTGAACGATGGTGCGCCAACTGGAAGAATCATAAATTCCTGCAGGTCTACGCTGTTGTCTGCGTGTGAACCACCGTTGATGATGTTCATCATTGGAACTGGTAGTTTGAATTCACCTGTTCCTAAGTAATCAAACAGGTCTTTCTTTTCAAATGCCGCAGCTGCGTGAGCCGATGCAAGAGAAACCGCTAGTAATGCGTTTGCACCCAGCTTTTCTTTATTGTCTGTGCCATCAAGTTTAAGCATGATGTCGTCGATAGCCTGTTGCTCACGGCAGTCAGTGCCTATTAAGGCGTCTTTAATTACGCCGTTTACATTTGCAACTGCCTTTAATACGCCTTTACCCATGTAACGGGCTTTATCACCGTCACGTAGTTCGATTGCTTCACGTGCACCTGTTGATGCGCCAGATGGCACAGCCGCTCGACCGCGGATACCGCTTTCTAAAATAACATCTGCTTCAACGGTAGGGTTACCACGAGAGTCCAGAATTTCACGAGCAATTATTTGCTTAATTTTTG
>Ga0316209_1002750_pt1 | contig 13372 bp, 15 predicted proteins | sample 6monopyrite_MG_FD_204945 | JGI IMG/M metagenome (GOLD analysis project Ga0316209, IMG submission 204945) | Microbial mat bacterial communities from mineral coupon in-situ incubated in ocean water Damariscotta River, Maine, United States -... | ecosystem: Environmental > Aquatic > Marine >...
CCTCAAAAGGATGCCGCTTCCATCCCTAGCGCGGCTCAACCAATAAACCTTGTGAACACCCAGATTTTATTCTGTCCATTCTTGAACGATAGCAGGAATTCTTTCTAAAACTTCTTTACCAAAGATTACTTCTGTTACAAGTCCCATGTGCATTGAATCTATTAAACGGCAGAGATACGAGCGTCCACAAGACCACCAAGTAAAATAGTCATCCACAATTAGGTAATGCTTTACTTCCCGTCCAAGGTTAGTCTTAGTTTCCCATAGTTCCCAGCCGTCTAGTTGCGTTTCGTAAACCCCGTCAGCAACGCGACTACCAAAGGTTTTGGTGTAGTAGTATTCCTTTATCTCCCAGATTGCTTTGGGGTCTATTATACTTGGAAATGCTCCATCAACTCTACGCGACAATGTCCTTACTGGAAAATTGTTTTCTGTAATTGCTGTTAATTCTCTTGGGTCATAGTCACACGTAAAACTCCCCTTATTGGCTTCGACAAGCATGTTTTTGATTCCAATTAGCCCCAGACCCCCTTTTCTTGCTTCTTCACGAAACCAGATACTGTATGAGTCGTTCAGTAGTATCAGTGGCGAAGAACTCATTAGTTTTGTCTATGCTCGAATCTATCTTGAAGGATAATATCGAAATTGCTGATTACATAGAATGCCTCTCCCCAACCAGTATTGACCGAGGACTGATTGAAGATTATTTTATTGGTTGTTGGGCTGTACTAGAGAAATGCAATGTGGAATCACTAATTTCTGGAGATGAAAATCATAATCTTGAGGTGGCGTATTTGGAGATGAAATACTCTAAATTGCCCCTAATCACATTGCCACCGTTGGTTGTAGAAAATGGAGTAATTATCGATGGAAATCATCGGCACCGAATTCTGAAGAGCCTTAGGGTAACCGAAGCCTTAATTTATCGCATAGAGAGTTGAAACAGTATCAGGCAGTAATTACCACAATGGAACGTCTCGGAGGAGTAGCAACACTTGGAATCCTAAATCAAGAGGTTCTAAAAGTTCCTGACTGCAAATGGGGGACAAAGACACCGTTCGCAAGTATCAGACGTATAGTTCAACTTAACCCCAACATTTACAAAATCAAACCTGGCCTATATGGTCTTGTGAGCAGGCGAAAAGAAATTGAGGATCGAGGGATAATTGCGGAAACGGAGAAAAACAAAACATCAAAAGACGTTGTCGAGTTTAATCATAGTTACTATCAGGGACTGATTCTAACCATTGGCAACTTGAAAGAGCTATTGACTTTTGTTCCAAATCAGGATAAGAACAAGAAATTCCTCGACAAGAGACTTTCTGAGGTAAGCTCATTACGCGAACTTCCTCAATATACTTATTCCCCACTTGTAAAGCGTAGCTCAACTATTGATGCTATATGGTTAAATCAGAGAAAGATGCCGCATTCGTTTTTCGAAGTGGAGCATTCTACTGATATTCAGAATTCTCTACTTAAATTCAATGATTTACAAGATTTTCATGTTCGGATGGTAATAGTGGCTGATAGGAACAGAAGGTTAGAGTATGAGAGTAAGATAAAATATTCTTCGTTCAGCGAGATTCGGAATAGAGTAAAATTTATTGACTACGAATCTCTTAACAAGCAGTATGAAGCACTCATGCAAAGCCGGCAATTCGAGTTCCTGATGTAGAAACGCAGATAAACATGAAACTCCGAGTAGTGGAACTTTTTGCAGGCGTGGGCGGATTCAGAATTGGTTTGGAAGGTTATCCGAAACCAAAGAATTCGCCCTACAATGTTGTTTGGAGCAACCAATGGGAACCAAGCACCAAGAAGCAGCACGCCAGCCGCGTTTATGAGAACCGCTGGCCGAAAGCGAATCATAGCAATCGCAACATTGAGGAAATTGTAGAGAATGATTTTGATGCAATCCCTGACCACGATCTGCTTGTGGGCGGTTTTCCCTGTCAGGATTATTCGGTTGCCACAAGTCTGAAAAACTCTAAAGGTTTGCGTGGAAAAAAAGGCGTTTTGTGGTGGAGCATTGAAGCCATTTTGAGAAAGAAAGAGAACAAAGCTCCAAAGTATCTGATGCTGGAAAACGTAGATCGCTTGCTTAAATCGCCTGCAACACAACGTGGAAGAGATTTTGCCATTATGCTTTCTTCATTGAATGCTTTGGGCTACGCAGTTGAATGGCGCGTGATAAATGCTGCTGAATACGGAATGCCACAGCGCAGAAGACGGATCTTCATCCTCGGTTGTCACAGGTCCACAGACCTTTACAAACGATTGGAAGCTGCCACTAAAACGGAATGGCTGAGAAGCGAAGGTGTCATCACAAGGGAATTTCCGATAAGCGGCAGCCTCGGAGAATTGAAAAACGGCACCGTGAATGCAGACATTCAGGCTGTTTCAGACGAATTCAATAAAGCGGGAGGCGCATCGCCTTTTCAGAATTCGGGGGTGATGATCGATGGCAGCTATTGGACAATAAAGACCAAGAGCGCATACGCTGGCGACCGAACCGTTCTTGAGGACATTCTTGTGAATACCGAAGATGTGCCAGAAGCCTTTTTCATCGACCCCGAGGAACTTACCAAGGAAAAGGGCTGGGAGTATTTCAAAGGCTCCAAGAAAATTGAACGAACCAGCTCGCAGGGACATAAATATGTATTTGCTGAAGGTGGAATGATTTTTCCCGACCCGTTGGACAGTCCCTCCAGGACCATCATCACAGCCGAAGGTGGCCCAACCCCGTCCCGTTTCAAACACGTCATTTTTAAGGACGGAAGATACAGGCGGCTCATGCCCATTGAGCTGGAACGCTTGAACATGTTCCCAGACAACCACACCAAGCTGGACGGTGTTTCTGACCAGAAACGCGCCTTCTTCATGGGCAATGCGCTTGTTGTAGGAATTGTGAACCGATTGGGCAGCGCACTAATCAGCGAAATGGACTCCACCGCTCCCATTCCCCAGAAACAGCCCGAATTGGGACGGCTTTTTTGAAAAATGCTACTTTCGGCTTTCTAACATAAAAACCCCGTATCATGAAAAAGTTACTTTTTACAATGGTTGCCATTCTTTGCGTTTCAGGCGTGTTTGCACAGAAATCTGTGGCCGTGGTTCGGCACATCAATTGGCTAGGACACAAGAAGAAAAACGTTGAACAAAGATTAATTGTCAGTAAGCCAGGAGAGTCGGGAAAAGTTATCGAATTGGAGCAGCGATACCTAGACACTGGTATGAACGAAGCCATTATGTCGGATGATCAAAAAGTAATTGAGGTGTTTTCCGAGCTATTGAATGAAGGCTATTCACTTGCATCATCCAGCGTTCAACTTTTGCGGTTGCTCAATCGGGAAGTATTTATTCTGGAGGAAGCCCAACTGGAGGGAGAGAAATCATTCACATTTTCGTAAAAGACTGATTCACCATTTCTCTTTTTACCCTTTTCCAAGTCATGATTATCTACAACGTAACCGTAAGCATAGAGAAAGAAGTGAGTGACGAATGGGTTACGTGGATGCGTGATGTGCATATTCCTAACGTGATGGCCACAGGCTTTTTTCTCGAAAATCGATTTGCCAAGGTGTTACTTGTTGGAGATGATGATGGTGTAACCTACACAACGCAGTACGTTTGCAAAAACATGGCAGATCTGCAAGTATATCAAGGCTCGCATGCCCAGCGATTACAAGCAGAAGTGAAGGCGAAATTTGATGGAAAATACGCTGCCTTCCGTACAGTTCTTGAGACCATAGAAGCCCCCTAAATCTCCGCCTGAGGCGGAGGACTTGGCTCCGCAGATTCTTCGTGTTGATGGTTTCTCTCCGTGTCCTCTGTGCCATCTCCGTGCCTCTGTGGTTAAAACAGAGCAACTGCTTTTTCTTCGCGTTCTTTGCGCCAACTCCGCGCCTTTGCGGTTAAATTAATTCGTATCAGTCTTCATGGTTAAAGCCAAGAAACATCTCGGTCAGCATTTTCTAAAAGACCAAAAAATTGCCTCTGATATTGCCGATGCACTTACAGGTCACGGTAACTACAAACATGTATTGGAAGTCGGCCCTGGAACGGGCGTTCTTACGCAGTATTTAATGCAAAAAGACTATTCGCTTCATGCCATTGAAATGGACCGCGAATCGATTGCCTACCTCAATCAGAATTTCATTCAGCTAACTGACAATTTGATTGAAGGCGATTTCCTGAAGCTAGATTTTAAGGAGATTACAGATGGTCCGCTTTGCATCATTGGCAACTTTCCTTACAACATATCATCACAGATCTTCTTCAAAGCGTTGGAAAACCGCAATCAGATTCCTGAAGTGATTGGCATGCTGCAAAAGGAAGTAGCCGATAGAATTGCGGCCCCACCGGGCTCAAAAACCTATGGCATTCTGAGCGTATTGGTGCAGGCTTTTTATGATGTGGAATATCTTTTCACAGTTCCGCCAGAGGTTTTCAATCCGCCTCCCAAAGTGAACTCAGCAGTTATCCGCTGCAAACGGAATGAGGTGAAGGATTTGGACTGCGATGAGAAGAAGTTCAAGATGGTGGTGAAAACCGCTTTCAACCAGAGGCGCAAGACCTTGAGGAATGCGCTCAGATCGCTTACTTTTGCGACCGCTCCGAACGAGCATCTTCTCACGCTGAGAGCCGAGCGGCTTTCGGTTGAAGATTATGTTCAGATCACGAAGTGTTTAGCTGACTGATCGCGAAGCTAAGTTGAACGGAACCAAGGTTTTACCGTGAACAAAACCGTATAAAAACGAGGTCCGGATTTAGTCATTAAAACCATCCATCTGTATCAATTCAATATCTTTGAGTAAACACTAAAACATGGATCTGCAATCAAGAAAAATAGAATTCGTACAGGAATTTTTAAAGCTCCAGAGTGAGGAAGTAGTTGCGAGACTTGAAAAATTGTTGCGGAAAGAAAACGCATCGTTAACGGATGATGCGTTTGAACCGATGACCATTGAAGAGTTCAATGACCGAATTGACAGATCAATGGAGGATTCTAAAAATGGGCGTCTGACCAGTGCTACTGATCTGAAGGCCAAAATTGATAAATGGCATTAGAAATATATTATTGGACCCAATTTGCTGAGAACGAGCCTTATAAGATTTTCAGCTAATTAGCGCGGAACCATGCAGTTCGAACTCACAGACGACTTTCTCGAAGAGCTGAAAGAGGACATTTCAAGGCTTGACCGCACCTCAGTGTCGGTCAAGGTAGGAGAGCTGCATCCCGCAGATATTGCCGAAATTCTTGATGAGGTCACTCTTCGAGAAGCACAATTCATTTTCAAATTATTGGATGATGAACTGGGCTCTGAGGTGCTGGTTGAGCTGGATGAGGATGTGCGCGAAAAGTTCATGGCCTCCATTACTGATGAGAAAATAGCGGAATATGTCGATCAGCTTGACACCGATGATGCGGCCGACCTTATTGCCGAACTGCCTGAGGAGCGGCAGGAGGATGTATTGGCGCAGGTTGATGATGACGAGCAGGCCAGCGATATTGCCGATCTGCTGTTGTATGATGAGGATTCCGCTGGTGGAATTATGGCCAAGGAGCTTATCAAAGTCAACGTCAATTGGCCCGTTGTTACTTGTGTGCGCGAAATGCGAAAGCAGGCCGAAGACGTTAATCAGGTTTTTACCGTTTATGTGGTTGATGACAGTGATGTCCTTTTAGGCATTGTATCGCTTAAAAAGATGCTTTTGAGTTCGACAAGAGCACTCATCAAAGACATTTATAAAGAAGGAATTCTTTCAGTAGAAGCGCATACCAAGGCTGAAGAAGTAGCCAAGCTGATGGAGAAATATGACCTCGTGGTTGTTCCCGTGGTTGACGAGGAACAGCGGCTTTTGGGTCGTATCACGGTAGATGACATCATGGATGTTGTTCGGGAGGAAACTTCGAAGGATTACCAGATGATGTCGGGCATCTCGGAGAACATCGAAACCACAGACAACGTGCTGGTAATGAGCCGTGCGCGGTTGCCGTGGCTGCTTGTGGCCATGTTCGGTGGCATTGCCGGTGCAATGGTCATTGGCAATTACGAAGAGGAATTGCAGATTAACCCGCAGATGGCATTCTTCATCCCGTTGGTGGTGGCAATGGGCGGAAATGTGGGAATCCAATCCTCCGCACTTATCGTACAAGGTTTGGCCAACAACACATTGAGCAAGGACGGAATGCTCAAGCGAATTTTGAAAGAGCTGATGGTCGGTCTTATCAATGGAATTGCCTGTACGGCTGTGCTTATGGCGTACAGTTTCATGTTCGGCTATCCGTTGGCATTGAGTCTCACGATAGGTGCATCGCTCTTAGCTGTCATTCTTTTCGCTGCGGTGTTCGGAACATTCATGCCGCTGACTTTAAACCGCATGAAAATTGATCCAGCTTTGGCTACAGGCCCCTTCATAACCACCAGTAACGACATCATCGGATTACTCTTTTATTTCATGATTGGAAGACTGATGTACGGGCTTGTTCTTTAACGGAAGGACTTTAAGCAATTTGATTATTTTTCCAGTTGAATCCGCAATAAGCCCCACTTACCTGGCTGTCCATGAAAAAACGTGTTTCAATTCCAGATGAGGCCATCTTCAATAAGATCTATGAGATAAGGGGTGAGAAAGTAATGCTTGACCGCAATCTGGCAGAACTGTATGGGGTGGAAACCAAGCGGTTGAAGGAGCAGGTGCGAAGAAACATTGAACGTTTTCCCGAAGATTTCATGTTCGAACTTACAAAAGACGAACTGGAGGATTGGAGGTCGCAATTTGCGACCTCCAATCGGGAAGTGATGGGACTGCGTGTTGCTCCATTCGTGTTCACTGAGCATGGTGTCCTCATGCTTTCAAGCGTTTTGAACAGCAATGAGGCAATCAAAGTGAATATTCGCATCGTGCGGATCTATACAAGAATGAAAGAGCTGCTTCTCACGCACAAAGACCTGATCGCTGAAATGGAGAATATTCGGAGAAAAGTAGATGGTCAGGATGAGAAGATCGAGCAGATCTTCAGTTATCTCCAGCAATTTGTACGTAAGCAGGAAACCCCACGGAAGCAAATAGGCTACAGGACTGATAAATAGGAACAGGAACGCCTTGCATTCTAATCCGCGATTGTTCTACTTTTGCCGCCAGAAATGCGCATCCTTTTTATCGATACCGTCCACGAACATCTTGCTTCCCATCTCACGCGGATGGATCATGAGTGCATTGATGGCACCAGACTTAGTCGCGAAGAGCTTCTGCCGCAAATTGCCGATTACGATGGCATCGTTATCCGAAGCCGAATTAAGCTGGATAAAGACCTGCTAGATGCAGCCAAAAACCTGCGTTTTATTGCGCGAGCGGGCGCAGGGATGGAGAACATTGATGTGGACCATGCCAAGATGCTTGGCATTCAATGTTTCAATGCACCAGAAGGGAATAGAGATGCTGTTGCCGAACACGCGATTGGCATGTTGCTTAGTCTTTTCAATCACATCAACACAGGTGATGTTGAAGTAAGAAAAGGCCTTTGGCTGCGTGAAGAAAACCGTGGTGTTGAGTTGCTTGGAAGAACCGTGGGGATTATCGGTTATGGCAATACAGGCCAAGCTCTTGCCAAACGTTTAGCAGGTTTTGGTGTGTTGATGTATGCTCATGATAAATACGAGAAAGGTTTTAGCGATGATCTCGTGATTGAAACCAATCTTGAGAGCGTTTATCACGAAGCAGAAGTTATTTCATTGCATGTTCCCTTGACTTTGGAAACATACCACATGGTTAATGATGCTTTCTTTGAAAAACTGAATTCTCCGATTTATCTTATCAACACATCTCGCGGAGCTGTGGTTGATACCGAAGCCCTTGTACGCGCTATTGAAAGTGGAAAAGTACTCGGTGCCTGTTTGGATGTGCTCGAATATGAAAAGTTCAATTTTGAACAGATTGAAAACGAAGAAATTCCTCCATCACTTCAATTCCTGATTGACTCTCCCAAGGTGATTCTTACACCACATGTAGCAGGTTGGACACAAGAAAGCAATGCGAAAATGGCGCATGTGCTGGCCGAGAAGATCCAGATGGCCTATTCGGAGGTTCAATAATTTATTTCACAACCAACTGCGCGGATGTAGCAGTTCGGTGATCTAGCAAAACCTTCATTCCTTTTTGTGGTACTACCGCGAATTTAGTGGAACTCATTGATGGCCGTGGCGTTTGAAAAAAATGCTAGTACTGCTGATACGAATTACGAATCCAGTACGACAAGAAATCCCACTTCCATTAAAAGTAACTATTCAGAGACATGATCAACTCCGCCATTTAGATGCCGGGACGGCAAAAAATAGTACACACGAGCGAAAAACGCTCGCGCGAGCGTTTTTCGCTCGTGCGCTGACAAAATTCAGAGGAAGTTCCGTTCAAAGATGCTCTGAATAGTTACAAAAATTCTAAAAGAAAAAGTAGGTTTAGAGCTTAAGATTCAGACCTCTTATACGATACCTAATGCAATTTAATACAGTTCACTATGTGAAGTGAGACCTCACTTCACCACCAACTGCGCAGAGGTGGCCGTCCGGTGGTCCAACAGCACCTTCATTCCCTGCGTGGTGCGGGCAATGGTCTCCTCATCGTAATGGCGGATGGTGACAAGCTCCGCGCCTTCGTTCAACTCCACGAAATATTCGTCACGCAGCCGTTCCTCCAGCTGTTTCAATTTCACAGGGTCGTTGTTTGTGCTGAACGAGAAATTCACAGCCGAATTCTGAGCGCAGTTCGCCTTCATGCGAATGTCACTGAGGACTGAATAGATGTGCGTGAAATGGCCTTCTGTCACAAATGAATAATCCTCGGGCGTAAGCGAAACCAGCACCTGATCGGGCTTGACAATGAAGGACGGAACGATATTCAGATTCTCCTTATTGGAAACCGTTGTTCCGGGTGCATCTGGGTTTACAAACGAACGAACGTAAAGCGGAATATTGGCATTCTGAAGCGGTTTGATGGTCTTCGGGTGGATGACGCTGGTTCCGAAATAAGCCAACTCCATGGCATCGAAAAATGACATTTCAGGAATAAGCACCGTGTTGTCGTAATACTTCGGGTCGGCATTCAAAACACCAGGTACATCTTTCCAAATGGTTACGTCTTTTGCGCCCGTGCAATAGGCTAAAATAGCTGCCGTAAAATCCGAGCCTTCGCGCCCAAGTGTAGTCGTGAAATTTTCGCTGGTTCCGCCAATAAAACCTTGCGTAACTATCACATTAGCCTTTTTCAAAGCCGCATCAATTGTGGATATGGCCAAGACTTTCGTCTCATCCCAACTCACTTTTGCATCCTGATAATTATTGTCGGTACGAATGAGGTCGCGGGCATCAACCCAAGCATTTGCTAACCCTTGTGATTTCAAATACGCGGAGATGATCCTGGTGGAAAGCATCTCGCCAATAGAAACAATCTGGTCGTATTGAAAATGATAATCCAACCCATCCGGATCATCCAACGCCCATTCTACTTCCACCAATGTATTGTTGCTGTCTTCAATTACGGGCTGCGCCTTATCTCCAAACAATTCTCTGGCAATATCTCCGTGGCAATTTCGGAGGTCTTCCAGAATGGCTTCTGTTGGTTCTTTTGCAAAATGTGCATTCACCAACGCTTCAAATTTGTTGGTGGTTTTACCCATTGCCGAAACCACGATAATCAACGGTTCGGTATTGAACCTATCAATAATCTGATGAACGTTTCTAACACTTGATGCATCTCGAACCGATGCGCCTCCAAACTTGAATACTCTCATATTTTATCAAATAGTTGAATCTGTTCCCGTGTTAATTTTCCGTTTAGCCATTCGGAGTCCAAATTCGCTTCGTATTTTTTATAGAAGTTGATGGCGGGCTCATTCCAATCCAACACTTGCCATTCCATCCTTGCTGCATTACGCTCTTTCGCAACGGCAATCACACTCTGAAAAAGTGCATGCCCTATCCCATTTCCACGCTCCTTTTCGGTCACAATAATGTCCTCCAAAAACAGACCACGCCCTTTCCAAGTCGAGTATTTTTCATAGTATAATGCAATGCCAACAATTACATTTTCCTGCTCCGCCACAAACAGCCCAAATACAGGGTTGTCGCCAAAACCATCGGCTACCAATTCTTCCAAGGTTATGGTTACTTCCTGAGGAGCCTTTTCGTACAGAGCCAATTCTTTTATCAAACCAAGCAGCGCAGAAACATCTTCTTTTGTTGCTTTTCTGACTAAAAATGCAGCATTTTTATTCATGCAGCAAAAGTAGAAATTGCACCACAGAACCGGTTGATTCTCTCTCACTCTGTTTAAAAAAGAAATCTATCTTTAACCGACCAAAAAAACTAACCCTAAACGAATGGGTTTTTTATTATCAACCAAACAACAAAAATCATGTTCAACGGTCTTTTTAGGAGCATTTTTCTCGTTTCGACCTTAGCAATTATTTCATCCAGAATTTTTGCCCAGACGAATAATGTGGGAATCGGAACGACAACTCCAGACCCAACTGCGGTTTTGGATGTTTCCAATCCGTTCAACCCAATTTTAGGCGTTCGTTCTAAGGGAATGTTAGTGCCATACATGAACCTGCTGCAGCGTAACCAAATGGAAGCGTCATACAACGATACAGTTGCTAATGGCTTATTGTCTTACGATCCTGAGGAAGGAAACTTTTGGTACTACCGATATGATGATCCAGTTCCTGCAACAGCGCCTTTTGGACAATGGTACTCATTGACTACTTCAACTCAGGCACCTAATAGCGGAACGCCTACAGGTGGCATTATCATGTGGTCTGGAACCATCGCTTCTATTCCTGTTGGTTGGGCCTTATGTAACGGTGCGACTGGAACTCCAGATCTTACAGACAAGTTTATTCTTTCGGTAGCTAGTTCTGCCGAAAACCCGGGCACAGCTCCCGTTCCCGGATTCTTCGTAAATGTTGACGCTGGATCGGTAACAAGTCCAGATAGACGATTTTTCAAATTGGCTTACATTATGAAGCTCTAATTTGATTGAAATAACACTTGATTTAAGACCTGCCAAACAGCAGGTCTTTCCGTTTTCAAAAAAATAGATAAAACACAATTTTGATATAATGGCCAACGTAACCTCGCTAGGAGAATTTATTGTAGAAAGACAAGATGATTTCAAATACTCTAAAGGCGAGCTATCACGATTGTTGAGCGCCATTGGGCTTGCTGCCAGAGTGGTAAACCGAGAGGTGAACAAGGCTGGGTTGATGGAGGATATTTTGGGTGATGTTGGAACGGAAAACGTTCAAGGAGAGCAGCAGAAAAAACTCGATGTCTATGCTGATGATGAGTTTATCCGAGCACTGAAAGACCGTGGCGAAGTTTGCGGTTTGGCTTCTGAAGAAAAAGAAGGCGTTATTGAATTTAAGTCTGGCTATGCGGTTGGTGGCCAATATGTTGTGGCAATTGATCCGTTGGATGGGTCTTCGAATATTGACGTGAATGTTTCCATCGGAACTATTTTTTCTATTTACAGAAGAACATCTAAATCTGGCCCAGCTACGTTTGATGATTTTATGCAGAAAGGAACGGAGCAAGTAGCTGCCGGGTACGTAATCTACGGTTCTAGCACCATGCTGGTTTACACAACTGGAAATGGCGTAAATGGCTTCACGCTCGACCCTTCTATCGGTGCATTTTTCCTTTCTCATCCCAACATGAAAATTCCGAAGGATGGGAATATTTACAGCATCAATGAAGGGAATTACGCTCAATTTCCTGATGGTGTAAAACAGTATATCAAGTATTGTCAAGTGGAGGATGAAGCGACTAATCGCCCATATTCTTCTCGATATATTGGTTCGGCAGTAGCCGATTTTCACCGAAACCTAATTAAAGGCGGAATCTACATTTACCCAACCACAACCTCATCTCCCAACGGGAAATTGCGCTTGTTGTATGAGGCAAATCCGTTTGCGTTTTTGATGGAACAGGCGAGTGGAATTGCAACCGATGGTTTTGGCCGCATAGTTGAAATTCAACCTACATCGTTACATCAGCGAACGCCATTGTTCATGGGCTCAGCAAACATGGTGAAGAAGGCGATGGAACTGATGGCCGAACATTCACCGCGTGATTAATTTGAGGAATTCCGAGTGCCAATGACCAAGGATGAGCTTATTCAGCTCTTTGAAGAATCCGGTCGGATTAGCGACCTGAGAGCTGCGCTCAAAGCAGATAAGGCCAAGGTCCGGCTGCGGGGCGTGGCAGGTTCTGCTTATGCCTTTGTGGCCGCTGAGGTCATCAGAAAAACTAACGATCACCACCTTTTTGTGCTTTCAGATCAGGAGGCAGCTGCTTATTTCCTGAGCGACCTCGAACTTTTGATGGGCAAGAAGAAAGTGCTTTTCTACCCCATGTCGTACAGGCGGCCGTATGAGTTGGGAGAAACCGACAACAGCAATGTCATTCAGCGTGGCGAAGTGCTGAACGCGCTGCAAGCAAGCACTTCGCAGCAACTTATCGTAACGTATTCCAAGGCACTCACCGAAAAGGTCATCTCCAAAAAAACCCTTCGGAAAAGCACTTTTGGGATAAGTGTTGGTGAAGAAATTGATCTGGACTTTTTCAACGAAATGCTGCACGAATTTCATTTCGAAAGAGTAGATCAAGTGTATGAACCGGGCCAGTTTGCCATCCGTGGCGGCATTGTGGATGTGTTCTCTTTTGCGCAGGAACTGCCGTACAGAATTGAGCTTTTTGGCGATGAGGTGGATAGCATCCGTGCGTTCGACCCAGCCGAACAGCTTTCGGTAAGATTGCTGCGCAAGGCCACCATTGTTCCAAATGTTCAGGATGAAATCCTACTGACAGATAAAGTTCCCTTCTTCGATTTTCTATCAAGAAAGACCACGGTTTGGGCACAGGATATTGACGACCTGAAACTGCAGGTTGATGAGGAATTGAAGGAAGGAAAAGCCGCTTTTGAGCAATTAAACAGCGCTATCGGACAGTCTAAACCATCAGAAAAATATGCCAGTGCTGATGAAATTCTAGCTTCCCTTGAAGAACGCAAAGTTGTGGAATTCGGTCAGCGCACTTTTTATAAGGATTCGGTTGAGGTACAGTTTGAAATGGCCCCGCAGCCTGTTGTCAACAAGGATTTCAACCTGCTTCAGCAGATTCTTATTGAGAACAAAAAGCAAGGTTATCAGAACATCCTTTTGGTTGACAATCCTGGGCAGGCAGAACGCTTGAACTCAATTTTTGATGATCTGCCTCTGCCGCAAGGAACACGGATGGAGAAGCCGTTTTTCACTTCCATGGTGATGTCGATCCATGAAGGATTTGTGAATCACGAAATGAAGGTTGCC
>Ga0316209_1002752_pt1 | contig 13371 bp, 7 predicted proteins | sample 6monopyrite_MG_FD_204945 | JGI IMG/M metagenome (GOLD analysis project Ga0316209, IMG submission 204945) | Microbial mat bacterial communities from mineral coupon in-situ incubated in ocean water Damariscotta River, Maine, United States -... | ecosystem: Environmental > Aquatic > Marine > Coastal...
ATGGAGCAGGTGATGGAAGTTCAAATTCCAGGCCTTGTGCGCCTTCCCAAACTTCACTCGTTGCTTTCTTACCACCACGTACACACTTAATTACAAGGTATAAGAAGATAAGCTGAGAGAAGCCAAACACAAATGCGCCAATTGATGCTATTTGATTAAACTCTGCAAATTGCAGCGCGTAATCTGGGATACGACGCGGCATACCCGCTAAGCCAACAAAGTGCATTGGGAAGAATAAAACATTTGCAGAAATACAGGTTAACCAGAAGTGCCACTTTCCTAATGTTTCATCGTACATATTACCTGTCCACTTAGGTAACCAGTAATACACGGCTGCCATAATTGAGAAGGCTGCACCTGTTACAAGCACATAATGGAAATGCGCAACAACGAAATAGGTATCGTGATACTGGAAATCTGCCGGTACGATACAAAGCATTAAGCCTGTAAATCCACCCATAGTGAATAGGAAGATAAAGGCAATCGCAAATAACATAGGTGTTTCAAATGTTAATGCACCGCGCCACATGGTACTGATCCAGTTAAATACTTTTACACCGGTTGGTACAGCAATAAGCATGGTGGAATACATAAAGAACAATTCACCAGCGACTGGCATACCTGTTGTAAACATATGGTGAGCCCATACGATGAACGACAGGAACGCGATAGATGCTGTTGCATATACCATTGAGCTGTAACCAAATAATGGTTTACGCGAAAAAGTTGGCACTATCTGCGAAATAATACCAAATGCAGGTAATATCATTATATACACTTCAGGATGACCGAAGAACCAGAAAATATGCTGGAACATAACGGGGTCACCACCACCAGCGGCATCAAAGAAGCTAGTACCGAAGTGACGGTCTGTTAGCATCATTGTTACAACACCGGCTAGTACTGGCATTACCGCAATCAATAAATAAGCAGTAATAAACCAGGTCCATACAAAGATAGGCATCTTCATATAGTTCATACCAGGTGCACGCATATTCATGATAGTGGCAACAACATTAATTGCGCCCATTACCGATGAAATACCCATTAAGTGAACTGAGAAAATAAAGTAGTCAGTACTATCAGGGCCATAGGTAGTTGAAAGTGGAGCGTAAAAAGTCCAACCAAAGTTCGGTGCTGAACCCATACCCATAATGCTCATTGCCAGGCTTGCTAATAGCAAACCAAATGCCGCAGGTAACAACCAAAAACTCAAGTTGTTCATGCGTGGTAGTGCCATATCTGGCGCTCCAATCATCATTGGTAATTGCCAGTTAGCTAAGCCTACGAAAGCCGGCATGATTACACCAAACACCATGATTAATCCATGCAGTGTGGTGAGCTGGTTAAAAAATTCAGGCTCTACAATTTGCATACCTGGTTGAAAAAGTTCGGCACGAATAATAAGTGCCAAAGCGCCACCAACAAAAAACATTGTGAATGCAAACCATAAGTACATGGAGCCAATGTCTTTGTGATTGGTACTGAATAACCACCGACCAATGCCAGTAGGCTTGTGGTCATGATCGTGATGTTCTTCTACTACAGCGTTCATAATTGCCTCTTTAATTAGTCTTGTTAGCGGGCCGATTTAACATCGGATGGCTGAACCATATCACCAGTATTATTACCCCAGGCATTTCGCTCATAAGTAATAATGGCTGCAAGATCAGCGTCGTTAAGTTGCGGGCCAAATGCTTGCATACCTGTACCAGCGACGCCGTTAACTACTACATCAATGTGTTTGGCAACATCACCAATAGCAATGGCACTGCCTTTAAGACCAGGGAACACTCCTGGCAAACCTTCGCCACCAGCCATGTGACAAGCAGCACAGTTAGTGTTGTAAGTAGTTTCACCATGAGCCATTAACTCATCCATAGTCCAGGTTTTTTCTGCACTAGCAGCTGCTGCCACTTTTTCGGCTTTCTTTTCAGTTAACCAGGCCTGGTAATCTTCTTTAGATTTTGCCTCTACAACAATTGGCATAAAGCCATGGTTTGCACCACAAAGCTCTGCACATTGTCCGCGGTAAATTCCCGGCTCTTGAATAGACGCCCAGCTTTCATTAATGAAGCCTGGAATTGCATCTTTCTTCACACCAAATGCTGGAACCCACCAAGCGTGGATAACATCGTTAGCGGTAAATAAGAAACGAATTTTTGTATCAACAGGGACAACCACTGTGTTATCAACTTCTAGTAAGTAGTTTTCAGTTTTCGCCGCTTGATTAGTAATTTGTTCTTTAGGAGTGCTCATATTGCTGAAGAAGCTTACGTCTTCACCCACATAGTCATAATGCCACTTCCATTGATAGCCCGTAATTTTGATAGACATATCTGAGTTAGACGTGTCTTCCATATCGAGCAAAACTTTAGTGGCGGGTATTGCGATAGCAATAAGAATTATAACGGGGATCACCGTCCACAAGATTTCAATGGTGGTGTTATCGTCAAATTGAGAGGGGTTAGGATTGTTGGATTTTCGGTGCTTAAGAATGGAGTAGGTCATCGCACCATAGACGACTATACCAATGACTACGCATATCCACATTACAATCGTGTGGATATCGTATGCACCTTGACTGAAGCTTGTAACACCCGGTTTTAAGTTTAGCTGGTAGTCAGCATATAACGGGTTGCTGGCAAGCAACAGACAGGCAAGGCCTAACGGCCGGCTTACTGCTCTCATTTTTACCCCCTGGAGTAAATTTTAGTTGTTATTATCATTTTAAACTCATGCCAAGCCACTGCCTTTGCAGCAATAACTTAAAATATGTTCTTACTTTATCTATTTGTAAGATTTTGAGTGATATTTTTAACTTCTTTTAATTTGAAGCTTTTTATCTAAAATAATGAGTTATATCACACAGTTGATTGATTAACGTCAATATAAATAGATGGCAAATGAATTGCAAGAGTCCTTTCTTTTATTATTGTTATAAAGGCATAACATTTCTTAATTAATAATGCGCTTATTTTATGATTTTAATATCAGTGTTTGGTGATTTCGTGAAATACTGATTATTTTTATATATTATCTTTTTTGATGGTTTGTGTGATCATACATAAATGATTACTCCTTAAATATGTCTAAAACCAGCTAATTATTTAGATACTTTCCATAGGTAGGAACAAGGAGTAAGTAAGAGCTTGCTATAGACGTAATTGATTTAGGTGCACTATCTATTGATTCTTAGCTAGAACAATAAACTTGGAACGGTAAAGTATCGTCATCATTTATAATGACAAGGCAGGTAAGATCTAGATGCAGTTAAAATATGATTTCTATTATTTGTAATGATTGGTGAGTATGTGAGTATTTAGCTGTATTAAGTTATTTAACATAATATACATTATGCGCACTAGAAGCCGCTCCCGACGACTACGCAAAACGGACATAAGTTGTTCTACCCAAACGAACCATAGATATATCGAAAAAACCCTTCTATTTATACACTTACGTTTAAATCAGTTAAACGTCTTGCAATGGCTAAAAAACAATAATAAAAAAGGAGTTTACGGCCATGAATTATTTTAATAGAAGTTTTTTATAGGGTCTCCAACAATATAGAGCAGTAAATGCCACACTTTGATATCTAACCCCATGATATTTAAAAACATAAAGTTGGTCATTTTTTAATAAAAAACTCAATATATTTCTTTAATGCGCTTCTTACGGCCAGATTCATGCCTTTCTCGCAAGTCTGAATCTATATACCTATCTGTAGTTGCCATACTGGCATGACCAGCATCATCGCGTACATGTTCACGGGGTCGAAACTTAACATCTTCAGATATTCCGGTATGCCTTAACCAGTGAACTGTAGCCGCTTTTAATTCAATCGCATCGTCCTTAAGACCATCTTTTTTCATCCGTTTATATGCTTCATCAAAACAAAGTTGTACGATTCGTCTAATGTGCCTGGTACTTGTGATGGAGCCTTTGCCGATAGCTTTAGATATAAGCGGTATTTGCTCACCATGTTGTGGCAATTGCGAAAAATCTAAGTGTTTACGGTAACGTTTAAGTGCTTTAAGCATATCGTCACACACTGTTATAGAGCGATTCTTATTGCCTTTACCGGTTACATCAAACCACCAGTTATTGTCATGATCTTTTCTGAAGTCGCTCATGACAGGCGTAGAACGCTCATCAGCCACCAGCTCTGATATGCGAAGGTACATTGCAAACAAACAGTTCATAATGAACAAAGTACGTTCATGCTCTTCAGGATACTCACAAGCCATTAACTCTGCTGTTTCCAAGACATAGTCCCACTGCAGAGTACTAATGCGTCTCACTATAGGTTTTAGTTGATCTTTACGAATGAATTTACTTTTCTGCTTAATGAGAGCGACAGGATTGGATTCAACAAGGTTCTCTTGTATGAGGTATTGATAAAAAGATGACAGCGCTGTAAATGTGCCTTTAATGGCGGCTTGTGATGAACAAAATTGGCCTGGCTCCGCTATCTTATTATTACTGTGTTCAGACTTAGTAACGGACACCACAAAAGGTCGCCATTCAATGTTAGGCGCTCGTTCACCATTTAACATTTTAAATCGAGAAACATTTTTTATTCCGATCCATGCTTTGGGTGGATTAAAACAAAACCGAATAAAGTCTTCGATGTGTTCTCGCTTAAGATTTAATAAAGACGTTTTTTCGATGTGCCATGACCACTGAAGTAATCGTTCTAGATCACGTCGGTAACTATTAAACGTCGCCGTACTGCCATTGTAGCTATACAGAAATTTAAGGGCGAATTCCAGGTCTGTGTCAGCACCTGTTATTTTGGTGTTTAGGTAAGAAGCAGCTGAAAAGTGCTTCTGCTTAAACGGATTTTCAATATGGCTGAGATTATCAAGAATCGCTGTAGGCGGGACACGCTTTGGGTTCATTATTCAATAAGAGCATAATTAAGATGTGCTAATTATAGCCTAATAAATCATTATTTCAAATAGTCCGATATTCATAAATATCGGACATATAAGACTGTGATCTACCTCTAGTTACTATTATTTTAAGAACTACTTTCTCACGAAAAAACATAGATGTGCAATACATTAGAAACAATTGATCTCTGACACCTACTGAAATTGTCGACCTTCACTTCTAAGCCTGGATAATCAAATACAATTAGATTGCAATGTATGCCTTAAGGAAGCAGATAGCATAACAACAATAAATGTATTAACTAAAGCTCATTACATCAACGGTTTAGTTGAGCAAGGCGATACAGTGAAAAACGCCATGAGAAAATTAGGTCACCAGATAAGGCGGCTATCAGTTCAATCTAAAAACAAAGCACCTCTAGCTTAAAAGCCAATTTATCGTATGCATAGAATAATCGACTATCTACTCGGAGGTTGCAGATACAAGCCAACTGATAGTACTAGTTTGAGTGATCTTGCCATTTTAGTAATTTAACACAATTCTTTAATGTGGCATGGAAAGTCCTGGCCTCATTATTCGGTATAAATTTCATCACATCTTTGTCTCAAGAACACATTTTTTAAGTTTAGGACATATCCGATCAAAATCAGATATCTCAAGTGGATTAAAGTAAATCCAGGTATCTCTAACAGATAATATTTCTGACGAATTGACAAAACTATTATCACTTCCTAAGTCACATGTAAAATCAACCTTATTAATCACCATAAATATATCGGACACTATCCCATCATTTGCTTCACGTCTATAAAATCCACCAAATAGCATTGGCTCTAGTTCCTCTGAAGAAAACAGCGGTGCATCAGGTGGTACCGTTTCTACAATACCGTCATTATATCCAGTTTTTACTAAAAAAGTTGTGGAATCTCCATTGGTAAAAAATGATGGATAATTATCCAAATTTCTATTATCAATAAAAGGAGGAAGATATGACTTAACATATTCGTAGTCAAGAGTACCATTTATTTTATACACGTTATGGCCTACAGATTTGGCAAGAACACGATTTTCAACAAGTCGAGCTTCTTTCCAAAGACCTGGCTGATTAACATGACTCAGATCATCAACTATAATATGACGCCTACTACAATTAAAATCATAAGTGCTATAAGGTGATGACACTATTTTTCCGGATGTAATACTAAATGCATCATTAGAAGACTCAATAGCACCTTCCTGCCCAATTTTCCCACGAAAGACTAGAATGAATTCACGCAACATATCAAGTTCAGTGGATGTTGGTACATTTATTTCACTATTCTTTGCCAATATCCCATCCGCAGAATAGTCGGATGTGCTCCAATTAGTATCAAGTACTTTACGACTACCATCCACTTCATCATAATATATTGAAAATAAACCAGCCATATCTTCATCTGTTAGATTTTTAATAACCCAACCCTCTCCAGCTGGATTTGGAACCATATCAATCTTTCCACGAAAAAAATGATTAATCAGCCCTGCGCTATAAGCAACTGCCCTAGGTATTAAATAATCGTACCTGGCTTTAAAATTAAACTCATTTAATGTAAATGATCTATCTATATAGCTAATACTGCCATCTTCATCCTGTAGCTCTGCCGTTAAGTTATGATCATCTAGTTTTTTATTAAAAATTGATAATGTCGCTGCTCGGGCGTTAGTTGTGTTTTCACCTGCGATAGCACCATATACTGTTGTTTCTAAAAACTCCATATTGCATGTTCCGGCAGGAAATGTAATTGAAGCTTGGTTTTTTATATAGTCACATAAAGCCTGACCATCTTGGCCCATTAAACTGGGATCAGAAATATCTGCACTATTGCGAGTTGCGAGTGGCTCGGGTAATGGTAAATCTGAGTTAAGAATAAAGTTGCCACCATTGAACTTAAACATAGTATCTTTGGTAACAAAATTTCTATTGGTGAAATCTGCAATGCCCCGACGTAGTGTGATATCTGAATCATTAGTTATCCAGAACTCTCGTGCTGTGTCGAATACAGGAATTGGATAAGCATTACCTGTCATCAATGAAGTGAAATAGTCTTTTCCTTTCTCATCATCAGTAAATTTTTCATACCAGCTTGAATCTACCACATCTAAATGCGCATCATTTCTAGCATGATCTGGTTGTGCCATGTCCTGTATGTGATGAATAACTTGTCCAAGAGTTTGAAATGTTTTTGCCCAGTTTAATTCTCGCTCGTCAATGGTTGCAGAAGTTAATGCTAAATGAAAATAGTTCATTGCATCTTTATAAGAGTACTCTTGTGCACCTGTTAATTCAGGATCAACGTCACTATTATCTTCAAGCGCCCAATTGGGTGAAGCACTACCAGCTGGCAATGTCCCAATGAATGGCAATGGAAGATTTGTTACTGGGTTATAAAAGTGATTTAACGCTCTATTTGAGCGATCCTCATATTTAGCCCCACCCCTAAATAACTCCACAATACTAATTTTTTTACCATTAACATTATCAGGGTCAACAAAGACCTCATTACTATTAAATGACTTCAAACCTAAATCGTACAGTAATGATTCGTCAATAACTATATTAGATAAATAAACCGCATTTTGTGACAAATCCTGATGCGTAGTTTCTTTATAAGAATATGCATTTATACAAAAGAAGTATGATGCTATAAAAATAAATGACTTCAGCATTTTAATCATTTTGAATAATCCTTCAAAATAATCTCTGGATTCATACAATCACTATCTGGCAAGCTATTTATTGATGGAAAACCTGTGCCAATATGTTTTTCTCTAAAATAATCACCTGCCTTAATCATTTCAACTGTAAATTTTGGTATCTTTGTCCATGTGCAATCAAAAGATTTTCTATAGTGCGATGTTTCTAAAATACTATAAATTGAGCCTAATTTTCTTTCGTAAATTTTAGGTAACCCTTCAAATTTTCTTAGTTCAATTTTCTTTCCGGAGTGTTCAGAAATACTGTTATCAGGATTTAAATTTCCACTGATGCTATTTAACCTATATTCACTATCGTAACCAAACTTGTAAAATACTAGCCGAGGCGTTGAACTACTTCTTCTACCATCAACTGTTATCTTTGGCCCCCAACTTTCAAATGAATAAAAGCCTTTATTATTAGTTACTGCTTCTGCAATATGAATATTAGCTGTATGATCCGTATGAATAAAACCACCTTCAAGCTCCCACACAATAACAACAACCACATCTTCAATCGGTTCCTTAGTTTTAGAATCAACTACCCAGCCATGGACTTCGTCTCCACTATAAATTCTTGGCATTGAGGTACAGGCTGATACAAATATCATTACTGCAACTAATAAAATCAATTTAACTGAATGCATACAATTAGCCCTTACTATTTTTGGTTTTTATATATAAATAAAAATGATTTACATGGAGTGTATTCGCCAGACACCATCTGAGCCTTTTGAGTATTTTACGATGTACATTTTTGTCTCACCCCCTTCTACACGCAACATTGCAAAGCTGGCTATTTCATTACTGATACTGATTGGCTCTATCTCTGTTATTTCATTATAAAATTCGGCCATGTAAGGCATTAATGATGTAAATATTCCGCTATAAGCCCGAACACCCTCTGGAGTTAAGTCTTGAATCGCATCGGTATAATTTCCGGCTAATAGCTTTGTTTTCATATCACCCCATATAGCTTTCAATGCATTACTTTCAGCTAGTTCATCATTTACCACGATGTTAAGACTCAGTTGTAGCGTAGTAGTCCCACTCGTTAACCATGCTGTTACCGGATAAACACCGGGGGTAGTGTAATTATGCTGTAAATTTTCCGTTGAGGGTGTTGTGCTAGTTACATCTATTATTCCATCATTATCATAATCAATTTCCAGCTGCTGGATAGTATTGCTACCTATATCTAAATCGAAGGTTACGTTTAATGGAGCTATTCCGCAGCTTTGATTAACGCTTAATTTATAACTGGCTGTACCACTTTGAGTAACGTTAATGGATGTGTTGTCTGTGCCGCCACTAGCTGTAGCGTAAGTCGCAGTAAGCGTATTTCCCCCTGCTGTTAATGGTAGGTTATTGACATAAAAATTATTGTTGTAGGTGCAGGCTGTTTCTCCATTTACATTTATGCCACTGTTATTTTCATCTGCAAACACTCCAATAATGTTGACTGTATTTTCATTGATTGTAATCCCAGCCTGCGGGGAAATAATTTGCAAGGTTTCACCGACTGTATAATTCAACTGATCTGAATTATTGCTCGCATTATCAATGATCGTTATTTGAATAAGGTTTCCACTTGTTGCACTCATCAGTGCGCTGAATGACCCATCTGCATTAGCTAAAGCCGTTATGGTTGAACCATTAGTTGTAATACTCACCGTAGCGTTGGCTTCTACGCTTCCAGTAGCCCCCGTTACAGTTACCTGCCCTGCTGATTCATTTATTGTTAGTCGATTAGCATCTATAGCTGCTGGTATTTTTGTGTCTTTATTAATGATTAGAGTTTGTGACTGATTATTTCCATAAATATCAGTCGCTATAAGCGCTATGTTATTTACACCTTCCACCAAACTAATATTGTTTGAAAATGAGAGAAAAGAATCTACAACGACCGGTGAATCATTTATGGTTAAGGTGCCTGGTTCATTTATTATCCCGATGATGGTTACTGCGTTTGAATTTGTATAGAGATTATTTGATGGTGACACAATGCTGATTTGTGGCCCCTTATCATCGATAACACTGCCAAGCGTAATATCACCTAATATAGCACGTTGTAATAATAGAAAATCAGCCACATTTAACTGGTTATCAGGGTTATCTAATGGAGCAACATTTGCCGCTAAAAATTCTTGTGGGGTTGGCGTTTCTAATTGAGCTATAAAGCGCTGCATAATTAAAAGGTCGGCAACATTCAACTGTCCATCTGGTTGACCTCTAGGCGCTAAGTCACCAGCCAGGAATTCGGGTGAAGGCGTAACCACAAAAGCATTTAGTAATGTAGCCGATTGAGCGTCTGGGTTGATTACAACAAGATCATACATACCTACGGTTAAAGCAGGTATCGTTGCTGTAATAGTGGTTGAATTATCTACACTGACACTCGTTAAAGCTGTGCCATTTAGTGTAACCGTTGCACCTACTATGAAGTTATTACCGGTAATAATCACTGTGTCGCCACCACGTGCATCAGTAATATTTGGATTGATATTTGTCAATGTAGGCGCTGGTGCTAAATCTACAGTAAAACCATTTGCAGCGGTAACTGCATAACCATCTGGGTTAGTAATCTCAATGTCATATGTACCCACAGGCAATGCAGGGGTTACACCTGAAATGCTAGAAGCGGTAACTACTATATCTGATAGCGGCAAACCATTTATAGTTACCGTAGCACCGCTTACAAAATCACTTCCTGTTATGGTGACAGGTAACCCTCCAAAGGAATCTCCTGTATTGGGATTAATGCTACTGAAGCTTGGTGTTGCAATGTACGTATAAACACTGGGATAGGTATAACGCCTGGCACCTATTTCTAAAACAATATCTTCGGAGCCCGCGGCTGATGCAGGTGTTACTGCTGTAATTGTATTTATATCATTAACACTAAAGGAAGCTGCATCGCTTCCACCAATAATAACACTGGTAATTCCTGCAAAATAATCACCCGTAATGGTTATTGAGTCACCACCATATGCCGGCCCTTGACTTGGTGATACTCCCGATACAACAGGGTCAAGATATGTGTACTTATTTGGGTTAGTTATTATATTTTCTGCTGCTGTGACGATTTTAACGTCAACAAGCCCAGCATCACCGAATGTTCTAGCCGCGGTGACTGCTGTCATTTCTGTAGAACTTACCCATGTAACTGATGTGGCCGAATAAGGCCCGAATAGAATATCTGTAATGTCATCTGTAAAATTTGTACCGTAAATAGTAACGGGAGTACCACCACCTATTGAACCTTGATTAGGTACAATTGAGGAAATAGATGGTGCAAGGTACGTAAATTGGTTTAAGCCATAAATGCTATCTCCTGAGCCCAAAGAAACAACAACATCTACTAAACCTCCTGTAGATGAAAATTGAGGAGGGGTTATGGCTGTTATTTCTGTTGAGCTAATCCAGGTAAATGTAGATGCATCATCATTACCAAAACTGATGAAACTAATATCGTTTGGAAAGCCAGTACCATGAATAGTTACTGACGTTTCCCCACTAATGGAGCCTTGATTTGGATCTACAGATGTAATAGACGGCGCCAGATATGTGAACTGATTCGGCCCATAGACGGTACCCGCATTCGTATCAATATCTACGCTTATTGGTACGCCAGCAGTAGAACCCTCGGGTGTAGTAGCGCTAATCTCTGAAGAGCTTATCCATGTATATTCAAATGTATCTACACCATCAAAATACACACCATTAATATCATTCGTAAAATTATTACCATATATCGTTACACTTGTACCTCCACTAATAGGCCCACTATTTGGAAACACACTTGATATTGTTGGTTTTAAATAGGTATACCCACCAATGCTCGTAACAGAATCAACATCATCACTCACTGATAGATCTACAGAACCCCATGCATAACCATCAGGTACAGTTACAATAATCTCAGTTGCAGTAGAGCTTTGTATATTTGCTGGATATGTGTTTATTTCAACGCTATTAACATTGCTTAAACCCGTTCCAGTAATTGTAATGTCATTACCACCTGTAGCGATGCCCGAGCTTGGATTTATGTCCGATATAGTTAATGCATTAACGGATGACACGAATAAGCAGAAAATCAATATTCCCAAATACTGCTTCATGATTTTTTTCATTATTATATTACCCATCCCTAGTGTTTGTGCGAGCCAACATTTGTACTGTAAGGTATTGATTACACAGGATTGCGAGTATCATTAATTACTATTGCTTAGTGTGTGGCATATTTTCGTAATTGTTAGCCCTTTAGCAAATGACGAAAATATACTTAGAGCTATCAATAATCCGATTCGTAAACTCATAACTTGGCCTGTTATTATATTTATATGTTAATTCTTAAAAGCTTAACTCAACTAATTCAAGCGCAATGCCTGACACTTCAGATCCATTAGCGTCATAATACTTAACTGTAATCAAATTCGGAATAGATATAAAATCAAATCCAGTTTCTGTATAGGGTACGATTTAGAAGCGTATAAATTGGTCTCTTAACTGGCCTGTAGGGCTCATAATGTTATCCTTTCTTATTTCATCGTCACATTGAAATCCGTAGCGGGCCCCAGTACTTCTTTACCATCGATATCAAAATACTTAATAGAATTAATAGTAGGCGTACCAACAAAGCTACCACCCACTAAAACTACAGAAAATTGTGCTTCAAAATATTTCAACTTCGCGTCGGTACTATAAAAGGTAACAAATAATTCATCTCCTGCACTCGTTACTCCGTGTGATACATTTCTTCCAGAGTATGTAAGCACTGTTAAATCCTGAGGAATAACTCGAATCCAATCATTAGCTATCCCGCCTAAACTAGTTGGGATGGTCGAACGAATTTCAATGGCGGCGTAATCAGGACATGGACATGCTGTACTTGGATACGTATGCCCGTATACGGCACTCTTTTGAGGCTCAAGCACTTTTAAATTTCCATTTAAAGATGCACCAACACCAAACTCATATGTGAAATTATTCGGTACACCCACTCCAGGAAGTATATTTATAGCCAAGTTACTATCATTTATATGTGATCCTACAGATGGGTAAATAGCTGTTGTATTAAACTTAATATTTGCGAGCCCTACGGGCAAATCAATCGGCAGATCAATAACTACAATAGATATCCAGGGAGCATGCCCTGATGAAGTTACAAGGCTCTGTGTAGGTGTTTCATAAGAGTAAACCTTACTCATGGGATCAGCGTAAAGTTTAAATACTGATCTTATTGAAGTCGTGATATCAGTTTCCATACCATTAACATCGGTGATTAGCGCCGTGGTATTGCCTCGCGTCATATCCGATGGAGATCCAACGGCTAATGCAACTGTGTCACCTGCTCTAGCAGCATGAGGGAAGGATTGTAGTGCAGTGCATCCTTATAATAAGGACAATAAAGATATGAAATAGAAAAGATATCGACTGTTGTTCATTATTATCCCTGTCCACAAATTTATACTCAGCTATTTTATGAATATAAAATGTCATGTGTAATGCAGAGAATAAAGTAAAATTTTATAAAATAGCTTATATAGAGCTATCTAGCTGGTCATCCCTGCCTATTTTTATTATCGTCATATGCTATTTTAAACAAACCGAAGATACAACTTATTTATTATTACCCATACGTAGGATGATTGCCGATAATTATAAAATTACAATATAAGGATGATCTAACGGGCAGATAAAATATCTTATAGAATCAAACCACCTGATGCGCTTGTA
>Ga0316209_1002754_pt1 | contig 13364 bp, 13 predicted proteins | sample 6monopyrite_MG_FD_204945 | JGI IMG/M metagenome (GOLD analysis project Ga0316209, IMG submission 204945) | Microbial mat bacterial communities from mineral coupon in-situ incubated in ocean water Damariscotta River, Maine, United States -... | ecosystem: Environmental > Aquatic > Marine >...
AATGGGTACCGATTTTCTTAGTAGCCTGGCGGATTTAATTAGTGCCGCTTTGATCTCTCAGTTACCTAAATGATCTAAATGGAACCGCTCTCAGATGCTAATCAGTCGGTATTTGCCACTGACCTGGCGCATTTTTACCAGTTTTTGCAGTCTGAAAAGCAATTCTCTCAACACACCGTTAAAGGCTATCAGCGCGATATAACGCGCTTTATGGTTTTTTGCGACAGTCAGTCAACGGCCTGCTGGGATGACATTGATGAGCAGTATATTCGTCAATTCGTTAGTCAGGTGCATCGGCAGGGCCTCGGTGGGAAAAGTATTCAGCGCCTGTTAAGCGCATTACGTCGACTGTTTCGCTATCTACAGTCTAATCGACGTATGAAAAATAACCCTGCGGCTCATGTGCAGGCCCCCAGGTCTGAAAATAAACTTCCTGATGTAATGCATCACCAGCAAATTGATAAGCTCCTATTGACCGAGAGTGATGAGCCATTGATTGTCAGGGATCATACGATACTAGAGTTGCTATATGGCTGCGGACTGCGTTTGGCTGAGCTGATTTCATTAAACCTGAATGACATTAACTGGCAGTCAAGTTATCTGTCTGTAGTGGGTAAAGGGCGTAAAGAGCGACACTGCCCATTTGGCAAGCAGGCGAGTAAAATGCTGAAAAAGTGGCTTAAATGTCGCGAATTGTTAGTAAAAGAGAGTGAAAAGGCCATTTTTATTAATAACAGGGGAGAGCGATTGAGTGCCGCCGGTATTCGTTCTAGAATCCGCAAGCTATCGCTGGAGAAGGGTATTAACCAGCGCGTTTATCCGCACTTAATGCGTCATTCATTTGCCTCGCATATGTTAGAGGCGTCGCAGGATCTTCGTGCAGTACAGGAGTTGTTGGGGCATGCGCACTTAAAAACAACGCAAATATACACTCATCTGGATTTTCAGCAGCTGGCTAAAACCTATGATGCTGCGCACCCACGAGCGCATAAATCAGCAGAAAAGAAGAAATAATAAGGTCTTAGCCTATTAGGCTGTATTTTAGCTGTAATTTTTCGATATTAAGCGCCTAATTTGTCGTTAAAGCCCCTTGAAAATCCACGACTTAACCTCATTTAATCCCTCTTGTTGAAAGAATTTAGCATATAAAAATGCGACCAGATTGGAGAGACAATTTTGCAAACCACATTACATGGCACCACCATACTCTCGGTGAGACGCAAAAATGAAGTGGTCATCGGCGGTGACGGTCAGGTGAGCCTGGGCAATACGGTGATGAAGGGCAACGCCATTAAGGTGCGACGCCTATATAAGGACAAAGTACTGGTTGGTTTTGCAGGAGCAACGGCAGATGCCTTCACCCTGTTTGAGCGATTTGAAGGCCAGCTAGAAAAACACAATGGTCAGCTAGTTCGTTCCGCCGTAGAAATGGCTAAAGACTGGCGTACCGATCGCATGCTACGCAAGCTAGAAGCCATGATGATTGTAGCGAATGAAGAAGCCTCGCTTATTATCTCCGGAACAGGTGATGTAATAGACACAAAAGATGACTTGCTCGCCATTGGTTCAGGTGGTGCGTACGCTCAATCGGCTGCCAGGGCGTTGTTTGATAATACAGAACTATCGGCACGTGAAGTGGTTGAAAAGAGCCTGAATATTGCTGGCGACATTTGTGTGTTTACCAACCAGAACCTCACCATCGAAGAAATTAAATACTAGAAATTATTGTGTGCGACTATTAAGTGGCATGCTGTAAATAGATTAAGCGGAATTAATTATGTCTGAAATGACACCCCGAGAAATAGTACAAGAGCTAGATAAACACATTGTTGGCCAGGATGAGGCTAAGCGGGCAGTGGCGATTGCCCTGCGTAATCGCTGGCGCAGACAACAGGTAAGCGAAGACCTGCGCAATGAAATTACACCGAAAAATATTTTAATGATTGGCCCCACTGGTGTGGGTAAAACAGAGATAGCACGTCGTTTAGCAAAGCTTGCGAATGCACCATTTATTAAAGTTGAAGCGACTAAGTTCACCGAAGTAGGCTATGTTGGTCGCGAAGTTGACAGTATCATACGCGATCTTGTCGATATGTCGGTAAAGATGACGCGTGAGCTTGAAGTGGAGAAAGTGCGACATAGAGCTGAAGCATCGGCAGAAGAACGTATTTTGGATGCACTGCTACCGCCAGCAAGAAATAGTTTTGGTGAGCCCGAAGTCGCAGAAACATCAACCCGCGATAAATTCCGCGAAAAACTATTGCGCGGTGATTTAGATGATAAGGAAATTGAAATTGAAGTGAAGCAGGATGCTGTGGGTGTAGAAATTATGGCTCCACCGGGCATGGAAGAGATGACGAATCAGTTGCAGGGCATGTTTCAGAACATGGGCAACGAAAAAACCAAGCAGAGAAAATTGCGTATAGAAGATGCGCGCAAAATTCTGGTAGATGAAGAAGCGGCCAAAATGGTGAATGAAGATGAGCTAAAACTGACGGCGGTACAAAATGCCGAGCAGAATGGCATCGTGTTTATAGACGAGATAGATAAAGTCGCTAAAAGTGGCCAGACATCTGGGGCAGACGTGTCTCGGGAAGGCGTGCAGCGTGACCTGCTGCCACTAGTGGAAGGTTGTACGGTGAGTACCAAGTACGGCATGGTAAAAACGGATCATATCCTGTTTATTACTTCTGGAGCCTTCCATGTATCAAAACCATCTGACTTGATTCCTGAGTTACAGGGGCGTTTACCTATTCGAGTTGAATTAAATGCGCTTACTACAGATGACTTCAAACGAATTTTGACTGAGCCCGATGCCTCTCTTACAGAGCAGTATAAGGCGCTTTTAGAGACGGAAGGTTTTGCGGTTGATTTTACAGACTCAGGCATACAGCAAATTGCGCAGGTTGCCCATGAAGTAAATGAACGCACGGAAAATATTGGTGCGCGTCGTTTGCACACTATTATGGAGCGTCTGTTAGAGGCGGTTTCATTTGAAGCATCAGATAAATCAGGTGAATCATTGTCGGTTGATGAAAAGTTTGTAGATGAGCAATTAAGTGAGCTGGTACAGGATGAAGACCTGAGTCGTTACATTCTTTAGGGCTAGTCCATCGCAATTTCATGTAGAATAAGCGCGGTCTGTTATATCCCCCCAGGCAGACCGCTTAAAGATTAAGTTTCGGAGTAAAATTATGTCAGGACCAAAACCAACGAATATCAATCTGCATCAGAAATCACGTATTTTGGCAGTTGATTTCGATGATGGAAAAGAGTTTAAGTACACCACGGAATTCTTGCGTGTATATTCACCTTCTGCTGAAGTAGCGGGTCATGGGCCTGGCCAGGAAACATTGCAGGTAGGCAAGTCAGGCGTGAATATCAAAGCAGTAGAGCCGGTTGGTATGTATGCGGTTAAGCTAATATTTGATGATAACCACGATACGGGCTTATACACATGGCAATACCTATATGATCTGGGTGCAGATTATGAAGCAAAGTGGCAGGATTATCTAAAGCGCTTAAAAGAAGCTGGCCATAAACACGCAGAATTAAATTAATAAAAGTTTTAAAGCGATAACGCTAATTAGATGTGAGCAATAAACATGAGCGATGATCAAACCCATTTTGGTTTTCAACAAGTGCCGGTTGGTGAAAAAGCAAAGCGCGTAGCAGACGTTTTTCACTCGGTTGCTGATAACTACGATATTATGAATGATGTAATGTCGTTGGGTATTCACCGCATTTGGAAGCGCTTCACATTAAGCCAGACAGGTTTAAAAGCGGGTCAAAAAGTTTTAGATTTAGCGGGTGGCACCGGTGACCTTGCAATGAAAATGGCAGGTATGGTTGGCCCATCTGGGCAAGTGGTGTTATCAGATATTAATGGCTCTATGTTGCGTCGTGGCCGTGAGCGTTTAACCGATAATGGCATAGCTGGTAATATTGAATATGTTCAAGCGAATGCTGAATGTTTACCTTTTCCAGATAACACCTTTGACTGCATTACAATTGCTTTTGGTTTGAGAAATGTAACCGATAAAGACAAAGCTTTGCGTTCTATGAATCGTATTTTGAAGCCGGGTGGACGTTTATTAGTGCTAGAGTTTTCAAAGCCAGTGACGCCAGGCCTGGCACCGGTTTATGATATATATTCATTTAAACTATTACCGTTAATGGGCAAGTTAATTGCTAAGGATGCTGAGAGTTATCAATATTTAGCAGAATCCATTCGTATGCATCCAGATCAGGAAACATTAAAAGGTATGATGGACGAAGCCGGTTTTAGTAAAACTAAATATCACAATCTTACGGGTGGTATTGTGGCTCTTCATAAAGGTTTTAAAATTTAAACGGTGACTATAAAGTTAAAGCAAATCATGAAACTTGTTTTAATTTACGGAACATCTAAAGGCGCGTAATGGATTTTGCTCAAGTGTTTAGCGCCGCGATAGAAACATCACTGAATCGCTATCTTCAATTAGATCCCGAAGCCCTCCCTCGTTTTAGCGCATTAGAAGGCAAAATCATTGCGCTTGATATCCGTGGTATTAATCAGAAATTATTTTTATTTCCATCTTCCGATGGTTTTATGGTGCTAGCCGATTTTGATGAAGTAGCCGATGCAACCATTAGTGGTACTCTAATAGCATTAGCAAAACTGAGCTTAGCAGATGACCCGCGCAATCAACTATTTAATGGTGAAGTAGAAATAACCGGGGATGTCCGCGTGGCTAATCAGTTTAGTCGCATATTTTCACAGTTAAATATTGACTGGGAAGAATTATTAGCACAAAACATTGGCGATATCACAGCACATAAAATGGGTAATTTGTTGCGTGATATGGGGCAGTGGGTTAAGCGCAGTACACAGTCAGTTAATTTAGATGCAGGTGAGTATCTACAGGAAGAAGTGCATTTAAGTCCAGCCAACGCAGAGTTAAGGGATTTTATTAATCAGGTTGATGAAGTGCGTGAGGCAGCTGATAGATTGTCAGCGAGAATTAATCGAATTAAAAATAAACAAGAAAAAATATAAAATATTATGATTAAACCATCTCAAATCCTCAGATTACTGTACATAAACTATGTACTGGCGCGACATGGTCTTGATGATATTATTTTCGCTATCCACTTATTCAGGCCTTTCCGTTTCTTAATTTATATAATGCCGTGGAACTGGGTTTCGCGAGAGCGTGCGTCAAGAGGTCAGCGTGTACGTGAGGCATTAGAAGACCTAGGTCCAATTTTTATAAAATTTGGGCAAATGCTTTCCACGCGTAAGGATTTGCTCCCCGAAGAAATTGCCGAAGAACTGGTTTCATTGCAGGACAATGTTCCGCCATTTGACGGTGCTCAAGCACGACAAATTATTGAGCAGGCATATGGTCAAAGTATTAATGAACTGTTTGATGATTTTGATAGCACGCCGTTGGCATCAGCATCTGTTGCACAGGTTCATACGGCAACATTAAAAAATGCTAAGGAAATTGTTGTAAAGGTTCTGCGTCCGAATGTGATGCCGATTATAAAACGTGACATTGCAATATTAAAAATAATTGCAAAATTAGCAGAGCGTTACTCGAAAGATGCGCGACGTTTACGTGCGATAGAAATTGTTGAAGATTATGAAAAAACAATTTTAGACGAATTAGATTTAATGCGTGAAGCTGCAAACTCAAGTCAGCTGCGTCGTAACTTTGAACATAGTAAAGAGTTATACATTCCCGAAGTATATTGGGATTACACGCGTCGTAATGTGATGGTCATGGAACGGATTCATGGTGTCTCTATGGCGGATATTGAAAAAATGAAATCTAGCGGCGTGAATATGCAGCGCTTGTCAGAGTTGGGGGTAGAGATATTTTTTACCCAGGTATTTACACATAACTTTTTTCACGCGGATATGCATCCGGGTAATTTATTTGTAGATACCACAGATATCGAGCAGCCTAAATATATTGCTGTAGATTTTGGTATTGTAGGAACATTGAGTCCTGATGATCAGCGCTATCTGGCAGAAAACTTTCTTGCTTTCTTTAAGCGTGATTATAATAGAGTCGCACAGTTGCATGTGGATTCAGGCTGGGTGCCAGAAGGTACGCGCGTTGATGAATTTGAATCGGCTATTCGCAGTGTTTGTGAGCCCATATTTGAAAGGCCATTAAAAGATATATCTTTTGGGCAATTATTATTAAGGTTGTTTCAAACGGCTCGACGATTTGATATGGAAGTCCAGCCGCAATTAGTTTTATTGCAAAAAACATTATTGAATATTGAAGGCTTAGGCCGACAAATTTATCCAGACCTGGACTTGTGGAAAACCGCAAAGCCATTCCTGGAAAAATGGATGAATGAACAGGTTGGTATGAGCGCCTTACTAAAAGGCTTTAAGAAAAACCTGCCGTTCATTGCTGAGAAAATGCCGGATATGCCAGAGTTAATATTCGAAGCAGTAAAAACCATTTCCAGTGGTGAGGGGCATAAGCAGCAAATCAAGGAAATGAATGACTTTAAGAAGAAGATGGAAAGAAAGCAACAACAGCTTTCTTATAGTGTTCTGGGCGGTTTCTCGTTCATTGCGTCCACTATTATTTTTACGCAGCCGGTAATGGATCAACTTATGTTGCTGCAAGTTCCGATGCTAAGTTGGGTGTTTTCTATAGCAGGCTTATGGCTTGTTTGGTTAGGGCTTAAAAAATAAATAGTATAATGTTTGTGAGAGTAGAAAATATTAATAGTATATTTTCTGTTCTCTAGAAAGTGTCTATTCTTTTTTCATAAACTCTTCGTATCTAAGCTGTTCTGTTGGTTGAAATGCTTTTTCGTAATTGCTCATATTGCTCTCGAGCATACGCTTAAATTCACCAGTAAAAAATTCGATGCCTTTTTCTCTTTTGCCCTGGAAATCTTCCAGGTTGCGTGCACTCGATGCTGCGACGTATGCGCTAAAGCGAGATGCGGCATATAAAAAAGAAGTGTTCACGATGTTTTTTTCCTGGATCTCTGCGTGCTCGTTTGCCACATTGATAAATGAGTCGGCTAAGTCGCGAAGTAATTTATCCTGATCTTGATTGGACATGGTATGTGCCTGAGTAAGTGAAGCTGGCTGCCAATTATACCAGTTGAAATAATTTTTTGGCATTTTCTGAGGTGATTCTAGCGACTTCTTCTTCAGTAGTGCTATGCAGGCGGGCGATGTGTTTTATGACTTCAGTTATAAATGAGGGTTCATTGCGGCGCGATGGTGCGTTTGACGTGGGTTGATCGGGAGCATCTGTTTCTACGAGTAAGCTATCAAGCGGTAGTGATTTGACTACGTTGCGCAGACGGGATGATTTTTCATAGCTTATTGGTCCGCCAAAACTTAAATAAAAATTTAAATTTATAAGTTTAATGGCTTGCTCGTAGCTACCAGAGTAACTATGAATCATACCTTTTAGGCCGGTGCGTTTTGCTATGGCATTAATAACGGCCTCAGTAGATTTCCTGGCGTGAATTACCACAGGGAGATTAAATTCAAGTGCTATATCAAGCTGTTGTTCAAAGTAAAATAGTTGTTTGTCTTGATCCAGGTTTTTTAAATAAAAGTCTAGTCCACATTCCCCTATAGCTATAGGGGGATTGCTCTTAATGTAGTTTCGTAAATTCTGTATATCCGATTCATTATGTTGATCAATAAAATAAGGGTGTAGGCCATAACAAGGGTAAAGTTCTGTATAGCTTTCACAACAAAGCTTAATATCAGGCCATGTTTTACGCATTACACCAGGTATGATTATTTTACTTACACCAACTTTTCTGGCGCGTTCTATTACCTGCTCACGATCAGCATTGAAAACTTTGAAGTCGAGATGACAATGGCTATCGATAATCATTTTAGCGGCATTTTTAGTGTTAAATAAATAGTGTTAATACACCGGTAAAACCGTATAACATACTTTTATGAATTTCACCGCTGGCAAAAAAACCAGCGAGAGGGAAATCGCCCAGCACTGAATGAATTAAGCGGACTTCTTCAGAATTAGAGCCAAACTGTTCACGACCACGCCCCAGACATGAAATATAAATAGCACCTTTAATCGGTGATTTTAATCGAGACTTAAGCTGTAACAACATGCGCTGCATATCCGATAAAGCAGAATTTCCATCACGCCGACAAAAGACAACTTCCTGATCATTTTCCACATAGTCTGAAATAGCTACGTATTTATTGTCTACGTCGACACCATAGAGTTGACGTATAGTGTAGTCATCGGTGTCTGAATGTTTATTTACAAGGCCGGCAAAAATATAATTAGAGGCATGCTCCCAATCGCGTGCAATAACTTCGCCTGTATCATTGATTAGTACATCCAGAGCCGGTTTATGATCTAGTGTAAATAGCAGATTTTTATCACTGTCCGTTACACGGTGTTTTGGCCCAATAGGTGTACAGCCTTGCGTAAGGTTACTGAGTATGGTGATTTCCTGTGAAAATAAAACACCACTTACACCACCATGCATTGCATGATTAGCAAACTGAATATTGTTGTCACGTGAAGACGTGACCCCACCAACTAAAAATGAATTAGGTATTTCAGCGCCTAATAAATGTATTAAAGATTGTGCATTAGGGTTTTGTGGGTCGGCATGGATTAAGCCGGTATTAAAATCGTTGGACTTGCACCACTCTAAAAGCTTACCGGAAAGCGCTAGAGTGTCTTTTTGAAAGTTAGGCAGTATGTGAAAATCCGATTCATTAAAGTCAGCAAGCATTATGACGATTGCTGGCTTTTCATAATATTCCTGCTGACTAGCGATTAAGCTTATGCCGCTACTGCCTACCCAGTTATTGATACCGGTCGATTGTTTCAATTTATTGAGAATATACTCTGACTCATCAGTTAATAGATCGCTGATGTATATAAAGCCCAAAGTTGCTTCCGGCGGTATGCTGCCCAACTGATGCAAACAGTCGTCGATTAGTTCATCTAAGGCCTTGTCTGAGCTATGTGCTAAGAGGAATTTATTCATCGTTTAAGTGTAGTTTAATTTAAGTGCTTAAAGTGTCATGTTTATCGCAAAAAAAGAGCCAGCATATAGCTGGCTCTTTCAAATGCTAATAGCCTTTAAAGGCTATTATTTTTTAGACTTTTCAATCATGTCGTGAATGATTGGCGTTAGGATGATTTCCATCGCTAAGCCCATTTTTCCACCAGGAACAACAATCGTGTTACGACGAGACATGAATGAATCACTGATCATGTTTAGCAGGTATGGGAAGTCAATGCCAAATTTAGCAGGATTTTTAAAGCGAATAACAATAAAGCTTTCATCAGGTGTTGGGATATCACGAGCAATGAAAGGGTTAGAGGTATCAACGGTAGAAACACGCTGGAAGTTAATATCAGTTTGTGAGAACTGTGGCGTAATGTAATTTACATAATCCGGCATACGGCGTTGAATAGTATCAACGATCACTTCTGCAGAATAACCGCGTTCAGCATTGTCACGGTGAATTTTTTGGATCCACTCAAGATTAACGATTGGAACAACGCCAATACCTAAATCAACATGTTGTGCGATGTTGTGGTTTTCAGTTTTAGCAAGACCGTGCAGGCCTTCATAGAACATTAAGTCAGAACCCGATTCAATGTCTTCCCATGGAGTAAACTGCCCAGGTGTCTTATCAATGCCTAAACGAGCATTGTGCTCAACCGCTTCTGGCTCAGAGTGTAAGTAGTAACGCTTTTGGCCTGTGCCATTTTTGCCATATGACTCAAATAATTCCGCTAGTTTGCCAAATTCATTGGCATTTTCACCAAAGTGACTGAAAAAACGGTTGCCAGCAGCTTCATGCTTTGCCATTTCTACTTTCATTGCGGCGCGGTCAAAGGCATGGAAACTATCGCCTTCTACTACTACAGGTGTGATGCTTTCACGGAAGAAAATATGTTCGAATGCTTTCTTTACAGTAGATGTGCCCGCACCAGATGAACCGGTAACTGCAACAACAGGATGTTTCTGGGACATTGAAGTCTCCTTAAATCATTGATATTTAAAAGTTTAAACCTGTAGCGATTCAGCAGCTGGCAGGTGTTTGAATTCTGTAGGCCCGAACGGATGCTGGATAATTTTAATCCACACCATCAAATTGGCTAAGTAGCCGACCATTTTAGCGATTTTTGCTCTGCGGTGCGAATTTTATTAATGAGATAATCACTAATTAGTGCAAAAGCTTGCTAATTACTTCGGTGCATTAGGTTAAAAGTCCTGTTATGGCGCTTTAGAACGAGCTAGCGTATACCCGCATATTTCAAATATGAGATTCACTATTAGCATAAGTGTCCGGGCAAGCTTAAGCAGAAAATATGAAAGTCGCAGAATGCGATAGAGGCTTGTAGCGGGAGCTAAAAATAGCACGTCCCTGTGCTGTCTGATGTTCTAAATGGACTTAGAATTTATAGCCAACACCAATGCTGACAACCGTTGGGTTGATTTCTACATCGGTTGTACCCGCAGCACTGTTTGTTGCTGTTGTTTCAATGTTGATGTAACGAGCATCGGCGGTTAAGAACCACTTTTCATTGATGTCATAATCAATACCCACCTGAGCAGCCAGGCCAAATGAATCGTCAAGGTCTAAATCACCACCTAAACCAGCAATACTTTTAGTAGAAAAGAATGTAGTGTAGTTAAGACCCAAACCCACATAAGGACGTACCTTTGATTCAGGATTGAAATAGTATTGCACACTAAAAGTTGGTGGTAGGTGCTTTGTTTCACCAATCTTACCCATGCCGTCAACCGTAATATCATGCTTGAACGGTAACGCAGCCAATACTTCAAAGCCGATATTATTGTCATACATATACACAAACGTCACACCGGGTCTCGTGCTATCACCTACTTCTGGCACAACCGCTACAGTGCTAAACGCATCTGCATCGTCATCAGGAGCTACCTGAGTCAGTGTAACTCGAGCAAACATATCGCCTGCCTGAATAGCCTGAGCCGAGAAAGAAGTTGCGCCTAAAGTTAGACCAAGGGCTGCCAGTACGGCTACAGATGTTTTATTTTGTGTTTTCAATTTACTCACCTACAAGATGTTTATGTTATCGATGAGCGCAAAATATCAGAATATTCTAAAATTTAGTTGATATGGATCAGCTACGCTGATTAAGTGCATCAAAGTAGAAAAAGTTTTGATACAGGTCAAATGGAATATGACCTAATTGATTTTACTATCGGCCACTTCTTTAAGCATCTGGATGATTGTGTCTGCTGTGCGTTTGTTTATATTTTCATGGTTGTATGCAATCCATAGCGTTCGATTAATGATTAGCTGATTGATTTTTATGTGATGTAGATGATTGCGCTCAAGATGCGTGTAAACAGCAAATTGCGGCAAAAAACTTACTTGTTTACCTCGCTGTAAAAGCTCAATAATGGTATCTGATGAGCCGACTTCCATATCAGTTGGCAAGTGATTGATGTTTATTTTTTTCAGTGTCTTGTCCAGGGTATTGCGGATTGAGGACTGTGGTTCCCGAAGCACGTAATGCAGCTTGTCGAGCTGATTAATTTCAATGCTGTCACAGCCCCATAAAGGGTGCCCCGGCCCACAGACAAGTAATAACTCGTCTTGCATCCAGGGCTCTGCCTTTATATTAGGGTGCTTGGGCGATTGTTCCAGTAGCGCAATATCGGCAAGCCCGGTAGCGAGCCGAGTATGAATTCGTCGAGAATAGCCAAGGCGGCTTTCAATGTGTAGCTCGGGCCTGGTATCAGCAAAGTACAATAAAATATCCGGAAGGACATGCTCACCTATGGCAAAGGTGACTTCGAGCTTAAGGCGATCATGTCCGGTGCGCAGAGAGGCCAGGTCATCTAATAAATTGGCCTGATGCTCAAGTATCAGTTTGGCATAGGCATATACTTTTTTACCAGCGGCGGTAAGTTCAAGCTTGCGGCCTTGGTGCTGCATTAGAGGTACGCCATAGCTAGAATCAAGAGAGCGTAGGCGTTTAGTCGCTGCAGGTTGGCCTATATAGAGTGCCTTTGCAGCACTATTAACGCTGCCAAGTTCAACAACGGCTTTTAATGTGGCTAATGCTTTGTAATCTGGCAGGTTAATATATTCCATTTAGGAATATTAAAGTATTTGAATTCATTTGAAAAGTAGAGTTAGAAAGGGCAATATCCGGCCTCCTTCATCATAGTGCAGCAATTTAAGAAAAAATCACTTATCCAGATAAATAATTCCAACTAGGAATACACGGTGAAGATGAGGGCTAGAATTTCTAAATGAATGCATATTTTTGTAAAGAATTAAGAAAAATAAGCTTATATCAGTGAATTAAAGCTTATTAAAAGAGCATAGTTTGTGGTGTTGTTTCGCTGAGCAATAACAATGCATGGCGGGCTTATCTTGCTCGTTCTGAAGATTGAATAAATATTTTTAAACTGGAGAAGTTTTATGGCAGCACTTGCCGACGAAGAACGTACCGTGGAAATGTCCGCGAAGTTTTCGACAAAACAAATGGTTGCTGCGGCTATCTTTTTAGCGATGGCGCTTGGCCTTGCTAGTGTCGTACCAAGTATTGAAATTGCCTGGGTAACGGGCATTTTAATGTTAACGATTTACCTGTTTGCATTTGAAGTAGTCGGTGTCGATGTCGCGGCAGCAAGCATAATGGTTCTGTTGGGTTTGTCATCGTTGCTTGCGCCTTACATGGGCTTGCAAGAAGGCCTGGTTGATACTAATCACTTATTTGATGGTTTTTCATCGAACGCCGTAATGTCAATTATTGCGGTAATGATAATTGGATCCGGCCTAGATAAAACAGGATTAATGACAAAAGTAGCTGGTTTTATTTTGAACGTAGGCGGAACTTCAGAAAAACGTATTATTCCTATTATTTCATCGACGGTAGGTGTGATTTCATCGTTTATGCAAAATGTCGGTGCGGCCGCTTTGTTCTTGCCTGTGGTGGCACGTATTTCTGCACGATCTGGGTTACCCATGTCTCGTTTATTAATGCCCATGGGTTTTTGCGCAATATTGGGTGGCACGGTAACCATGGTGGGTTCAAGTCCGTTAATTTTATTAAATGATTTGATTTTGGCGTCTAATCAGGCACTACCTGCTGATCAGCAAATGGACACATGGGGTCTATTTTCAGTAACACCTGTTGGTTTGGCTTTAGTTGCCACAGGTATTATTTATTTTGTAGTGGCCGGTCGTTTTGTTTTACCTGTAACACACTCTGAAAGTTCAACGTCGGGTTCTGATCCACTGAGCTATATTCAGCAGGTTTATGGCGTTGATTACAAAATGTCTGAAGTTGTTGTGCCAGAAGACAGCACATGCATTGGTAAAG